>Ga0208181_1000187_pt1 | contig 39721 bp, 28 predicted proteins | sample MalvirDeepMed_s6_FD_184244 | JGI IMG/M metagenome (GOLD analysis project Ga0208181, IMG submission 184244) | Marine viral communities from the Global Malaspina Expedition - Malaspina viral metaG DeepMed_s6 (SPAdes) (version 2) | ecosystem: Environmental > Aquatic > Marine > Oceanic | place... | reverse complement strand
GGGCACTGCGCTTAGCCCCCTTTTCAGCCTCTCGAAAATAGGTGTAAACACCGTCAACGGGCGCATAGTGCTTTAACTTGCCTTGAAATAGTTGCGGGTATGTTTGGCGCAGCTGCAATAAGGCTTTAATGCGCTGCTGAGCCCAACGCTCATCGCTGTTAAGCCCCTTACCCGTAAAGGCGTTTTTATCACTATCTGAAGGCCACCCGCCGGGGAAATCAGAGCGTATAATACCGTGATCGTCACTGCCTTCGTTACCCATTAGAATTTCCGTTCCGTAAAATACCTGTGGGATCCCTCGGGTTGTAAGCAATAAAGTCATCGCCATATTCCACTTGGCTTTATCGTGTTCAAGTTGCGTATAAATTCTGCTCATATCGTGGTTATCAGGAAAGATAACCAAATTATTCGGGTCGCCATATAAAAAGTCGGTAGCCAGGGTTTCATAAACCGTAATAAAACCAGAGTTCCAACTTTCATCGCTGTTTAACGCTTTAACAACGGCAGCTTGCAATGGAAAATCCATCACGGATGGTAGCGCGCTATCATAGTCATCGTGGCGCTGGCTACCCGCTTGCCAATAGGCCGTGATTGCAGGGTTTACAGACCATTCTTCACCCACGATATTAAAGTTAGGGTATTCGTCCATTAAGCGATTTGTCCATTCACTTAAAAACGCTTTATCAGGGTAAGAGTATGTATCTACACGAATACCACTTAAACCTGCAGTTTCTACCCACCAAATAGCATTTTGAACTAAATAGTTCGCCAAGTGTGGATTGCGTTGATTTAAATCTGGCATGGTAGGCACAAACCACCCATCGCTAAACCCTTTGATATCGCTTTCTATCGCATGAGGGTCGTGCAGCGACTCTCTTTTATGGGTGGTGCCGACAAACTTTCCTTCATTATTAATCCAATCCTTTGATGGCGTATCTTCCATCCACCTATGATTACTACCGATGTGATTGAGCACCATATCCATGATAACGCCAACCCCTTGGGATTTTGCTTTTTCACTGAAATCTATAAAGGCGTCATTAGACCCAAAGCGCGGGTCAATGCGGTAGTAATCTGTGGTTGAATAGCCATGGTAGCTGTACTTGTCCATCGCATTTTCAAGCATAGGCATGGTCCAAATCTGCGTGAAGCCCATGCTTTTGATGTAATCGAGGTTGTCCACGATACCTTGGATATCGCCGCCATGACGGCCACCTTTAAATTGGCGGTCTACCTTATCTTGATAACCGTCAACGTTATCATTTGCGGCATTACCATTTGCAAAGCGGTCAGGTGCAATAAGGTAGATAGCGTCTTCTGGTCCAAAGCCTTGTCTCAACGCAGAGCCTTCTTTGCGTTTTTCAAGCGGGTAATGCACCGTACGATGGCTTCCATCATTGTCGGTTAATGTAAGTACGAGGTCTTGTGCCTGGGCGCCTGAAGTATCAAGTGTTACGAAAAGATAGTTTTCACTATCAAGTGCCTTAACTCGGCTAACTTTTACATTTCCCGTAGCAAGAGAGACGGCGTCATCAGCTACGTCTTCACCGTAAATCATCAACTCGACTTCAGGATTTTGCATACCTGCCCACCAATTAGGTGGGTATACTTCAATTTCACCCTGCTGCAATGCATAAACGGGAACCGATGCTAGTGATACAGCCGAAGAGATGAATAACGGTAATGCGCGATAGCGGATTACACAAATAGATTGGCTTACGCTGTTAAAATTAAACACATGAACACCAATGTTAAAAATACGTTAAGTGCAAGATTATATCGAGATACTACCTTGTCCACGTAACCAGACCAACGCTATGCATACGTATTCACCGAAGTCCTTTTAAGAACACCTGGTCAAAATACCATGTAAAAAACAGTAGCCTTCCACGTTGTACGCCTGCGCTAACTTAATGAAACTTACGGAGCTTGCTTAAAAAGCAAACACCTTGGTTTCCAATGCGTTTAACGATGTGATGGCGCGGTAATTCACCTCGTTCTGCTCAAGCATTAAACCGTCATGAGAAAGTAAAGGTTTAAGCTCAAGCTTGTTGCCCGAGGCCTGTATCGCAGAGGCCGGTACCGCGAGTGAAATGGGGCCCGTAGGCGCTTCGCTAAAGTTGACGAGAACAATAATCCCCTGTCCGTTTTTCTCGCGTAGAAATGCAAACTGCTGCTCAGAATACGCAGATCCTTCAACGCTTAGGTTCAGGGCATGTAGACTTTGATAACGCCCAGTGATTGCGCTATTGGTTGCAGCGATGTTCATGATATCTTTATAAAAGCGATGCAACGCTTTTTCTTTGTCTGTTGACTGCCTTGCATCAAATTTGCCGTTGTTCATAAAACGTTGATGCGCCGGTACGCCTGCATAGTCAAAAATAGTGGTTCGTGTTGGGTCGCCAAACCCAGTCTCTTCGCTACCGTCTTCGCCAACATCTTGTCCAAAATATAGCAAGGTAGGCGCGCGACTAATTAGTGCACTTACGGCTAATGCAGGTTTTCCTTTGTCAGCGTCGCCGGCAAAATCTGGGCTGGCTATGCGCTGTTCATCGTGATTTTCTAAAAAATGCAGCATATGCGGCGCTATATCGCGGACTTCGTCATGGATAGCGACCAAATCACTTACTGCACCACTGCCCTGCATAATTGTTTTCAACGTATCGTAGAAACCTACTTTGTCGTACAAATAATCCATTTTACCTTGCTGGATATAAGCACGGTATTTATCTGGCTGGTAAACTTCAGCCAACAGGAAGGCATTTGGCGCCTTTTGTTTTATGCTGCTGTTTAAAAATGACCAAAATTCAACGGGTACCATTTCGGCCATATCATAGCGAAAGCCGTCTACCCCTTTATCGAGCCAATAATGCGCTATATCTCTAAACTTGTACCAGGAATCCGGTACGTCTTTTCCTTCCCAGAACGCCGCATGTTCCGCAAAAGACTTTTCGCTAAAGCCTTCAGGTAGGGTTGGGAAATCATATGTACCGTCGGGTCTTACGCCATAGTTGACCTTAACGGTTTCATACCAGTCATTAATATCGGGCTGAGCAGCACGTGCCCCATTACCTGTCCACTTAGCTGGAAACTCATCAAACTTGCCATCGGATAAGGGATGACTGTCACCACCAAGGGGCTTATAGGCACCACCATCAGGAACTTCAAACGCTTCGCCAACCACATAATAAAAGTTGTTGTCGCGGGCATATTCTACAGAGGTATCATCATGGGCACCAAAGTCGCTGACTCCCTCTGGGGCTGACAGCGATTCATAGTCGCGGGCCACGTGATTAGGCACAATATCAATGATAACCTTCATTCCCGCCTCATGGGTTCTGGCAACGAGAGCTTCAAACTCCTCTAAACGCTTGGCGGGATCATCGGCAAGGTCGGGGTTAACATTGTAGTAATCTTTAACCGCATAAGGCGAACCTGCGCGGCCTTTAACCACGTCTGGGTCATCACCGCGTATTCCGTATTCTGTATAGTCGGTAATTAAAGCGTGATGGGGAACACCGGTAAACCAAATGTGGCTTGTGCCCAATGATTTGATAGATTTAAGTGCTTGAGGTGTAAAGTCACTAAACTTACCCACGCCATTTTCGTCAATGGTTCCCCAAGGTTTATTGGTGCTATTCGTGTTGCCGAATAGGCGAGTAAACACTTGATAAACCACGGGCTTAGCTTGCACTGCTAAACGGCTTTCCAGGCTAGCCTCCTTCAACACGTCTTCGTGTTGCATCGTTGAAGATAGATAATTGTCTGATAAGTCCGCTTCATTAGCGACTTCTGCCCCACCACAAGAAGACAAAAATACAGAGGTGACAGCAACGAGAATGTGGCGGCGAAAACGTGAAAATGTCGGTGTGTACATAGAAATTAACGTGCATGGGTAAAATTTAATACAGCATACGCGTTAATTACATGTTAACAAACATGCATACGTATTCACCCAAAACTTGTTATTCATGTTGCCGCTAGCGACTCCACCAACGGCTAAATTTTGGTTTGATTGTTGTTATCTCTACTTTTACGAATTAAGCCATCACCGTGTTCGTAGTTAGACTTAGCTAACCTATCATAGAGAAGAACATTTGCGGTGGCTGCTAAGTTCATACAAGAAAACGTCGGAATATAAACAACATGGTCACACCATGAGAGCACGCGACTATCTAAACTTCCATCTTCTGGGCCCAATATATAAAACGCATTGTCAGGGTGTGTGAATGAAGGCAAAGGCGTGGCGCCTTCTACCAACTCTACCGCCACTACTTTAGCGCCCCTAGGTACCACCTCTTTGAGGTTTTCGACCCCAATAGTAGGGATGGTTTTATGAAAGGCTTTGGTATCTGCATTAAAGTCTTTGGCAAAGCGGTAACGCTGCCCAGTATAAAATACGCTGGCTACACCATAACACCCTGCTGCCCTTAGGATAGAGGCAACATTTACAGGGTTTTTAGGGTTACTCAGCCCAATACTTATTTGCTGTTTTTCTAACTGCACGAGGTGAATGCTCTCGCTAACGAATGAATAGCGAGAGTGTGCCATGATAGCGACTAGACCTCTAGCCTAATATGACGTAGCGCTAACAATGCGTTTTATCACGGCAATCAACTTGCTATGGCTACTGTGTCTTTAACTAATCGCCGCGCCATACGACGGCCTTGTGCATACCCTTTAAGCAGCTTTCGTTTATCCATAGTAAGGCGCTTTACGCAAAAGCCGCTGTCGGGGGCCACTAAGGTTAATTTACAATCATCCGGGGGGTTGGAAAGAAACTTGAGAGTATCGTTGTAAATACCTGCCCGCGCTAGCATCGTCTTGAGCAACGCAGGCTGGTCACCGTACATTTTTTCCATTAGCCAGGTGGATTTAACTTCGGGTTTGGTAAACCCATGGGGTTGTGAAAGCACCACGGTAATATCCCTGGCACCCATGTCGTACGCTTGTTTGACTGGAATGGCATCGGCCACGCCGCCATCCACGTAGCGGGTTCCATTAATAATAGGCTGCTCTCTAAATGCTGTCGGCAGTGCACAAGAAGCAACCATAAGGGCATCTACATTGTCTTCTGTAGCCTGATGGTATTCGCACTGCCCTGTTTGCGTGTTTGTGATACCTACATACAGTGGCATTGCTGCACTACTGTTTGGCCCAGTGATACCCAGAGATTGTTTAGAATGATGCCATAGCCAGTGTACATCCGTCATGTGTCCGCCCTTTATAAAGCGAAGGGGGCTGAAAAATTCGCGCTTTGTAGCATATTGCGTGATGATGGTTTTACTTAACCCATGCATACGTGACACATAAGTAGACAGGTTCGTTGCACCAGCTGAAACCCCTACAGCGAAATCAAAAGGGTAATAGTTTTCTTCCATAAACTTATCGAGTACGCCCGCAGCAAAAATTCCGCGCATGGCGCCGCCTTCTACTACAATTGCCCTTTTCATATCATCTCCTTGTTACACTCGCATTCACATGCAATAGGTAAGATTTTTCCATTAACGGCTAACTAACTTATGTCGGTATATTTTTTGTTTACAAGTACTGTGCCATGGAGGTTCACATCAGTCTTATTACAAGTATTGTGCGCTATTTGGATTAATTAGGTGATGAAAATTTGCGATTGGTGAAATCAAAAAAAGCGAATAAAAAAACCGCGAGCTAGCCGCGGTTTTTATCTTTTGAGTTTTAACTACACGTAATTAATATTACTTCATCGTCACCGTTAGCGTAGGTGCATTTCCATCTGGGCCACTTACCTTAAACTCATATAAACCACCATCTATTACTTCAATGGTTAGGTTATTGTTGCTGCTACCTAAGGTTTTTGCTTCCCCTTCAACGACCAGATTCGACACCGCATCATTGGGATTCCCAAGATTAACAGTGGCCCAATCTTCAGAGGCAACTTTGAATTCAATGCTACCTGCACTAAGTTCAATGTCGGTGGTATACACGCCTTCTCCCTGATAACTAAACATATCTTCAACGCCCCAGCCGTTCATGCCACCGCGAATATACACGTCTGTGTCACCCCAGTAGTTTTCTTTAAATACGCCTAGGGTTGGGGCATTGACATCGGTGACATTAAATACAAAGACATAACGGTCAGCCGATTCAACATTTAGGACCAAGTTGTCATTCGTCGCTGCGACGGATAGTGTATGCCCTGGCGTTAAAATACGGTCGGCATCATCACCCGTTAATGCGCCAAAATTGACGGTACTCCAATCTTCTGACGCAACTTTAAACTCGTAACTGCCCGCGTCAATGTCACGGGCAAACGTGTAAATGCGGCCCCCTTGGTATACAAACTCTTCGTCGGTTCCCCATCCGTTCATTGCACCACGAAGGTACACGGGTGTGCCAACATAGGGCTCTTCATTTTCAACAAGAAGCACCGGCGCCTCAATGTCTGTCGCATCAATCGTAAACAAATAGGTTGCAGATACGGTTGGCGTGAACGACAGATTATTATTGGTTCGAGCTAATACTTTATCTGCTAGTGCAACCACATTTACATCTTCGCCCTCGCCTGCTCCGAAATTCACTGTTGCCCAATCTTCGGAAGCAAACTTAAAGCTGTAAGTTGTGTCGGCTTCTAATGCAACCGCTACCGTGTATTTACCATCGCCTTGATATGTAAATGCATCATCAGTAGACCAACCATTCATGTCGCCGCGTAAATACGCAACAGTATCGCCGTAAGGCACCACGTCTGGCGCCCCCGAGGTGGCAAACGCTGATAATCCGTAACCCTGCGCCCCAGATTGCGGTTTAACGAAAACAGCAATGGTTAGCGCAGGTACCGTGAAAATTCCGTTTCCATCCTCACCTTCAGTAAAGCTAGCACCACGCACAGCGGCATCGACAGAGTTCATTTGAGTGACATGCAGTGAAAAGCCTGTTGCTGTGTTAACAGCAATCGATTTCTCTTCATAACCGGTATTTACAAGCACCATGATTGCATCATTCATCATGTCGAGATCGGTACGACTTTCATCACCGTCAGTCACACCATCATCGATGCTCATGGCAATCAAGCCTTGTTGTTGACTTGCACCTATATTATGGAACCCGACTCTGTCGATAATATCGTCTGCTGTGGTTAGTCTAAACAATGGGCTACTCATACGAATACTGAGAAGTTCAGCAAAGACATCGGATGCAAACATAATGTCGGCCATAGAGGCTGCGCGGTCGGGGCTGTAAATAAACTCGCCCATTTCTTCCCACCGGCTTTCATTGTCTTGCGCTAACGGCAAACCTACGTTCCAGTTATTCGTCTCGTAGGTAAAGTCTACATAGTTGAACCAATCGCCAGAATCGTAAGTATTTCTGTCCATGGATTTAGAACGCAGCATGTCGCCGCCCATCTGTAAAAATGGAATGCCCTGAGACACTAGGTTAATACCCATGGCCACATTTTGGGCCCGTACCCGCTCTTCCAAGGTAATCGTTTGAGGTAAGGTGTAATTAAGCTGATCCCATAGGGTTTCATTATCATGCTTTGACACGTAATTAATGATGTCTGCAGGGTCTTCAGCGTACCCCCCTAAATTACTTGTGGCGACAGCGGTACCCGCGGACGTTTCAAGAACATAATCCTTAAGTGTTCCAATCATGCTCATTTTTACGCGGTCTTGATCGCTTAACAGTGCATCAGAGTCTGGATTAAAGATATTGCCTTGACGGATAGCTTCCCGAATTCGGTCGTTATAGGTACCAATTTCTGTCCCTGCCATGTTCAATTGGCTAGCTTGTTCGTACCCGCGGTCAATTTTAGTCCACCCTTCGCCATAGAAATAATTGTCTTCATCAATAGCGTGAACGGCATCACGTAAGCGAACCATGGTCTCTTTTGTTGCTTGACTCATGATGTCAAAGCGAAACGAGTCGTACTTATAGTGCTCAGCCCACATTAACAAAGAGTCTTCCATGAACTTTTCCATCATGACATTACGTGGCTCTGTGTCATCGCAACAGGTTTCCCGAACGATAGCCCCGGTATCTACCTCGTAACGGTGGTAATAGCCTGGCACGGCTTTGTCTAGAACAGATTTACTAAATACGCCTGACGCATTGGTATGGTTGTACACCACATCTAACGCCACCCTAAGCCCCATTTCATGTAAAGCTTGAATCATTGCACGCATTTCGATGATTCGTTCAACACCTTCTGCACTGGAAGCATAACTGCCTTCTGGCGCGTTGAAGTGGTGAGGGTCGTACCCCCAATTGAAGGTATCGATAGCCTGTAAGTCATGCGTGAGTTGTTGTGCCTTACCTGCTTGAGATAGTGGGTCATAAGCGTTGTAAACATCAATGATTAACGCATCTTCACTTTCTTCTTCACACACCGCAGCTTCACTATTTAGGCGGCATAAATCACCAACAGTATCATATAAATCTATCGTATTAGCGGGGTCTTCGTCGACAGTCGCTATGTCATTAGCAGGTAGCACGTGAAAATAGGTTAAGCCCGCCTCCACTAATTTTTTAAGGTGCTCAACTGGGGCGGTTCCCTGTTCAGTAAAGGCCAAATATTTACCACGGTTTTCTGGCGACGTCGACATATCACGTACACTAAAATCGCGCACATGCCCTTCGTAAATTACCGCATCTTCAAAGTGATCAACCGTAGGGATATCGTGGGTGTCCCAACCATCGGGTTTTAAGTCTTCATCAGCTAAATTTACAAAACGTGAAAAGCGGCCATTGGTACTTAACGATACTGAATACGGGTCGGTAACTAACAGGGTTTCTATTGTTTCGGTAATGGGGTGGTAAACAGTGACTTCATAACGATAAAGCTGCCTATCTAGTGACATATCCCCCTCGTAGCGCCATACGCCTGAGACGTCATCACGCAGCATTTCTATACGCTGGTTTAGCGTTTTATTCTCACTGTACAGCAAAAGATCAACGTTTGTGGCTGTCGGTGCCCACAGTGCGGCCGTTATGCCGGAGTCTGTGTAAATGCCGCCAAGTTGTGCTTCATCAGCGTCGTCCTCTCCTTGGGTGTAAAGTGCATCAATCGCATTCGCAAGTTGAATACCCGTTGCTACCACTAACGTACCATCGGCATCATACCCACCAACAACCGCTTGTGTGGTCAAGACGGTTTTTGCATCTTCAACCGACCAATCCCCTTCCCAGGCCTGCATACTTGAAAGATGCGGCACACGTGATGCCTGCGCTTCAGTGAGGCTGCTGGACATTAGGGTGACTGCTGTGCCATTAATGCCTTCCTCTAAACTGCTTTCTAAGTCAGCTTGCGCTGAATAGTGCAGCTTAACTTCTGCTACGGTATCTGGAACATTCCACAAAATAGTGTTGGCGTCTAACCAATGCGCTGCAAACCCGTCAATGTCCACCGGCTGTGGGCCAAGTGACATAATGGGGTATTCAAAAAGCGTTGGTTCCCCCGATAAAGTAAAGTTCATACGAACAAAGGTGTCGTCATCCTGAACAAGCGACGCCTGAAAATCGCCGCCGCCCATCTCTTTACCGGCATCATCGGTTCCTTTGTGAATAATGAAGTTGTGGCAGTCGCCATACCCTTCTTTTAATTCCAGTATCCAATAAGCACCATAATTAGGGTCTATACCTGTATGTGTACGGCCATTTGCCCAGTCTGTATCGGCATCAGCATAGGCATCGCAGGTGTCGTTATTCCACGTGTGTAATCGCCAACCTTCATATGCTGGATCGTTGCTTGAATTATCAGCATCCACTGCTGCACGGTTATAGTAAAGCACGGCCTGGTTTTCTGAAGGTGTAAACACAGGGTCTGGTAATGCAGGGTCTGCGCCCACGACACATGCGTCGTTGGTTTCATTGGGCACGGTAGGTGCCTCGCACTGAATAGGGGGTGGAGGTACGCACGCCGTTCCTGAATCATTAGGAACATTAGGTACCTCACACGTCAACAAGGTATTGGTGCCAGACTCAACGTCTGAACCTCCACAACCGGCTAACATTATTGCGCCTACTAGGAGTAGAGCTGCGCGCCATACTCGTGTATTAGTAAACATAGAATTCTCCTGAGTCATCTCACAAGGTTTGGCAAACGAAACACATTTAAGTAATCCTAAGGTGATGTTTTTCATAGTTGGTATGTCATCCCTAGGTAGTATTGCGTGCCAAAGTATTGAATGGTGCCTGTTTGCTCTTCGGAAGCGAAGTAGCTTTTCGTGGGTTCGTCTGTGAGGTTATTTACTTGGAACAGTACGCTCCAGTTATCGTTTATTTCATATGACGCTTGGTAATCAATGACCAGTTCCTCATCAAAATTAACCACTTGATCGTTCACCGCAACTTGCTGTGAAACAAATGCATCTCGATAACGACCAGATAAGCGGGTTTCAAAGCCCTCATATTCCCAAAACACGGTTACTGTCGCTACGTTTTCTGATAGGCCAGGTAAATTAGCAGCGTATACGCCGTCACCTAACGTTCGCTGAATTTCACTTTCGGTATACGAATAACTTGCGCTTACCCCCAATCCAGAGAACATACCCGGTAACATGCTATAAATTTGCGTATAGGCAACTTCAACTCCGCGAATGTAACCGCCTTCTGCATTATTAACCGCAGTGCTATAGCTGCCATTTTCAGTAGGTACGGTAATAAAAATGGGGTCGCCATTTTCATCTCGCGCAAGTTCGGCTTCTTGCCCAGTAAACTCAGGAGTAAGGTAAACCGGTACTTGCACGTTATCTGGAATAACAATGCCATTGGCCTCGAAGTCGTAGGGTTCAATTTCCACATCTTCTACAAAAGACTCAATGTCTTTGTAAAAACCTGCCACCACTAAGGCACCTTCAGATTCTGAGAAGTAGTATTCCCATGAAAGGTCATACTGAGTAGCATAAAATGGTTCTAAATAGGGGCTGTTTCTTGCACTTCCACTTACTTTTGCAGTGGGGTTAGAAAGGGTAATTTCCCCTGAGTCTCTATCTTGAAATGCGGTGACGGTTTCAATGGTGGTTGAGGCGTTGGCTGCAAAGCGGTTAATGGGAGCACGCCCCATCACTTTCGCGGCTGCAGCGCGCAATTGCATATCATCGGTTAATTTAAAATTCAGGTTAATTGATGGAAGTACATCGTTATATTCATGCGATATAATTGCAGGACGGTAAAAATTATTAATGAGGCCTGCATCATCAGTAATATTTTGTGCGCCTGCCGTTGGGTCACTCACTTCAACAGACGTACCCGTTTCTACATCAGTGATAAGTTGCGTGGCACGCTGCAAAGTGGTGGAGCTTTGCTTACTTTTCACATAGCGCACACCCACATTACCCGTGATGGGTAAGCTACCTAGCTCGGTATTAATACTGGCCATTAGATAAGCGGAATTCACCGTTTCAAACACGGTGCCGCTTTCCTGCAATGTCCATGCAGTAGCAGGGCCAGCACCTGGGCCATTAATCACCCCAGCTGCGCCAGGTCCCCAGGTTTGTATGGGCTCAGGTCGTCCATTAGGAAACCATGCATCTAACGCACTGTCTAAATCTACAGAAAGATAACTTGGGAAATAAGAAAAATCGCCACTCCAATTCACTTCCTCTACCATGGCATCAGTAAGTTGTAATGGCGGCTCACTAACCGAAAAGGCGCTGTCATTGCCGTACTCGAAAACAGAGCGATCATTTCTATATTCTCTGTCAGAATAGCGGTAACCAAACTCGATACCAGAAATAATAGGAACATCTAGGAAGTACTGAAAATCGACCCTGTAGGCATCTAATTCATCCTTATTTTCATAAGGGTAGATACCGTATTTACTTACCATGACTTTATCTAAATCTGTAAAGTCATTCATTTGGTTAAACCCAATATCCGGTAAATTTAACCCGTTGAGTAAATAGGAAATTTGAATATTTTCATCAAACACTGGGTTTGCGGCATTTGCGTCTTCTCCTACGAGAGACCACAGCAGACCGTTTCTAAAATCACTTTCAGCACTGGAGCGTGACACATCGAATTGAACCGCAAAGTCTGGCGTAATTTCCCAGGCCGCATTGACCCCTAAATTGGTGACACTGTCGAAGTCTTGATTATCGTCGTTGACTAATTCGATACGAGTGAAGCTGCTGTCGGTGCGCGTAAACGTGCCCCCCACTACGCTGTTATTTACCACGACAGGGTTAGTAATACCTGCATTGACGCCGCCCAGTTTGACTCTAAAACCACGGGCAAAGGCTTCTGAATCAAACTTTGAAACAAAGGCATCTGCTTTTAGTGTAAAGGTGTCAATGGGTGCCCATTCAAACGCTGCTACATATCCATCACGGGTTTCTTCCCCACCTTTATGCTGCATTTCAAAGCCTTCTGAAATGAGTTCACAATTTGGGCAATCTGCTGGGCCGTCTGTATCCCCTTCAAGACCATCTACATCAACCTGACCATTATAGGCTAAGCCAATAAACTGAGTAGAGACACTGGGTTGGAATAATCTGGCATAGCCAAGGGAAATACCTAGCGTATCGTCAAGAAATTTACCTTGATATGAAAAACTCAGCCTGTGGCCATATTCCGTTGCGTCACTCACTTCTGAGGCGCGGTCGTTATACATACCGCGCATATTAGCGCTAAATTTATGTTGTTCTTCAATGGCTAAAGGTGAAGCTGTCTTGAGTTCAACCGTGCCCGCTATTCCTCCTTCAATTAAAGAGGCTTTGGGCGATTTATACACCGCCGCTTCACTGATAAGTTCAGAGGGATATTGATCAAATTCAATGGCGCGACTGCCGCTGGTTGACACCTGCTCTCTGCCATTTAATGTTGAAAAAACAAAGTCGCCAGATAGGCCGCGTATGTTGATTTGTGCAGCTTGTCCCCCGGTACGTACAGCGGAAATACCCGGTAATCGAGTTAATGCATCCGCCATAGAGACATCGGGTAACCCACCGAGATCATCTGCAGATATTTGCTCCGTAACCATGTCGGAAAAGCGTTTCTGATTAAGGGATTGGATGAGGCTAGTACTAAATCCCCTCACTTCTATACGTTCTACCGTATCTTCTTGAGGGCGTTCAATTTCATCTGTGGGTGCGTCGGGGGCTGTTTGAGCAAGCGCTGGATGCGTGTACAACGCAACCCCACTGCTCAACAATGCCGCCATGATGGTGCTGGGTTTAAAAGTTTTCATTGGTGTCCCATTCCTTGTTTTTTATAAGCACTTTAAGCACGACAACAATTAAAAGTGCTACTTATTCCCATTCGTTTTTATCGCGACATAATGGGCATGTTTGCCCCGTCTCGTTAATGGCGAAGGAGTGTGATGGTTCAACAACAAATATTACTGGTTTGTATAAAAAGGGAGCAATGCTATGCATACGTATTCATTTACAATTAAATTACATATAAGGCATATAACTGACAATAAAGTAACATTTAAGGGAAGTGGCGAAGGAAAAAAAGAAAGCAGCCTATTAGCTGCTTTCTTTTTTGTGTTAAGTGGAAATAGCGAATTTCATACCACTTCTAGGGTGTTAGGAGCATTTTCACTCATTTTTATCACGCGTTAGCGCTCATGTTCTGCTTCGCACGTTTTACCATCCCATTTAGGTATTCATCATGACTCGGTAATTGTGAAAGCGGTTCACGTTTTATTTTCAGCAACCTTGTTAACATTTCTTTTAATTTTTCATCGCTAAATGTATTAACCAAACCATGATAATCATTCGGAGTAATACCCTGCCCATACATGACTTGAAGCCAAGAACTCTCTAAGAACAAGTCATTCTGATCTCTAAACAAACTGCCATTTTCTTTGAAAAGTGCGATTTTGTGCCTTAAGGTATCGGGTAAGTCTAAATTCCGCATATCGTTAAAAAAAGCACTATCAGTTCGTTCATTTACCGAATAATGGAGTATCAGGAAATCTCGAATTTGTTCGAATTCTAACGCTGACTGTTTGTTGTATTCTGCCTCTAAACTAGGGGTTATTCCATTGTGAGGGAAAAGTTGAATTAAGCGCACAATGGCTGATTGAATGAGGTGTATGCTGGTAGATTCTAATGGTTCCAAAAAGCCACTCGACAACCCTACTGACACCACATTTTTATTCCACTGCTTGCGTCTACGGCCCGTTGTAAACTTTATAAGTTTAGGGTCGGCGAGCGGTTTTGTATCAAGGTTGCCCATTAGCGTATCTAAGGCGTGATCTTCGCTAACATAGCGAGAACAAAATACATGTCCGTTACCGTTTCTATGCTGTAATGGAATGCGCCATTGCCAGCCAGCATCATGGGCAATTGACCGCGTAAAGGGGCGTGTGGATTCGTGCCGCTCAGATGGCACTGCTATCGCACTATCACAGGGGAGCAAATGGGACCAATCGTCGTAGCCTGTTCCAAGGGTTTCTTGAATAAGTAAGCCTTTAAAACCGGTACAATCAATAAAGAGGTCTCCCTCTATGCGGTTTTTATTATCTAACCGCAACGCCTTAATATAACCATTTACGTTATCTCTTTCTACGCTGCCAATTTTTCCCTCAATACGAACAACACCCATACTTTCACTAAGTTTGCGTAGGTACTTTGCATACAAACTCGCATCAAAGTGATACGCAAAAGGCAGTTCTAGTAAGGGATCTTTGGCATTAATAGGGGCAAACTTACCCGCCTCAGCGGCGTGATAGTTTAAGTCATAATCCCATAAATCTTGGGTTTTCCCCAACTGTTGGCCTTTTAACCAGTAATGGTGAAAATGACAAAAGGCCATGGCCTTACCTGGTGCACCAAAGGTGTGGTAGTAGCTTTGCCCTTTGGTTTTCCAGTTTTCAAATTTAATGGCAAGCTTGATGGTCGCTTTTGTCTCATATAAAAACTGGGCTTCGTCTATCCCCAAAACTTGGTTAACTAAACGAATAGGTGGAATAGTGGCTTCACCTACCCCTACGGTTCCTATGACCTCTGACTCAACCAACGTTATATTGACGGCCTCTCCCAACACCTTTTTCATGAGGGATGCAGTCAGCCATCCTGCAGTGCCACCGCCCGCGATGACGACCCGCTTTATTGGATTTTTTTTTGGGTTTTGCATGTCATTCTCGCTAATACTCATTCAAGCCACTAAACCTTAGTTGTAGCTTCAGAAAATAAAAAAGCCACCTTGCTTTTGTTTTAGCATAAGCTAATACAAAAAGCTTTAGGTGGCTTTTAACACACACGGAAAAGTTAGAACTTGTAGTTAAACCCTAGTAAATAGTTGGTTCCATAAGACTGGAACTGTGTAATTTGACGTGGGTCGGTGCTAGATGCTTGAATATCATCTTCATCTGTTAGGTTTTGTGCTTGTAGCGTTACACGCAAACCATCCAGGTAATCAATACCTGATTCACTAAAGTCATAGCCAATTTGAGCATCAACCAAGGTACCACCTTGTTTAGTTGCATCAACAAGCGCAAGGCTTGTACCTCGCTCTTCGGTAAGGTATTGGTCACGTTTAGTTGCTGCTAAACGAAATTCAAACCCTTTGTTTTCATAGAAGAATGTCATGCTATAAGACTCTTCAGATAAACCAGGAATACGCGTTTCCGTTTGGCCTGGCGCTGGGTCTACCTCACCATCCATAAAAGTGGCACTGGCAAACAAACCAAACCCTTCTAGTGAATCATGGATAATATCAAATGGTAGTGAGCCTTGTAGCTCGTACCCGCGCACAAATCCTTCAAACCCATCAAGAACACTGCTTACTTGGCCAGTAAACAACACAGGCACCTGCCCTTCAGAACCTTGATGCAAATCAGGAACGTAGTAATCAGAGAAATCAGCGATTATCGACGTATCTCTATGCCAATTCTTTATATCTTTAAAGAAGAATGACACCGCCACATATCCGGAGTCTGCAAAGTAGTTCTCGTAGGCTAAATCAAACTGATTCGCTTCAAGTGGACGTAAATCTGGGTTACCTGCACTGCCGCCCCAAGGGCCATTTTCTATATCAGAACTGGTAATTTGATTGTCATTGAATGAAAACGTTACCTGTGTATTTGGACGCATGTCGTCCATACGAGGGCGAGAAATCACCTTGCTTAAACCTAAGCGAACGAATTGATTGTCTGCAACTTCGGCTGAAAGGTTTAAAGTAGGTAATACATCTGTGTAATCTGCGCCACCGGTCACTGGCGTTGCGATGGTGTAGCCATCAGCATCAGAAGTGGTAGAGAAGCCTGTAGATTGCTGATCTGCCTTAACGACCTGAACGCCAACGTTACCACGAACCCAAACGTCACCTAATTCCATCTCTAAATCGAATTTAGAATAAAGCGTAATAAGTTCTTCATCAACGGTGTAGGTATCACCCAAGCGATCGTTTTGAACACGGCTAGCGTCACTTTCAATGTAGTATCCGCTCTCATAAAGGCCTAAAGAATCATAAGCCAAAATACCGTCTATACCGATGAAATCTAAATTTACTACGCCAAGAACATCAGGAATCGCAGCATCATCAGGGTAAGAAGGCGCCGTTAAGTAAGCGCCGTTATTGTCTTTTGACTTACTTCTGTCAGAGTAAACGATACCTGTAGAAACGCCGGTGACGATTCCCCACTCTACATAGCCTTTGAGGTCGAGACGTATTGTGTCTAGGTCTTCTTCAAACAGAGGTTGATTCACAAAGCCATCTTGCGCATCAGATTCAAGAAGAGGACGCGCGCCCCATGCTTGTGGTCCAGCTAAACGAATAAGAGTAGGGTCGGTAAGGTCTACGGCATCAGCCGTTGGGTGGTCTGAATACATAACGCCCGTAGACGTCATTTCCCAGCTTCGCGCCGACAAAGAACGACCATCTGTACCAGCACGACCCACACCTGAGTAACTCTCGACATCAATAATTTCTTTCTCTACTGATCCAGTAGAATAATCAAGCTCTACGCTCCAAGAGTCGTTAATTTGATACTCGGCGTTTATCCCTATGGTGGTTAAATCAGCTTCCTGACGCCTTGCGTCATTACGTACAACAGAATAAAAGCCATCGGTGTAACCAGAGGTCACCAAACCGTCTTCAACACCAGTGACTGTGTAAGCACTTGTGCCCCACTCTGCACCACCTTCCTCAAGGCCACGTCGAACATCGTCTTCAACGAAATCGATATATAGTGCATCAAGTTGTATATTAAGTTTTTCCGTAGGCGCCCATTCAACTACCGCAGCAATTGAATCACGTTCTAACATTGCAGAACGTTGGAACGAATCGTGTCCGCCAAGCACAACAGTACCTTCAGGAACGTTTACCGTATCTTGACCATCGTAACGGCGAGGGTTCCAAACAGGATCGCCATCATCATTAAATGTATTTTCTGCAGCTAAGTTAACATCAGCATAGCCCCAACCACGAAAGTGCTGTTCTTGTCTTGGTGATTCCATAGTCGCTACGGTTAACGCTAAACCTAATGTGTCATCGGCAAACTGATCAACGTAGTTAACTGACACACGGTGGCCCGAATTGTCGAAATCTGGGTTTGGTGAGTCTTCTGCATTTTTTTCAAAGCTACCGTTTACCGTAAATGTACTTTCCGCCGAGAGAGGCTTAACGGTTTGAAGATCAATAGAACCACCAATGTTCTGCGTGGTCATACCGGCTTCGGGCGTTTTGTATACCAGAATATTTGAAATGATTTCCGTTGGGTAAAGGTCGAACTCAACGCCACGGTTGTCGCCCATTCCCAGTAATTCGCGACCATTTAATGACGTACCTACGTAGTTCTCATTAAAACCACGTACAGAGATACCACTCGTACGCCCGTTTCTACGCTCACCCGTAACCCCAGGTAGTCGTGCGATAGATTCGGCAATACTGGTATCAGGCAATTTACCAATATCTTCTGCTGACAAGGCTTCTACAATTGACGTGTTGTCCATCTTAATTGCTTGGGCACGTTGCAAGCTACCTCGGATACCACTTACTTGAATAACTTCAACATTACTTTCATCAATAGAATCGCTGTTGCTTTCTTGTGCGAACGTCGGTGTGCTTACAAAGGCTACACCGCCAGAAATAAGCGCAGCTTTAATGAGATTGGGTTTGAATTGTTTCATAAAACGGGTGTCCCATACGGTTATAGTTGTTGTCTTTTTGTTATTGTTATGACAATTAAATGACAATAAACATTGTCGGCATAATGCTATAGAGGACACGTTGAATGCACAATTGCCTGCATACGTATTCAATAAAATTTATGCAACACTGCATTAACAAAGCGTTTGTATTTAATGAGGTAATTTAACTACATATGGCGAGAAAATGAGGCCTTGCTGATCAGGATGTAGTAATTTTGTTACATCAAACCGAAGCAATAATAAATTTGAGATACAAAAAAGCCCGCTAAAAGCGGGCTTTTAAATTCATCAATAAGCGTTAGCTTACCAACCTGTAGTTTCGCGAAGCGCTTTGCCGATTTCAGCAAGTGAACGTACCGTTTTAACGCCTGCATCTTCTAGTGCTTTAAATTTCTCATCAGCAGTACCTTTACCGCCTGCGATGATTGCACCAGCATGACCCATACGCTTACCCGGAGGTGCTGTAACACCTGCGATGTAAGACACAACCGGCTTAGTGACGTTAGCTTTGATGAATTCAGCAGCTTCTTCCTCTGCGGTACCACCAATTTCACCAATCATAACGATAGCTTCAGTTTGTGGATCGTCTTGGAACAACTGAAGAATATCAATGAAGTTAGAACCTGGGATAGGATCACCACCGATACCAACACAGCTAGACTGGCCAAAACCTTCGTCAGTAGTTTGCTTAACGGCTTCGTACGTCAGCGTACCAGAGCGAGAAACAATACCTACTTTACCAGGCTTATGGATATGACCAGGCATAATACCAATTTTACACTCTCCCGGTGTGATAACACCTGGGCAGTTTGGTCCAATCATGCGAACGCCTTTTGCGTTTACGTATTCTTTTACGTAAAGCATATCAAGCGTAGGAATACCTTCAGTGATACAAACGATAAGCTCGATGCCAGCATCAGCAGCTTCAACAATTGAATCTTTACAGAACGCAGCTGGTACGTAGATAACCGTTGCTGTTGCGCCGGTAGCTTCTACCGCTTCACGTACTGTATTGAATACTGGAAGACCTAAGTGTTCAGTGCCGCCTTTGCCTGGTGTAACACCACCAACCATTTGCGTACCGTAAGCAATAGCTTGCTCAGAGTGGAAAGTACCTTGACCACCAGTGAAACCTTGACAGATTACTTTGGTATCTTTGTTAATTAATACAGACATTATTTGCCCTCCGCAGCAGCAACAACTTTCTCAGCTGCATCAGTTAGCGACTCAGCAGCAATGATATCTAGACCTGAGTTCGCTAGAACTTCACGGCCAAGCTCTGCGTTTGTACCTTCGAGACGTACAACAACAGGAACACTAACGCCAACTTCTTTAACTGCGCCAATGATACCTTCAGCAATCATGTCACAACGAACGATACCGCCGAAGATGTTAACTAAAACAGCTTTAACGTTGTCGTCAGATAGGATGATTTTGAATGCCTCTGCAACACGTTCTTTTGTTGCGCCACCACCAACATCTAAGAAGTTAGCTGGTTTGCCACCGTGTAGGTTTACGATGTCCATTGTACCCATTGCTAGGCCGGCACCGTTAACCATACAACCTACGTTACCGTCAAGAGCAACATAGTTAAGCTCGAACTGAGCAGCATGCGCTTCACGTTCGTCTTCTTGAGAAGGATCTTGCATTGCTTTAACTTTAGGTTGACGATACAACGCGTTGCCGTCAATAGCTAGCTTAGCATCAAGACAGTGAAGGTCACCGTCTTCTTTAATAACAAGAGGGTTAATTTCGATAAGGGCAATATCAAGATCTTCAAACATCTTAGCTAGGCCAAGGAAAATCTTGGTGAACTGCTTGATTTGAACGCCAGTAAGACCAAGTTTAAACGCCATTTCGCGTGCTTGGTAAGGCTGAGGACCTACAATTGGGTCGATTTCAGCTTTAAGGATCTTCTCTGGGGTTTCTTCTGCAACGGTTTCAATCTCTACGCCACCTTCAGTAGAAGCCATAAATACAACGCGACGGGTTGTACGGTCAACTACTGCACCAAGGTAAAGCTCGTTAGCGATATCTGTGCAAGATTCAACTAAGATTTTGCTTACAGGCTGACCATTTTCGTCAGTCTGAAACGTCACCAAATTTTTGCCGAGCCAGTTTTCAGCGAAAGCTTTAATCGCGTCTTTATCTTTAACTAGCTTTACACCGCCAGCTTTACCGCGACCGCCCGCGTGTACCTGACACTTAACTACCCACTCTTCTCCGCCGATTTTATCAGCGGCTTCTACAGCACCTTGAGCAGTGTCTGCCGCGTATCCTTCAGAAACAGGCAAACCGTATTCTTTGAATAGCTGCTTACCTTGGTATTCATGCAAATTCATGGTGTTTCTATCCGATTTTTTTTTAAGACAAAAGCCGCTTTCGCGACTTGATTAGTTTGACTGATATTATAGGGCAAATATCAGCGTTGCGTGGAACGCTAAGCTTGCCTAAACAAGCTTAGCATCTCACCACAATAACGTGAGACGAAAGCCTTACACGTCTAGCAATAGACGAGTAGGATCTTCAAGCATCTCTTTAACTGTTACCAAGAAACCGACAGATTCTTTACCGTCCACAATACGGTGGTCGTAAGAAAGCGCTAGGTACATCATTGGTAGAATTTCTACTTTTCCATTAACTGCCATTGGGCGATCTTGAATTTTATGCATTCCCAAAATTGCGCTTTGCGGCGGGTTAATGATTGGCGTAGACATAAGTGAACCAAACACACCACCGTTGGTGATAGTAAAGTTACCACCCTGTAGTTCAGCCATAGACAGCTTACCGTCACGACCTTTAAGTGCTAGTTCCTTAATTCCTTTTTCTACCCCTGCCATACCAAGCGTGTCAGTATCTTTAAGTACTGGCGTAACAAGGCCACGAGGCGTAGATACCGCGATAGAGATATCGAAGTAGTTGTGATAAACAATATCATCACCGTCAATAGACGCATTCACTTCAGGGAAACGCTTAAGCGCTTCAGTCACGGCCTTAACGTAGAAAGACATAAAGCCCAGACGAATACCATGGCGTTTCTCGAAGCTTTCTTGATACTGCTTACGAAGTTCCATAATGGGCTTCATGTTAACTTCGTTAAACGTAGTCAACATTGCCGTAGAGTTTTTCGCATCAAGTAGACGATTAGCAATGGTCTTACGAAGACGTGTCATTGGTACACGCTTCTCAGTACGGTTGCCAGTAGGAAGGTCTGCAGTAACAGCTTCAGATGCAGCAGGTGCGGCTTTCGCAGCACTGTCGCCACCTTTAAGGTATTTTTCTACGTCTTCTTTAGTAATGCGGCCGTTTTTACCCGTGCCTTTAACTTTAGATGCATCAACACCTTTTTCGGCAAGCAAACGACGTACAGAAGGGCTTAGCGCATCGCTGCTGTCATCACTCTCGTCGGCTTCAGCGGTATCAGAAGATGCTGAAGCACCGCCTGCTGCGCCTTCAACAAATTTTGCGATAACTTCTTCAGCAGTAACCGTTGCGCCTTCTTCTGCAATAATTTCAGACAATGAACCGTCAGCGGGAGCAACAACTTCTAGTACTACCTTGTCTGTTTCAATATCAACGAGATTTTGGTCACGAGACACAGCTTCACCAACAGCAACGTGCCATGTCGCAATCGTAGCATCTGCTACTGATTCTGGCAGAACCGGTACTTTTACGTCTGACGCTTTTCCTGAAGCCGCTGGTGCAGCTTCTTTGGTTTCTTCTTTTTTCGCGCTATCAGTATTAGACTTAGCAGGAGCAGCCGCGCCGCCCTCTTCTAATTTAGCAATCACTTGCTCACCTAAAACTGTCGCACCCTCTTCATTTAAGATCTCACCCATTGTACCGTCCGCTGGCGCTACAACCTCTAAAACCACTTTATCAGTTTCAATATCAACCAGGTTCTGGTCTCGTTTAACTGCGTCACCGGCTTTTACGTGCCAGGTTGCAATGGAGGCATCGGCAACTGACTCAGGTAGAACCGGAACTTTTATCTCAATTGTCATTACTGTTCCTTATTTAATAGTGAGTGCGTCTTCAACCAGGGCTTTTTGTTGCTGGTTGTGAACGGAAACATAACCTACTGCAGGAGAAGAGGATGCTTCACGACCTGCATATGTTAATTTGGCACCATCTGGAATTGCTTGCCAGAAATGGTGTTGGCTACAATACCAAGCACCTTGGTTTTGGGGTTCTTCTTGACACCAAACCCAATCGGTAACGTGGCTGTATTGCGCCACAACTTTAGCGCATTCTTCTTGCGGGAATGGATAAAGCTGTTCGAGACGAATAATCGCAACGTCGGTTTGTTCGTTCTTTCGGCGTTGGTCTAACAAATCGTAATAAACCTTGCCTGAACACATAACCACGCGCTTAACATTTTTCGGGTCGATATCATCAATTTCGCCAATAACATTGTGGAATTTACCTTCCGCTAATTCTTCTAGCGAAGATACCGCAAGAGGATGACGTAACAATGACTTAGGCGACATGACGATAAGCGGTTTACGCATAGGGCGAACCACTTGACGACGAAGCATGTTGTAAACTTGAGCAGGTGTTGAGGGTACACACACTTGCCAATTGTGATCGGCACACATTTGTAAGAAACGCTCAAGACGTGCAGAGCTGTGCTCCGGCCCTTGGCCTTCATAACCGTGTGGAAGTAGAACCGTCAAGCCACACAAGCGGCCCCACTTTGCTTCACCTGAACTCAAGAATTGGTCGAAAACAACTTGAGCACCGTTCGCGAAGTCACCAAACTGTGCTTCCCAAATGGTTAAGCAAGTTGGCTCTGCCGTAGCGTAACCGTATTCAAAAGCCATTACCGCTTCTTCAGACAAAACCGAGTCGTAAATTTCAATCTCGCCCTGCCCCTCACGAATATGCTGCAATGGCATATAGGTACTAGCATCAGCTTGATTGTGAAGCACAGCATGACGATGGAAGAAAGTACCACGGCCAGAATCTTGACCGGTAATACGAATATCTTCGCCTTCATCAACCAAGGTTGCGTAGGCAAGGTTTTCCGCCATACCCCAGTCAAGTTTCTTCTCTCCGGCTACCATCGCCTTGCGGTCTTGATAGAGTTTATTAACCCGAGATTGAAGTTTATGACCTTCTGGGAAGGTAGTAATAGACGTGCCTAACTCTTTAAGTTTTTCGACACTTACTGAACCATCATAAGGCGTATCCCAGTCGTGACCTAAATACGGTGTCCAGTCTACGCTGTGTTCCGTCATTGGTCGCCACTCTTCAACCACACAAGCGCCGTGATCTAGCGCTGCACGATACTCTTCTAAGTAACGGTCAGCATCACGTTGCTCAATAATACCTTCAGCGATAAGCTGATCAGCATAAATCGCTCGTGGCACAGGGTGCTTTTTGATCTTTTGGTACATAAGCGGCTGAGTTGCGTTTGGCTCATCAGCTTCATTATGACCATGACGACGGTAGCAAACTAAATCGATAACCACGTCTTTCTTGAATTTATTTCTGTATTCAAGTGCTAATTCAGTGACGAAGGCTACTGCTTCTGGATCGTCGGAATTCACATGAAATATAGGTGCCTGTACCATTTTTGCAATATCAGTACAGTATTGAGTAGAACGGGTATCTTCTGTTTTAGAGGTGGTAAAACCAACTTGGTTATTCACCACGATACGAACCGTGCCACCAACCGCAAAACCGCGGGTTTGAGACATGTTAAACGTCTCTTGTACAACACCCTGACCAGCAATAGCAGAATCACCGTGAATGGTAATAGGTAATACAGTATTTGTGTCGTTGTCTCTTCGTACCAAACGTGCACGAACCGACCCCATCACAACAGGATTAACGATTTCTAGGTGTGATGGGTTGAACGCAAGCGCTAAATGCACATTGCCACCTGGGGTTGCAAAGTCAGACGAGAAACCTGCGTGGTACTTTACGTCACCAGCACCAAGAGAATCATCATGCTTGCCCGAGAACTCATCAAATAAAACAGAGGGGTTTTTACCAAGTACGTTAACAAGTACGTTAAGGCGACCACGGTGAGCCATACCTATAACCACTTCTTTGGTCCCCGCAGTCCCAGCCTTGGTAATTAAACCTTTCAGCATTGGGATGAGCGCATCACCACCTTCAAGAGAGAAGCGTTTTGCACCAGGGAACTTAGAACCCAGGTATTTTTCCATACCATCGGCAGCCGTTAACCCTTTTAGAATGCTAATTTTTTCTTCTTTAGCAATTTCTGGTTTGGCTTGCACTGATTCGATCTTCTGCTGTAACCAACGCTTTTGGTCGGTATCAGTAATGTGCATGTATTCTGCACCAATCGAACCGCAGTAGGTTCTATTAAGCGATTTAAACAGTTCGCCTAATGACATTGAATCTTTACCAATGGCAAACGACCCAACATTAAACACACTGTCAAAATCTTTTTCGGAAAGGCTATGGTGAGAAAGCTCTAAATCGCGAACTCGCTCTTGTTTCCATAAACCGAGTGGGTCGAGATTAGCGTGTTGATGGCCGCGGAAACGATAAGCATTAATAAGCTGTAAAACTTTTACCTGCCTGTCGTCTGATACACTTGCGCCGTCAACAGGAACACTCGACATTCTGGCTGTAGGGCCTAGCGCAGCAAGTTTCCTGAACTGATCTTTAACACTTGTATGATTGGTTTCTAACTCAACGCCTTCAACCTTAGGGAGGTTATCAAAGATTTGACGCCAAGTATCGGATACGCTTTTGGGGTCCTCCAGATACGATTCGTACAACTCCTCAACATAGGCAGCGTTGGCACCTGCCATGTGCGAGGAATCCCACCACGCTTTCATCACGCTTTCTTGCATTTAATTTGCCTTGCTACGTTTTGTAAATTCTATTAACCATCAGTGTCTATTATAAGGTTATTCTTAACATAACCAAGTGTTATACCGATGAATACAAAAAAAAATAGCCATCCCGTCCGGATGGCCATTTAGAGCATTGCTATCTGTCACACTACCGTGTCAGATTATGGTACTAAACAGCCCGTTGTAAAAGCATAGACTTAATATGTCCAATTGCTTTTGTCGGGTTCAATCCTTTCGGGCATACGCTTACACAGTTCATGATGCCGTGGCAGCGGAATACGCTGAATGCGTCATCAAGGTCGTTAAGACGTTCATCAGTGGCCGTATCACGGCTATCAATTAAGAATCGATAAGCGTGAAGCAAACCAGCAGGACCAATGAATTTATCAGGGTTCCACCAGAAAGACGGGCACGACGTAGAACAACATGCACAAAGAATACACTCGTACAGTCCATCAAGCTTAGCACGTTCTTCAGGAGACTGAAGATGTTCTCGTGCAGGCGGCTGTTTTTGGTCGTTGATTAAGAATGGCTTAATCTTTTCGTATTGAGTGTAGAACTGTGTCATGTCTACGACAAGGTCACGTACTACAGGTAAACCCGGTAATGGACGAACCACAACCTTACCATTACCCAATGCCGATAATGGTGTGATACATGCTAGGCCGTTTTTGCCGTTCATGTTAACACCATCTGAACCACATACACCTTCACGGCAAGAACGACGGAATGAAAGCGTCGGATCCTGCTCTTTAAGTGCTAGTAGTGCGTCGAGCACCATCATGTCCTGACCTTCCTCTACTTCTAGAGTGTAGTCTTGCATGCGAGGCTTAGCGTCTACTTCTGGGTTATAACGATAAATCGAAAAAGTTTTTTGCATGATCGTTGCCTCTCTTAATATGAACGCACTTTAGGCGGGAATGCTTCCCTAAGCTTAGGCGCCATATTGACATCACGTGTGAGCATTTTATCAGTGTTCGGATCGTAAATACTGTGGCATAACCAGTTTTCATCATCACGATCTGGGAAGTCGAAGCGGCTGTGAGCGCCACGGCTTTCCGTTCTGAAGTTCGCTGCTACTGCTGTGCTGTACGCGGTTTCCATAAGGTTATCTAGTTCAAGACACTCTATACGCTGAGTGTTAAAGTCTGAACTCTTGTCGTCAAGGCGCGCATGCTTAAGACGCTCGCGAATTTCGCTAAGCTCTCTAAGCCCTTCTGCCATGGCGTCACCCTCACGGAATACTGAGAAGTTAAGCTGCATGCATTGCTGCAAGTCTTTCTTAATTTGAACAGGATCTTCGCCCTTGCCTTTCTCAGAATTTTCCCAACGATTGAAACGCGTCATAGATGCGTCTAAATCTGACTCAGAAGCATCACGTGTTGGTGCCATTTCTGAAAGCGTAGTACCAAGGTGTAAACCAGTCGCACGACCGAATACAACAAGGTCTAATAGAGAGTTACCACCAAGGCGGTTTGCACCATGAACAGATACACATGCAATCTCACCACAAGCGAATAAACCGTTAACAACTTTGTCATTACCGTCGGCATCAACAGTTAAACACTGACCATCAACGGTAGTTGGAATACCACCCATCATATAGTGACAAGTTGGAATAACCGGAATAGGTTCTTTGACCGGGTCAACGTGAGCAAACGTACGCGATAACTCGAGAATACCAGGTAAGCGTGACTCAAGTACGTCTTTACCTAAGTGATCCAACTTAAGCTTAAGGTGAGTTCCCCATGGGCCTTCACAACCACGACCTTCGCGGATTTCAGTCATCATTGAACGAGCAACAACGTCACGACCCGCTAAGTCTTTCGCGTTTGGCGCATAGCGCTCCATGAAGCGTTCGCCGTCTTTGTTAAGAAGGTAACCACCTTCACCACGACAACCTTCTGTTACCAATGTCCCTGCGCCAGCAATACCTGTTGGGTGGAATTGCCACATTTCCATATCTTGAACAGCAACACCAGCACGAAGTGCCATGCCCACACCGTCACCGGTATTAATGTGTGCATTAGTGGTAGACGCATAGATACGACCTGCACCACCTGTTGCTAACACAACAGCGCGTGATTTGAAGTAAACCACTTCACCTGTCTCGATATCGATAGCAGTACAACCAACAACATCGCCATCTTGGTTTTTAACAAGGTCGAGGGCATACCACTCAGAAAATACCTTTGTTTTGTTCTTTACGTTTTGTTGGTAAAGAAGGTGAAGAAGTGCATGACCTGTACGGTCAGCGGCTGCCGCAGTACGGGCGCCCTGCTCTCCACCAAAATTCTTAGACTGACCACCAAAAGGACGCTGGTAAATTTTACCGTTTTCGAAACGTGAGAAGGGTAAACCCATGTTCTCCATTTCGATAATCGCTTCTGGGCCAGTTTTGCACATGTATTCAATCGCGTCTTGGTCACCGATATAATCAGAACCTTTCACGGTGTCGTACATGTGCCATTCCCAATTGTCTTCGTGTGAATTACCTAATGCGACGGTAATACCACCCTGTGCAGACACAGTATGAGAACGGGTTGGAAAAACTTTTGATAACAGTGCACATGATTTACCAGATTGCGAAATCTGTAGTGCTGCACGCATGCCTGCGCCACCAGCTCCAATTACTACTGCATCAAACTCGTGAACGGGTAAACTCATCTTACACTCCCCACAGTACAAATAGGCCGACAGCAACGTAACCAAACGCAATAAGGTTTAGAACGTATTGCAACGTTGCACGTAAACCTGACGACTTAACGTAATCAGTGAGTACCTGCCATAAGCCGATACGTACGTGAATCATAATTGCAATCAATGCTGCCAATGTGAAAACTTTCATAGCTAGGCCAGAGAATAACCCTCGCCATTCGATAAAGGTAAGGTTATCGGTGGTGATAAAGAACCACGCCATGAAAACCGAGTACGCGAAAATAATTGCTGCTGTAGTACGTAAGGATACGTAATCTTGTACACCATTACGCTTCATGCTTGCTTGGTTGGTTAGCATAGTGCAACTCCCAATACTACGGTCAGTATAATCCATAATGCGATAACTGCTTTCGCACTTAGGTTACCCGACTCTAATTCTTCCCAGTGACCTAAATCCATTACAACGTGTCTTAGGCCGCCTAGAATGTGATATGTCAGCGCTGAAGCTGTGCCAATTGCGACGAATTTTCCAAGGAAACCATTCATGATTGCTTGCACGTCCGCGAAACCTTCAGGCGAAGAAACAGAAACTGCCCATGCCCAAATAACAAAAAGTAACGCGAAGAACATTGCAACACCGGTAACACGATGGAGAATTGACGAAATAGCAGAGGGCGGAAATTTAATAGTATTGAGTTCTAAATTTACTGGTCTTTGCTTTTTCACAATGTATGCCTGTTTAATCCGTAGGGATATTGAATTACCCACCTTATTATGTCCTGTGTAGGTGAATTCGTTTATTACCTGTTAATTGCCTCATCCAATGAGTTGTTAACAATTTGTGAATTATTCTTTAATGCCGCTAACAGAATAAATATTCTGTTTTTGAGCACCGCTGAGTATATCCAGCACAGTATATAATTACAATTTTTTGTGGTGCTGTAAGACTTTAGTCTTTTTTCACACAAATTTCATAAGCACTGTAAATTGCGTGTATCCGTTTACGCCTAAAGACGGATATGAACCGCTTTATTTACAAGGCACTAGAGTTTATCAGTACTAAAGTAGAATAACACTAGTTCAGTGGTTGAAATTAAGGTGTTTTAATGTGAACGGTGACAATTCAGCCGTTTATTGACCAAATATTCGACTAAGGTGTTAATTAAATTAGCAAACGGTGGTTTACCTTTTGTGAAAAGACCGTGATAATTAGCCCGATTGGAATAAGTGCGTTCTCCATTAAATACAATTTAGTATTCTTTTCGTAGTGATAATAAGCTACCGTAATCTAGAATATTTATTGCGCATATATGCAATTAAATTGACTTAATGGTGCATAATAAAGTACAAATACGCCACTTTTCCCAACGAGACGAGCATTTTCGTTCGTTTTCGCTGCAAACAGAACCATTCTGAGGAGAGCATTATATGGCAGATCAGAAAGCCATTCTTAAGGCCGGCGGTAAGGAAATCGAGCTTCCTATCTTGTCGGGCACCGAAGGACAAGATGTGATCGATGTCCGTTCACTAGGACAACACGGTTATTTTACCTACGACCCTGGTTTTATGGCGACAGGATCTTGCGAGTCAGCTATTACTTACATTGACGGCTCTGCGGGTGTATTGCTACACCGTGGTTTCCCAATTGAAGAACTAGCGCGCGATGCAGACTACCTTGAAGTTTGTCATATGCTTCTACACGGCGATGCGCCGTCGAAAGAAGAATATGAAGAATTCAAAGACACTATTACTCGTCACACTATGGTGCATGAACAAATTAATATGTTCTTCCATGGTTTCCGTAACGACGCTCACCCTATGGCGATGTTATGTGGAACAGTGGGTGCAATGTCATCGTTCTACCACAGTGATTTAGACGTTTCTAATGAAGAACAGCGTATTCGTAGTGCACATCGCTTAATTGCGAAAATGCCTACCCTTGTTGCTATGTGTTACAAGTACAACATCGGCCAGCCGTTTGTTTACCCACGTAACGATTTAAGCTATGCAGCAAACTTCCTAAACATGATGTTCTCTGTACCCGCAGAAGAATTTCAAATTAGCCCAGCGGTTGAACGTGCGATGGATCGTATCTTTACGCTTCATGCTGATCACGAGCAAAATGCATCAACGTCTACCGTTCGTTTGGCTGGTTCTTCAGGTGCTAACCCTTATGCATGTATTGCTGCGGGTGTTGCATCACTATGGGGCCCTGCTCATGGTGGCGCAAACGAAGCATGTTTAAACATGCTTGAAGAGATTGGCACTGTAGATCGTATTCCAGAGTTTATTGCTCGTGCTAAAGACAAGTCTGATCCATTCCGATTGATGGGCTTTGGTCACCGTGTATACAAAAACCACGATCCGCGCGCGACAGTAATGCGTGAAAGCTGTCACGAAGTATTAAGCGAACTTAATGTTAAAGATCCATTGCTTGAAGTTGCAATGGAACTTGAAAAAATTGCATTAAATGACCCGTACTTCGCTGAGAAGAAATTGTTCCCTAATGTAGATTTCTACTCAGGTATTGTGCTTAAAGCGATTGGTATTCCTACCAATATGTTTACGTGTATATTCGCACTGTCTCGTACAGTAGGTTGGATTTCACACTGGCATGAAATGATGAGCGACCCTAAACAAAAAATTGGTCGTCCTCGTCAGCTTTATACCGGCCACAATCAGCGTAAATATACACCGATCAAATAGTATTGAACGGTTTTCGCAAACCTTCGTAAAAATAGCGCCTGTTGGCGCTATTTTTTATTAGGAGTCACCCATGCCCTATTCTGCCGTTTTACTTGGTATAGCAGGCTTAATCCCTTTCCTTTTCTTACCTTTGTCTTATGTTTTTAACTGGCTATCACTAACCCAAAGTGCACTGTACTTCATTCAGTACTCTGCGGTGCTATTGTCTTTTTTTGGGGGTGTTCATTGGTGGGACGCCATAAAAGAGCAAGCGTTCAATAAGCAAATGTATATCGCTATGCTTCCGACTATTGTGGGATGGTTATGTTTAGTGTTTAGCCACCGGGTTGAAGTGTTAGGCGTTCTTTCTTTATGCTACGTAGGCGTTTTAGTTTATGACAAATTCACCCTATCACTGCCTAAGTCGTACATTGTTGACTACATTAGCTTACGCATTGCATTAACCACTGTGGTGGTTTTATGTCACGCATGGATGATTTTTATTGTGACGTAGGTAATGAATTAAATTATTCATAAAAAAAGCGCTCCTAATGAGCGCTTTTTGACATTTGCTTAACCAAATAGGTAATTATTCAGCCCGTATTGCCGCCAACAATTCTTCTGTTTTCTCTTCCATTAATGCGATATCCCCTCTGCTTTCAACGTTCAAGCGAATCACCGGCTCGGTGTTAGACTTGCGTAAATTAAAGCGCCAATTACCAAACTCCAGCCCTAAACCATCGGTAGTATCTACCACAGAAGCTTGAGGTTTATAGGTGTTGGTCACACGCTCTAACGCCGCATCTGCGTCTTTCAGCTTACTGTTGATTTCTCCTGAAGAAGGAAACGCTTCTATACGCGCTTTAACCATGCTAGCCAGGGACTGTTGCTTAACACTGACTAGTTCAGCAATCAGCAGCCATGGGATCATGCCTGAGTCGCAGTATGCAAAATCTCGGAAATAATGGTGGGCACTCATTTCTCCGCCATACACCGCGTCTTCTTTACGCATACGTTCTTTAATAAACGCGTGACCGGTTTTAGATTTTATAGGGGTTCCGCCAGCATTTTCTACAATGTCTTCGGTGTTCCAGTAAACCCGTGGGTCATAAATAATTTTGCTGTTTTTGTCTTTAGCGATAAAGGCCGCCGCAAGTAAGCCTACAATGTAGTAGCCTTCAATAAACTGTCCATCGGCGTCGAATAAGAAACAACGATCGAAATCGCCATCCCATGCAATACCAAAATCTGCGCTATGGGCTTTTACTGCATCTGCGGTATCGGCTCTGTTTTCTGGTAATAAAGGGTTAGGGATACCATTTGGGAAAGTGCCATCTGCTTCGTGGTGCACTTTAATAAAGGTAATAGGTATGTTTCTACTCGCTAATTCTGACTCAATGGCATCCAGTGCATTTCCTGCTGCGCCATTGCCTGCATTAACCACAATTTTTAGCGGTTTGAAGTTATCTAAGTTAACGTAAGAAAGCATGTGCTCCACATAGGCCTCCATGCAGGAGTCTTCTACGTAACTACCCGATTCTATTAGCAGGTCTTTTTTCACATGCGCGGTTCCGTTGAAAAACGCATCTGCATCAATTGGCTGTTGCTGCGTATAGTGGGCTAAGCGCGTTGTTACCCTATGGTCATCTAGCAGCTCTGCTTTTTCTTTAATTGCATTCAGCCCCGTATCACCACTGATGGGGATAGAACCCGCCTTCACTATCTTCATACCATTGTAGTTAATTGGGTTATGACTGGCAGTAACTTCAATTCCACCATCTACACCAAGGTGCTTGGTTGCAAAATAAATTTCTTCCGTACCCGCCATACCAATATCAGTCACGTTTGCACCTGCATCAATAAGGCCTGCGGTTAGCGCTAACTTTAGAGGCGTTGAGGTTAAACGAACGTCGCTTCCTACTACAACGGTTCTTGCATTTAATTCTTGTGCAAATGCATAGCCAATTCGATAGGCGACTTCTTCGTTGAGTTGGCTGTTTAACTCGCCACGAATATCATAGGCTTTAAAGCATGTGATGGATTTTGTCATTATTTAAGATCTCTGTTCCCTGCAAACGTGCAAATATCGAAAATTGGGATAATTAACTTCCCATTTAAATTCCTCCAACCAATGGTAATCAAGGCCTTCATCAGGTGCAATGCCTGAACAAATATAATCTGAAATTGTGTGTGTTTCAGGCCATTTATTCGTCAGTCAATAGGCTATTTAATTTAGCGGTTCGTGTACTTTTCTCTTCCGTGGTTTGACGTGAAGTTTAGCGTTGGCCCAATAGGGACTACCTGGGTTGGATTGATGGTGGTTTGGCTAACATAATAGTGCTGCTTTATATGCGTGAAATTCACGGTGTCTTTCACACCGGGAACTTGATATAGCTCACACATGTATGCATAGAGATTAGGGTAATCAACGATACATTTAACGTTACATTTAAAGTGGCTGTAATACACAGCATCAAAGCGAATTAGTGTGGTAAATAATCGCCAGTCGGCCTCGGTTAGTGTATCACCTACCAAATACCTCGACTTACTCAGCATTTTTTCAACATTATCTAGCGTGGTAAACAATGAGGTTACCGCATCCTCATAGGCTTCTTGCGTAGTCGCAAATCCCGCTTTATATACCCCATTATTAACGTTGTGGTAAATCTCATGATTTATTTCATCTATTTGCGCACAAAGTTGCTCAGGGTAATAATCGTCTTCATTGCCGGTTAAAGCATTAAACCGGTGGTTAAATATACGTATAATATCCGCCGATTCATTATTGACGATGGTTTTGGTGTGCTTATCCCATAGAACAGGCACGGTAACGCGTGTAGTAATATCGTCTTTTTCGAGAGTATATACTTGATGTAAATAATCATAACCATAGAGTTTATCGCCAGTGCTACCTGGGTAAGGTTCAAATTTCCACCCTGCTTCTAGCATATGAGGATGTACTACCGATACGTCTATGTGATTTTCCAACCCTTTTAGCTTTCTAAATATCAAGGCTCTGTGTGCCCATGGACAAGCTAAAGAAACATACAGATGATAGCGATTGGATTCGGGCAAATAACGAGAGTTCCCCTCCCCTATGCTGTGCCTAAATTTCGAGGCTTGCCTTTCGAATTTTCCACCATTTTCTTTGGTGTTGTACCATTTATCTACCCAGTTACCGTCAACAAGTAATCCCATTGCTTTGCCTCTGTGAATAATGATGTATTAGGTTACGGTATTGCATCATATTTAGACTTGTTAGTAAGGCGACATTAATGGGACAGGCTATTCGACTTATTCGAATTTTATAGGCAATAATAACCGTAAGTTTAAACTGAACGGATGCAAATAAAATGAATGTATAAGTACCAATGGCGCTTGCATTCTGATGTGTTTTTGCGATCATGCGCGCCAGATTTTAAAACCCCTTTTTGATGCAATAGGTAGCGCGAGTGAGTATTGATGTGTCGAATGACCCCAAATTTGGCGGCATAGTAAGACTGTATGGCCTAGACGGTGCCAATGCGCTGGCGAATAGCCATGTGTGCATTGCGGGTATTGGCGGTGTGGGTAGCTGGTGCGCTGAATCGCTAGCGCGTTCTGGCGTGGGTGAGCTAACGCTCATCGATTTAGACGACGTGTGCGTAACCAATACGAATAGACAAATTCACGCGTTAGCTAGCACTGTAGGTCAACCCAAAGTAGAAGCGATTGCGCAACGAATAGCAACCATTAATGAAAAATGCAAAGTTAATTGCGTTGAAGACTTTGTTCTACCTGAAAATGTGCGTGAGTTACTTACTACAGATATGGATGGCGTTATTGACGCCACAGATAGTATTAGTGCAAAAGCAGCCATGATAGCCCATTGCAAACGCAACAAAATTCCTATTGTAACGGTAGGCGGAGCTGGCGGTCAGATTGACCCTACCCAAGTTACGAAAGGTGACCTTGCCAAAACAATACAAGACCCACTTGCCGCAAAGCTTCGCAGTGAACTAAGAAGAAACTATAACTTCTCTAAAAACCCCAAGCGCCGATTCGGTGTAGAATGTATATACTCTACCGAGCAGCTTCGCTACCCACAACCAGACGGTAGCGTTTGTTTCAATAAGTCTGCCATGGAAGGAGGCACCCGTTTAGATTGTGCTGGAGGATTCGGTGCAGTTGTAACAGTAACAGCCACATTTGGCCTGTTCGCAGCCGCCAGTATTATTAATCGGCTGACTGGTCAAAAATAAACAATTACGGTAACGTAACGGATACCCAAGACATCGGTAATAGACGGTGCCACCAAGGAGCTACGATGACGCCTAAAGAACTAGAAGAATTAATGAGCGATTGCGCTGAAAATGCAGTGAAAACGGCGAAAGATGAATTTGACGTAACACTGGATTTTTCAAAACAGAGCATTGCAAATGTGGATGATTTGCTGCTGAGTTTTATAGATAAATACCACGATCAAGCATTGGAAAACGAAGCCGTATTCACACTTTGTAATATATTTGGTGCTTATACTGGTGAAACGATGCGCAGATTTGTAGATAACAGTCAGTGGATTTACGATCAATCTAACCCCAATGCGCCCTATGTGCTTTTAGGTGTAGGCGAAAACACTTACGCCTTTGCTGGCATATGTTACGAACGACTAGTAAACAACAGTGAAACAAGCGTTCAGGAATATTTCACTAAAGCCTTAGCTAATCACCAATAGGTGGAGAGGGTCAGCGGGCTTTACACAACATAGTGTAAAGCCTGTGAATGCCGCTTTGTAAGTATATTTTTTATCGCTTGGAGCCCCAACTAGTACGTTATTTCCCTTTCTGCCAATCTTCTACCATCCAACGTAAATGACGACTTTGAGATACAACATATAAGCTAGCGATTGACACTAATAGTCTTATACCCTGAAACAGTTCAAACTGCCATTTAACTAGGGCTTCATGATATAAGACTACGCAAAACGCACAGCTTATTCCCAGTAGCATAAGAGGTAACAGTGCCCGTGGCCAGCCAGTAAGGTTGCGCTTCCATAATCGCTCGCGTTGGCTTAACAGTAATAAACTTACCACTATAGGTAAGCTTGCCAGTAGTGCGATACCCAAACTATTCGCTTGGGGGTAAAAAAGAAATAACAAAGTGTCGGTTTGAGAGGGTGACGCCAGTGAAAATATAAAAATAACCCAATCTAAGCAAAAGAATGCCAACAGCACATACAGCCATTTTGGCGGCAAAATACGACCCGACTCATCGTAGTACTTCAAGGGTAATTTGAGCATTTAATTTTCGAAAATTGTGAGGGTGTTGCTCCTACATATTGGGGCAAATTTACTAACTTAAAGACCCGGCTGTTACGGTATCTACTCCCCCCTATTTGACAATAAACCCGCATTAAACGTGTTAAATATTTCTATACACACCCAAAAATTAGTAAATGTTCGTGGATAGAAAAATAAAAAGGACAAATTCCGTACTTTAATACCGCGTTTTCAGATACAAAGTGCAGGATATTGATGTAGATGACAATACGTGCGAAAGTGAGTAGATGATTAAGGTTATATACGGATTTTTTCCACGTTGCATAAAGGATTTTTTCCGTACATTAAATTGTTAGAAGGCGCCAGCCTAAACTGCGTTTGGCTTTATAAAAATCCCAGTAAAACTACCCTCACCTGTTTTCATTAGAATCGCTCTGGCCTTTGGTGGTTTTAACTTCGCCGCTTCAACTTCATAGGTTGCGCAATAGGCGCTTTATCGCCAAGTTCTTATTTTCAGTCAGCAAGCGCCATTGCACTTGGTAGCTCAAATGGCAGCTTGCCTCAGTCAAATCAAAAACATCACCGCGCTGTCGTTTTACTTGTTTGTGTTAATAATCAATCGTATGCTGGCTTTATTAGTTTTTAAAAGTGCCAAGGGAACAGGCTCTGCTTCTAACAAAGCGCTCAAGTTCACTCCCTTCGGTCGCTGGGACGCCTATACGCGGGGCGGCTTCGCCATTATGCCCCACGTATCTGCGCCCCTTAGCTTAAAGTTATATTTCAGGTAAACACAATGCATAGTGCTCTTAAAAATATCGCCAGTGAATTAGATAAAGGCGGCATACAATATTCTATGGTAAATGAATGCATCCATGTTGAACTACCGAAACATTTTGATACGTTAATTATAGAAATTTGGAATGCTCAAGGAGAGGATTCGATTAGCTTACTTAGTGGCTCATTTCATACTCATGGTGACATAGAAGCTTCTGAGTATGGACTTGATTCGCGAGAAGAAGGAATCAGGCACCTCATTGAGTGTATCTTTAATGGCACCTTTAAAATGGTCAGAAGGCCAAATAAAGACGGGCAGTTAGAAAATACTATTTGGGATACTTTTTCATTAAACCTAATAAAAGAATGTGATGTTTTTGAAATCGTTGAAATATAACAAAAAAATTGAAGACGGACATTTTGGAAGAGCGCCAAAACGCCGCTTAATTTGGTGTTATAAGGCGTCAGCCTAAACTTCGTTTGGCTTTATAAAAATCTCAGTGCAACCACCCTCACCTGTTTTCATTAGCATCGCTTTGGCTTGTGGTAGGTTTAAATCCGCCGCTTTCAATTCAAAGGTGGTGCAATAGGCGCTTTACCTTCAACCTTTTATTTTCAGCCAGCAAGCGCCATTACACTCGACAGATCAAATGGCGGCTAGCTCCAGTCAAATCAAAAACATTACTGCACAGTCGTTTTGCTTGTCTGTGTTAACAATCAATCGTATGCTGGCTTCAACAGTTTTTAAAAAGACCAAAGGAACTGGCTCTGCTTCTAACAAAACGCTCAAGCCACTCCCTTCGGTCGCTGGGACGCCAATACGCGGGGCGGCTGCGCCATTATGCCCCACGTATCTGCGCCCCTTAGCTTAAAGTTATGTGCAAGGTTGTTAAACATGGATGTCATCTCTTCGCAAATAGAGATTGAAGATTTTGTCAGTACCAAGTGTAAAAAGGTCGCTGTTAGTAAAAGCGGTTGGGACAGTCTGTATATAGAAAAAGAGAATGGCTGTTACTGGATTAAAAGTTACCCAGATGGTGCGTTACATGGAGGAGGTCAGCCAGTTCTCTCCAAAATAGACAAAACAGTAGTAAAAGAGCAATTTGATGTTTGAAGCAATTGCTCATAACAAAAAAATCAAGCACGCCCGCTTCGCGGGCTGGGACGCATACACGCAGGGCGGCTTCGCCATTATGCCCTACGTGCCTGCGCCCCTTATTTAAAAGTTATAAACCATGTCGCATTTTGGGCTCAAACTCTTCTAAGCCCCCTTACCTTTCAAACTTTCGCTCTTCAAACTAAGTTCGCAATGCCATCGGCATTTACGTTCAACGTAGCAACTATGCTTAACGCTCGTTTTTCAATATACACCGTAGGATATTCAGCATTCGACTGCGTAAGCAACGTGGTAGTTTGTCGCCGTATTTCATAGCGCTTTGCTTTAAGGCCGTCGCCACATAACGTTAGGGTGTCTCACCTAACTCAATTGCTCCATCGAGGCTACCAGCAACCTTTCAACTCTTTTAAACTCAGCGTTCGTTCACCATGCGCCATGGCTTGTTTTAATAAACCGCTGGTGTATGCTGCTGTTATTGTTATTTTTAAACAACTTTGTTTGTTCGTTTATAACAAACAAATTAAGTACACCCGCTCCGCGGGCTGGGACGCAAACACAGTCGCTGCTTCGCATTATAGCGCCTATGTTTGCGCCCCTTATTTGGAAGTTAGGTGCTAAGTGAAAATAGATAAAAATTTGTCTCCTTTTGGCTGGTATGTTGGCTCTTATCTGCTTCGGTTTATAGAATTAAATCAAGACGGAAATTTCGACGACGAAAAAAAATTCCTAACTTGGGAAAACACTAGACTTGTCAAAGCAAACGACTTAAATGACGCCTTCGACAAGTTGGAAAAACTTGCGAAAGAGGAAACTGAACCATACAAAGGCGGACCGGGTGGCGTTGATGTTCAGTGGGTGTATGAGGGAATAACCGATATTCTTCCAGTTTATGACGAACTAGAGCATGGAGCTGAATTGTTCTTTTCAGAATCAAAAAGAAAACTCAAAACGATAAAGAAGCTAGTTGGAAAAAAGAAAGATTTTCATAGATGAACGCACCTAACAAAAAAATTAAGTCACTCACTTCGTTCGCTGGGACGCATACATGCGGGGCGGCTTCGCCATTATGCCCCACATGCCTGCGCCCCTTATTTAAAAGTTAGGTGCCATCTTGGAAACAAGTTTAGATATTCACAATTATCAGCGTTGGTATTTGGAAAACCTTCAATATCAAGACAGGCTCTTGACTCTTACGCTAGGTGAGAGCTCTGGGGTTTCTGAAATGCATATGGAACCTAGGAAGTTTCTTGTCGTTTTTTCAGACACGATTCAATATCAAGTTTACGATGAATGTGATCATTCAAAAGATTTTCACGCTAACAGGGAAAGCGGCGTAGTTGGAGAATATCAAAGCTCCAGCCTTATAGAATATTTAAAGTCGGAAACAATAATCTATGACACTACGCCTGGTGAACTAAGACATTTTTCAGTTATGACTGGCAATGAGTTCATCCATGTAATAACAAGACAAGAGCCGGTAGTTTTGAATGTCACCTAACAAAAAAATCAAGTCACTCACTTCGTTCGCTGGGACGCATACACGCGGGGCGGCTTCGCCATTATGCCCCACATGTCTGCGCCCGTTATTGGAAAGTTATACACACAAGGAAGATTATGTATAAGCTCTTACTTTTATTTGTCTTTTTACCTCTATCGTTTACTGCCAATGCTGCTCTCTCAGAGGGAGAACTGGAGCAACTAGCGACAAAGTTTGTGGAAGCCAAAAATGCTCGACAGCAACCTGAAACTACAACTCAGGATATTGATGCCTTTATTAATTTAATTGCAGACGAATTCGTCGATGAACATGTGAAGTTTAAAGTAACGATTACGGAAAAGTCCGCTTTACGTGAAGGTATGATTGCCAAAATGAGTGACAAGATTTACTACAGTTCAATAGTTATAAACGAAATAATGACTGGGGGAAATGTTGCCATTATTAAAATGACTGAGTCAGGAAAAGTCAGACCAAATCATTTAGACAAAGATATAACCTACAGCTCAGTAAATATAGTAACCTTAGAATTCAATGATGATAAGTTGATTACGCATATTCGCAGGCATCACGGTTAATGTGTGTATAACAAAACGCTGTTGGCACTCCCTTCGGTCGCTGGGACGCTAACTCGTGGGCTGGCTCGCTTCGCTCGGATTTTAGCCCACGCGCTAGCGCCCCAAAGCTTAGCGTTAGAAGGCGTCAGCCTAAACTACGTTTGACTTGATACAAATATCAGTTCAACCGCCCTCACCTGTTGTTCCCAACATCGCCCTGGCTTTCGGTGGTTTTAACTTCGCTGCATTAACTTCAAAGGT
>Ga0208181_1000186_pt1 | contig 39740 bp, 40 predicted proteins | sample MalvirDeepMed_s6_FD_184244 | JGI IMG/M metagenome (GOLD analysis project Ga0208181, IMG submission 184244) | Marine viral communities from the Global Malaspina Expedition - Malaspina viral metaG DeepMed_s6 (SPAdes) (version 2) | ecosystem: Environmental > Aquatic > Marine > Oceanic | place... | reverse complement strand
GGTGTCTTCGATGGGAGTGGCTGCCAGATAACGAATATTCAGGGTACCGGTAACGCCCAACCGGAAGGCCGCATGCAAGGCTCGGGACAGGGCCGCGTCCAGCAGCCAGGCGATCACGCCGCCGTGCACCCGCCCCGGTGGCCCCTGGTATTGCAGCCCCAGGCTCAGCGCCCCTTCAATGCCGTTCTGGTCTTCCTGCAGCCACTCCACTTGGGGGGCAATGGGGTTGGACGGTCCACCCACCGGGTCGTAATCCATCATGTGGAAGATATCCTCGGTGGTGGCCGAGCCGGTGAACAGCTTGCGGTTGGCAGCCCGGGTGTCGCGTCGCGCCGGTTCCCCCACTGTTGCCACCAACGCTTCCAGCTGATCCGCCCAGGCGCTGAGCGTGTCGATATCCCCCTCCGCCCGGATCAGCCGCTCCGCCAGAGTCTGCATGGCCGCACTGATACGCCGGCGCTCGACAAAATCCGCAGGCACAGGCTCGTTGTTGTAGGCCTTTTGCAATTCGAAAGGCCCGAAGGTTTTATTAGACATAAATGTCTCAGTTGACAGTTGATAGTGGACAGTTGACAGCGAAAAGCTTTCAAACAATCGTTTGATTCTGAGGGTAGGATCAGGACAGCTCAAGGCCCGAACAGGACATAAAAAAGGCGGAAATGGCCACGCCATTTCCGCCTTTTTCAGTTTCCAGCTGTCAACTATCAACTGTCAATTGCTCTTAACCGACCCACTTCCGTGCATTGGCAAACATCCGCAGCCAGGGGCCGTTCTCGTGACCCCGCCAGTCGTCCGGGATCCAGCTGTTCTGCAGGACACGGAACACCCGCTCCGGGTGCGGCATCATGATGGTGACGCGGCCGTCGGTGGTGGTGAAACCGGTAACGCCCTGGGGTGAGCCGTTGGGGTTCGCCGGGTACTGTTCCGCCGGGTTGCCCTGACCATTTACGTAGCGCAGGGCCACCAGACGCTGCTCGATGTTGCGGTTCAGGGCTTCATCCCCGAGTTCCACCCGGCCTTCGCCGTGGGCCACGGCGATGGGAATGCGGGTACCGGCCATGTCCTTGAGCAGGATGGAAGGCGAGTCCTGGATTTCCACCAGGGAGGTGCGCGCCTCGAACTGCTCGGACAGATTGCGCACAAAGCGCGGCCAGTGTTCGGCACCGGGGATCAGGTCCTTCAGGTGGGACAGCATCTGACAGCCGTTACACACGCCCAGCGCAAAGGTGTCTTCGCGGAAGAAGAACCGATTGAAGGCTTCGCGCAGCTCCGGGTTGTAGAGCACCGTCTTGGCCCAGCCACCGCCAGCACCCAGCACATCCCCGTAGGAGAAACCGCCACAGGCCACCAGGCCCTTGAAGTCATCCAGCTGCACTCGCCCTGCCAGCAGGTCGCTCATGTGCACGTCGATGGCAGAGAAGCCGACCCGGTCGAACGCTGCCGCCATTTCGGTCTGACCGTTGACCCCCTGCTCGCGCAGGATCGCCATCTTCGGCTTGGCGCCAGTGTTGATGTAAGGCGCCGCCGGGTTCTCGGTCATGTCGAAGGTCAGGCGCACATTCAGGCCCGGATTGTTGTTGTCCGGGATGGCCTCGAATTCCTGGCGAGCACAATCCGGATTATCGCGCAGGGACTGGATCTGGTAGCTGGTTTCCGCCCAGATACGCTGCAGTTCACGACGCGGGGTTTCCAGCAAGATACCGCCGCCCAGACGCAAGCGAATCACATCGTCACCGTCCGGCTGGCCCAGGCTGTAAACGCACTGACTGAGACCGGCTTTTGCGTAGCGGGTCAGAATCTCGTCCTTGTGGGCCGGGCTGATCTGCAGCACGGCACCGAGTTCCTCGGCAAACAATGCCGCTACCGCTTCCGGGTTATCCCCGGCAATGTGATCCAGGCTGATATCCAGGCCGGTGCGACCGGCAAAGGCCATTTCCACCAGAGTGGTAAACAGGCCGCCGTCGGAACGATCGTGGTAGGCCAGCAACTTGCGCTCGGCCAGCAGTTGCTGGGTCACCTCGAAGAAGGCGATCAGGTCTTTGGCATCGTCCAGATCCGGCGGCACGTCGCCGACCTTACCGAATACCTGAGCCAGCGCGGAACCCGCCAAACGATTCTGACCACGGCCCAGGTCCACCAGCAGCAGTTCGCTGTCCACACCGGTTTTCAGTTCCGGGGTCACGGTCAGATCAATGTCGGTAACCCCGGAGAACGCGGAGATTACCAGTGACAGGGGGGCGGTGACGCTCTTGTCGATGCCCTTTTCGTTCCAAACGGTGCGCATGGACAGGGAATCCTTACCCACCGGAATGGCGATTCCCAGCTGCGGACACAGCTCCATACCCACAGTTTTCACGGTATCGAACAGGGCCTGGTCCTCACCCGGGTGACCGGCGGCGGCCATCCAGTTGGCGGACAGACGAATCTGGCCCAGATCACCGATATGGGCGCTGGCAATGTTGGTGATGGATTCGGCCACGGCCATGCGACCGGAGGCGGCTGCGTCCACCAGGGCCACCGGGGTGCGTTCCCCCATGGCCATGGCTTCGCCCGTATTCTGGTTGAAACCGGTGGCGGTCACCGCACAGTCGGCCACCGGCACCTGCCAGGGACCGACCATCTGGTCGCGATGAACCAGACCGGTGATGGATCGATCGCCGATGGTGATCAGGAAGCTTTTCGACGCCACCGTGGGCAGGCGCAGCACCCGCTCGCCGGCTTCTTTCAGGTCGATGCCGTCGGTGGTGAAGGTCTGGCGCAGGAAATCTTCCCGGTCAAAGCTGCGCTGCATTTTCGGCGGCTTGCCGAACAACAGGTCCATGGGCAGATCCACTGGCGCCTTGCCGAAGTGCTCGTCGCTAACCGTCAGATGCTCTTCGCTGGTGGCCTCACCGAGTACTGCGTAAGGGGTGCGCTCGCGCTGGCAGATAGCATCGAAACGCTCGATGTCCTCCGGCATTACCGCCAGCACATAGCGCTCCTGGGCTTCGTTACACCAGATCTCCACCGGGCTCATGCCGGGCTCGGAGCTGGGGATTTCACGCAGTTCCAGTTTCGCACCCATGTCATGGTCGTGCACCAGTTCCGGCAGGGCGTTGGACAGGCCGCCAGCGCCCACATCATGGATGGAGACGATGGGATTGTTGTCGCCTTCCGCCCAGCAGCGATCGATGACTTCCTGCACCCGGCGCTCGATTTCCGGGTTGTCCCGCTGCACGGAAGCAAAATCCAGGGTTTCGTCGGACTCACCAGAAGCCATTGAACTGGCCGCACCACCACCCAGGCCGATCAGCATGGCCGGGCCACCCAGCACGATGATCTTGGCGCCGGCGGGAATCGGGTTCTTTTCCACATGGCCGTCGCGGATGTTGCCCAGGCCACCGGCGATCATGATCGGCTTGTGGTAGCCGCGCACTTCATCACCGTTCACGCCCGGAGCCTGGATTTCCAGGGTGCGGAAGTAGCCACACAGGTTGGGGCGACCGAATTCGTTGTTGAAGGCCGCCGCACCGATGGGGCCTTCAATCATTATGTCCAGTGCCGAGGCAATACGGCCGGGCTTGCCATAGGGCGTTTCCCAGGGCTGCTCGAAACCGGGAATATTCAGGTTGGACACGGAGAAACCGTTCAGGCCCGCCTTGGGTTTGGAACCACGGCCGGTGGCGCCCTCGTCACGAATCTCACCGCCAGACCCAGTGGCCGCGCCCGGATGGGGCGCAATGGCGGTGGGATGGTTGTGGGTTTCCACCTTCATCAGCAGGTGTACCGGCTCGTTGACGAACTGGTACTCGGCACTGCCCGGTGCCGGGAAGAAGCGATCGGCCACCGGACCGGCAACCACCGAGGCATTGTCCTTGTAGGCACTCAGCACCCCTTCCGGGGCATTGTTGTAGGTGTTGCGGATCATGCCGAACAGGCTCAGATCCTGTTCCTCACCGTCGATGGTCCAGTCCGCATTGAAAATCTTGTGGCGGCAATGCTCGGAGTTCGCCTGGGCGAACATCATCAATTCCGCATCGGAGGGGTTACGGCCCAGGGCGGTGAAACGCTCCACCAGGTAGTCGATTTCGTCATCGGCCAGGGCCAGACCCAGCTCGCTGTTGGCCGCTTCCAGCGCTTCGCGGCCACCACCGATCACATCCACCGTGGTCAGCTCGCGGGGGGCGTGATGGGAGAACAGGGCTTCAGCGTCATCCAGTTCCGCCAGCACCACTTCCACCATGCGGTCATGCAGGGCCGGCGCCAGGACAGACCGGTCACCCTGGCCAGCCAGCCGGTATTCGATGCCCCGCTCCACCCGCTCTACTTGGGTCAGGCCGGCGTTGTGACAGATATCCGTGGCCTTGGATGACCAGGGCGAAATGGTGCCCGGGCGCGGCACCACCACAAAGCGCTGCCCATCCACATCGTCCTCTTCCAGGCTGGGGCCGTACTGCAACAGCCCTTCCAGCACCTGTTGCTGCTCATTGCTGAGTGGCGACTTGAGCGCCACAAAATGCACATAACGGGCCGAGATCGCAGAAATGCCCGTCAGGGACTCCAGCAGTTTTTCCTTACGAAATGCGGACAGGGCCGGGCTTCCGGAGAGGATCAGCATAGTGCGCCTTATATGATTACCAGTGGGGGTAGAGGTGGTGCTTTAAATTCAGGGTCGCAATGATACGGGATTTGCCCGCCGCTCGCAGCCTCCTGAAACAGCCAATTTCAACCTTGTCAGCCCCGTCCTACGCCATGGGGTAATCGCCTACGCCACCTGTCTTATAAGCAATTTAATGCTCTTTTCCGGACTTGTCGCATTTGTGCATAAAACGCTCAATTGTTCGACAAAGCTTTACATAACAGCCATTTGCCACTGATAGAGTTGCGCCACTTTTACGTGATATAGATCACAGGCAGGGGGTCGAACAATCCCCCAACCGGTCGGCGGTAGCAGTATCGACCTGTCTGGACAACCTGACAGAGGTACACCAAGGATGACGGTTTTCTTTCGACATACTAAGCATCTCCTGGCCTCGCTGGCCCTGTTCAGCGTTATCGGCATGATGCTCGCCATGCGCCCCACCCCTACCGCCATGGAACGGGTAATGACCCGCGGTGAGCTGGTGGTCATGACCCGTCCGTCCAACACCACCTATTACAAGGACCAGCACGGTTACACCGGCATGGAGTACGAGCTGGCCAAGGGCTTTGCCGACAGCCTGGGCGTAGAATTGCGCATGCTGGAATCCGACGACCCCTCCTATATCCGTTATGCCATTCGCAAAGGCACCGCCGATATGGCCGCGGCCGGCCTGGTGGCCACCGCAGAACGCAGCGAGAGCCTGCACTTCACCACCGACTACCAGAAAGTGGATTCCCTGGTGGTGCGCCGTCTGGACACCCCGCGCATCCGTGACCTTGCCGACCTGGCCGGCAAGCAGGTTGCCGTGTCCGCCGGGTCCAGCCACGCGGAACTGCTGGTAAAGGCACAACTGGAAAATCCGGGTCTGGAATTCCAGGAAGTGGAAGACGCCAGCCCGGAACAGCTGCTGGCCCTGGTGGAAGACGGCCAGGTGGATTACACCCTGATCCACTCCAACAGCTACACCCTGCAGCGTGCCCTGTGGCCGGAGCTGATTGCCGACTACACCGCCGCCACCGATATGCCACTGGCCTGGGCATTCAGTCCCAAGGATGACCAGAGCCTGTACCTGGCCGCCCAGCGCTACCTGACCCAGGCCAAGGCCAATGGCACCACCGCCAAGCTGGAAGACCGCTTCTACGGCCATGTGGAACAGTTCAACCTGTATGCAGCGCGCAGCTTCATGCGCCACCTGGAAGAACGTCTGCCCCGCTACGAGGAGCTGTTCCGCCAGGCGGAAGACAACAGCGGCTTCGACTGGCGCCTGCTGGCCGCTCTGGCCTACCAGGAGTCCCTGTGGGATCCCGGCGCCATCTCCCCCACCGGGGTGAAGGGCCTGATGATGCTCACCAACGATACCGCGCGCCAGATGGGTATCAGTGATCGCACCGACCCGGCCCAGAGCATCCTGGCCGGCGCCGACTACCTGCGTCATACCCACGAACGTATCCCGGCGCGCATCCCGGAACCGAGCCGCACCTGGATGGCCCTGGCCGCCTATAACGTGGGCTTCGGTCACCTGGAAGACGCCCGCGTGCTGACCCAGAATCAGGGCGGAAACCCGGACAACTGGCAGGATGTAAAACAGCGCCTGCCGATGCTGGCCAACCCGGCCTACGCCGGCCAGCTGCGATACGGCAATGCCCGCGGTGGCCAGGCAGTGATCTACGTCCGCCACATCCGCCGCTACTACGACCTGCTGGTGTGGGCGGAAAACAGCCGTCGCCGTGACGACACCCTGATCGCGCTGAATTAATCAGTAACGAGACGCGAGTGATGAGGCACGAAAGCCGGTCATGGTTTTGTGCTTCGAACCTCGCTTCTCGCAACTCGCAACGTTGTCTCAAAACAATCCAGGCTGATCCACCTGCTGCCCCAACGCCAACGGTGCCAGCCCCGGCAAACGTTCCATCAGCATACCGTGCCACAATGCCGCCAGAGCCAGCGCATCACCGTTGTCCGGCATGTGTATGAAAACGTAAGGGCCCTCCCCCGCCGCTATCCAGTTCGCTACCCGTTCCACCCAGGGCGCAAGAAACGCCCGGTTGGCCTGCAGATCCGGATGCCCGACGTAACGAATCACCGGCGATGCGTCACCGGGCAGCACATGCACTGGCAGGCGGGGCTTCTTGCGCTGAGCCTCTCGTGTGGCAGCATCCTCCGCGCTGGCGGCAAACAACGCCCGGCTATCAAAACAGACCCGGGCCAGATTGCGCTCACGCAGGCCGCGATTGAGCGCCCTTTCCGCCTCGCCCTTGGCGAAGAAATCCCGGTGACGCACTTCTACCGTGCAAGCGAACGGTGCCGGCAGCGCCTCCACAAAGCGCCACAAATCCTCCAATCGCTCCGGCCCGAAAGCTGCGGGAAGCTGTAGCAAGAACGGCCCGAGCACATCCGCCAGCGGAGCCAGCACATCCAGAAATGCCCGCGCCTGCCCATCAACCCCCTGTAGCAAACAGTCATGAGTGATCTGTCGGGGAAACTTGAACAGGAACCGGAAACCCTCCGACACCTGGGCCCGCCATTGTTCACATTGCTTGCGTGACGGGGTGGCGTAGAAGGAGGTATTGCCCTCGACACTATTGAAGACCCGACTATAGCGTTCCAGAGGACTCTCGCCGGCAGGCAGACGACCATTCCAGCCGGGGTGCTGCCACTGCGGGCAGCCAAGAAAATACGGCAGCGTCATGGGCAAACCCCGCCATAGAAGCCCTGCTCCTCAAGACAAAGACGCACCTTTTCCAGCAACGCGTTGCTGAGCTGGCGATAGTCCGGGTAAGGGGTTAGTAGCAAGCGGCGCTCCGTGTCCACGGAAACCCCGGGAGCACCAGCCAGCGGACAGGCATTGTGCTGCAAGCCGGCAAAACGCTGCAGATTGTCCCTGCCTCCAATCCAGTGCCAGCATTCCTTGTCGGTCATTGCTGGCACAAAACAAAGTGCGGTGTTCTGGAACAGACATTCATCCCGAAAATGCCGCCAGTCCTCCGCCACCGGGCTGGCCATCTTGGCGAGCAGGTTCACGATCTTGCGCCAGTGGTTGGAATTGGCCGCCACCAGTTCAGTAGCGTCAGGGCGTGGCTGCAACCGGGCAAGACCGTTCGGCCGATGCGGCAGGTAAAGAATCAGGGCCGGGCGGGCAGCCCCGAGATAATCAATGTCAGGCATCCCAACGTTCTCGTCGGCTCCAGAGTGTCAGGTATTCTACAGGGCAGCGTGAAAAAGGGGCCAAACGAAAAAAGGGTTTGCCGCATCACTGCGACAAACCCTTTTTCTGAATCTTGGTAGAACCGGGCGGATTCGAACCGCCGACCTCCGCCATGTCAAGGCGGCGCTCTAACCAACTGAGCTACGGTTCTATGGCGATCTTCAGGTTGATGCCCTCACCAACCGAGCTACGTGCCTGAAGAGGGTGGCAATTCTATGCAGCTTGGCGGCGCAGGGCAAGGGTCAATTTATTTACGCCTACGCGACCCCCAGGCCGTTTCGATCTGGCGGGCACGGGTGATGGATTCCTCCACCAGTTCAGACTGGTGCTCGGCGAACTCACGGATGATTTCCAGCGCCGACCGCACATCACGGCGAAAGATGGTTTCTACGAGGGCCTTGAAGAAAGACAGGCATTCCTTCACCTCATCGGCTTCCAGGTGCAGAGCCATGAAATAGGCCCGCTGCATGGCCGGCTGCATGTTAATGAGGATATCTTCCACAAACACATTGCGGGCAAACGGGTAGGCATGCTCAAGGAACTGGAAACTGAGCACAAAGAAAGCATCCAGATCGCGCTCTTCCGCTGCCACCTGCAGACCATGAACCAGCTCGATAAAGGCATCCAGATCATCTTCGCGCACCACCTTGATGGCCTTGCGGATCACCAGGCCCAGCAACACCTGCATCACCTCGTAGAGGCTGCGAACATGGGCTTCGGACATTTCCTTCACTACCGCACCCCGGCGCGGCAGGATATCGATCAGCTGGCGGCGCTGCAGGATCAGCAGTGCCTCGCGCACGGAGCCACGACTCACATCCAGTTCGCCAGCGACACGCAGCTCCTGAATGCGATCGCCGGCCAGCATGTCACCGTGAATGATCTGCTTGGCCAGGTGCTGGGCTATCTGTTCGGAAAGGCTTTCTTTGGCTTTGAAGCTCACAGGCACTCCTTGAAGGGATCTGATCAGCACTCAACAACCTGTCAGCTGCACCTGCCGGCGAGCCGTCTGGCTTCCATGCAGGCGTTGCACTGCTATGCTTGTTGAACAATCCCGAAATTCTTGTCCGACTATAGTACAAGGTTGACGAACCACCAATAGCTGACAACCAATTGCCTACAATAGCCAGCTATCGGGCATTCCCCAGAGCCCCCGGATGTGTCCCTGCTCTCAGTTTTACCCCCACCCTCTGGATTTCACAGCCATTACTGGCCAGTATGAAAACGAAAAGGTGCTCTGGATCTGTTAGGGCACGACAATAAAGAATCACCAGGTACACAGGATGTCCCCAGACCTGATTACACAATTACCCCGCGTAGATGCACTTTTTGATTACTATGCGGAACGCTTTGGCAAGCAACAGACCCCCTACCGCAACCACGTCTACCGGCTCGTCAATCTGGTAGCCGCACAAAGACCCCTGGATGAAGAGGAACGGGAAGCTCTGGAGATTGCCGCCTTCTTCCACGATGCCGGCATCTGGCTGGCCGGCACGTTTGACTACCTGCAGCCTTCCGCCCGTCTGGCGGAACACTACCTGGAAGAGCAGCAACTTGACCATCACCGTGCCATCGTTCGCGCCATGATCCTGAACCACCACAAGATCAGCCGCTACCACAATGACCCGGCAAATCTGGCTGAGGTATTCCGGCGCGCAGACTGGATGGATGTGAGTCTGGGCCTGATGCGCTTCGGCGTCCCCATGGCCCGGGTCCGGCTGATCAAACGAGCCTTCCCCAATGCCGGCTTCCATCGCCTGCTGCTCAAGCTCAGCGGGCAGCAATTACTTAGCCAGCCCTGGCGGCCATTGCCTATGCTGCGGCGCTAGGGAGCTCCTGAACCTACGGTTTCTTGTTTGCGGCATACGCGGCAATGTGGATAGGCGACAAATGTCCCGGCAAACCCGTTTGCTGCCACTATTTTGAGCACAAAAAGTTACTCACAGCATCTGTGGATAACTTTGTGTATAGACTGTCAGGAACTGCCGCCAGCGCCGATGTTCTCTGCCCTTCCCCCAGAATGATGAAAAAATGGCCGTTTTATTAAAAGCTTATAAAACAACAACTTAAAATCATTAACCGCAAATCAACAAGTTAGCCAAGAACATTCACAGACGGCATGAAAAACGGTTAAACGCTGTGCAAAACTTCTGCTCTCAATCGGGGCAAACAGCAAAATGCAAGCGTCCATACCGCCTTTATTCAGCCGGCAAAGCCACTTGCACAGAGAAAGAGGAAAGGGTTTGAAGATCAGCGGCGCAGACTGAAGCTGATGCCGAGCACGACGACCGGCTCCACATCCAGATCGTTATTGTCTCGCTCTTCTTCGCTATCACAGCGAAACGCCGCTTTGTATTCGTCACAGTCCAGGGCTTCGATGGCCCCCACCGCCGCACTGACGGTCCAGCGAGAATAGGGCTTCACCCATTGGTGGCCGAGTTCCACGCCGACACCAAGCCGCTCATAGTGACGCTCGCCGCCCAGATCCCCAGCCATCAAGCCTGTATAGAAGCCGTTCTCGGACATCAGGCCGCGCTCCATTTTATGGCGCCAACCGGCCACCCAGCGGGGCTCATCAGTGTCGAGACCACCGGAATCCAGGTACAGGGCCGGCATGGCGTAGAAGCTGTTGTGCTCAGTGGCCCACTCCAGGTTCAATCCGGCAAGACCGTTGAGATAGCCAAGGCCGAGAAGCAGATCGTCTGCCGCAGCCGGCAAAGGCATGAGCATAAGGAAGGACAGTAGCCAGCGGTGCATGGCGAACTCCGGTTATTGTTGTTATTCAGCCAGGGCTTTTCACGCCTGGTCAGGCCGCAAGCGGGCCGGGGAGCCTGTATTTTTCACAACCCCCCCGCGGATTACAAGCATGGAGAACCCCGGTCCGGCGTCAGCAGAGCCAGGGAGCCCTGTTACAGCGGGATCTTGTCGATACTGTCGGCGGTGGTATCGATGGCACCGTCCACTTTTTCCAGTGCTTCATCGGCGGCGTTGCCGGCCACCGGAATAATGGACAGTACCGCGCCCACCACGGAGCCGGCAGCACCGACCAGTCGCATCGGGGTTGTTGCCAGCTTGGTCAGAAAGCAGCCGCTCAGGGTGGCAGCCAACAGGCCCACCACCGCCAGACGCATTACGGATTTCATAGTTGCTCCTTATTATTCTTCAGGGTGTTTTGTACCTGAACGCCGTGAATCAGTATTGGAACTGCATCCCCAGTCGACGCCCCACTTCTTCATAGGCTTCCACCACGCCACCCAGGCCCTGGCGGAAACGGTCCTTGTCCAGTTTCTCGCGGGTATCCTTGTCCCACAGCCGGCAGCCGTCCGGGCTGAATTCATCGCCCAGCAGCACCTCACCATTAAACACGCCGAATTCCAGTTTGTAATCCACCAACAGCATACCGCCATCCAGGAACAGCTGTTTGAGCACCTCATTGACCTGGAAGGTCAGGGTCTTCATCTGCGCCACCTGCTCGTCGGTGGCCCAGCCAAAGCTGCGGATATGGTAGTCGTTGACCATGGGATCACCCAGATCATCGTTCTTCAGGAAGAATTCAAAGGTGGGCGGATTCAGCTCCAGCCCTTCTTCCACGCCGAGGCGACGGCAGATGGAACCAGCGGCAATGTTGCGCACCACACACTCAACCGGAATCATTTCCAGCTTTTTCACCAGCGATTCCACTGACGACAGCATTTTTTCGAAGTGGCAGGGAATGCCCGCCGCCTTGAGCTTTTCCATGATGGCGGCATTGAACTGGTTGTTCACCGCTCCCTTACGCGCCAACGCCTCTTTTTTCTTGCCGTCAAAGGCCGAGGTGTCGTCGCGGAACAGCATGATCAGTTTGTCCGCGTCATCGGTGGTGTACACAGACTTGGCTTTGCCGGCATACAACTCGTCGCGTTTTTCCATGGAAAGGCCTTTACTCAGGTCAGTATTAATGTACTTGCAGCCAACCAAACCCTTCCGTCTGGCTGGCAACGCCAATTCTTTCACGCCCGCGGGTCACTACCCGCTCAATGGCATCCAGTGCATGCCGGGACGTGTTGTTCTGCTCACTCAGGTGCGACAGCACCAGATGCTGCAGGCGATCCACATTAGCCTGGCGCAGCAGCGCCGCCGCCTGATCATTGCTCAGATGCCCCAACATACCACCCACGCGACGTTTCAACGACGGTGGGTAAGGGCCATGAACCAGCATCTGCGCATCATGATTGCATTCCAGCACCAGCGCATCGCAGTCCTGGTAGGCCTCCACCACATGGGGGGTAATTGCGCCCAGGTCAGTGAGCACACCAAGAGTACGGCCCTGCCAGCTAAAGCGGTACTGGCAAGGCTCCCGCGCATCATGGGGCACCAGTACCGGCAGGATCTGCAACGCCCCGATGGCAAAAGTGCGCCCGGGGCGCACTTCCTGCCAGTTGGCGCCACTCAGGCTGGTACGCTTGCCTTGCACAGCACTGGCAGTGCCGAAGGAGCTGTACACAGGGCAACCGGTCTTGCGGGCCAGGGCCCCGGCACTGCGGATATGATCACCGTGCTCATGGGTTACCAGAATCGCGCTTAGCTGATCTGGGGCCAGACCCAGCCGAGCCAGTCGCTGCTCGGTTTCCTTGACGGTGAACCCGCAGTCGATCAATACCAGGGTATCGTCCGCTTCCACCAGGGTGGCGTTGCCCTTGCTGCCACTGCCCAGGGATGCCAGCTTCATAGGCTTAATTCAGTTCTTCAAAAATGCGTTCGAGAATGGCCTGACCCGGGGTCTTTTCCACCAGCGCTGAGCCTTCCTCATTCAACACTGCCACCTGGATACCATTGGTGGTATGACTCAGTTTCAGCTGGGCGGTCTTGGCACCCAGGGTATAGCGCTCGGGGACTTTCAGGTAATAAATGCCCACTTCACGATCCCGGTCGCTTACCTTCAGGTCCGTGTTAGCCAGAGCCTCTCCCACGTATTCCCAAGCCCAGGCGAAGCGGGTAGACATCATGATAATCGGGTAACCGTTGCCATCACGGGCCAGTATCGCTTTGGAAGACGCATCCTTGGGGGCTGGCTGCTGTGTCTCCTCATCGTCAGCACTGCCCAGCACCACCAGCTGTGGCGGCTTGGGCACGGTAAAGCGTTTTTCGTCTTCACCACGGCCCACCAGGCGTTCTTCCTGACGGGGCACAGAATAAAGCGGTTGCTCGCCGATGAATACGCCATTTTCGGGAACCTGGATCGGCTCCAGCACTTGCGCATTGCGGTAATTCAGGCTGCTGTCCGGTAACCAGCTACAACCGGATGCTGCGGATACCACCAGGGCGAGCATTAACGCCGCTTTCTTCATTTAACCTCCAGCAGGCCGCATTGGCGCATGGTCTCACGCAACCGCGGCTGGGCCGCTTCTGACAGCGGTACCAACGGCAAGCGGATACCAAGGTCAATCAGGCCCATTTCATAAAGTGCCCATTTCACCGGGATCGGATTGGCTTCAATAAACAGATCACGATGAAGGGGCTCAAGTTCCGCATTCAGTGCCCGGGCCTGATCCGCATCACCGGCCAGGGCGGCTTCGCACATGGCGGCCATCTTGGCTGGCGCCACGTTGGCAGTTACCGAGATATCACCATGGCCACCGGCCAGGATGAAATCCATGGCGGTAGCGTCATCGCCGGAATAGAGCATGAAATCGTCGCCGCAACGCTCACGGATTTCCCGGGCCCGCTCCAGATTGCCGGTAGCTTCCTTGATGCCGATAATGTTGGGAACCTTGCTCAGCCGCTCCACGGTTTCCGGCAACAGATCACAGGCGGTACGGCCGGGCACATTGTAGAGAATCTGCGGAATATCCACCGCCCGGGCCACCGCCAGATAATGCTGGTAGAGGCCCTCCTGGGGCGGCTTGTTATAGTAAGGCGTTACCAACAGGCAGGCATCGGCGCCGTCACGCTTGGCGTCACGGGTCAGGCGGATGGCTTCTTCAGTGTTGTTGGCGCCGGTACCGGCGATCACCGGGATACGGCCCTTGGCCACGGCCACGACCTCACGGATCACACTGTCGTGCTCTTCAAAACCCAGGGTGGCGGATTCGCCCGTGGTACCCACCGCCACGATGGCGTGGGTGCCCTGCTCCACATGCCAGTCCACCAGGGCGCGCAAACGCTCCCAGTCCACTGCTCCGTCTGCGCGCATGGGGGTTACCAGCGCTACAATGCTGCCACGGATCATGCCTGTCTCCTGTTTTGCGCCAATCGGGCGCAATCGCGATTATTCCGGTGCACCGGACCCTGTCGTCGGGTGAAGGGCGCTATGGTAAACCTCGAAAACGCTGGACGCCAGATGCGTGACTCCTGCACCCGTGCAGAAAAAACCTGCAACCTCTAAACTCTCACCAAACAATACGACAATGCCTGCGGAGCACATCATGGAACAACTCATCGTTATCTCGGCCCTGGGTTCAGACCGCCCGGGCATTGTGGAATCCCTGTCCCGGGCAGTACTGGAACACAACGGTAATATTCTCGACTCTCGCATGACCGTGCTGGGTGGCGAGTTTGCCGTGCTGATGCTGGTGTCCGGCAGTGACGCCACCCTGGATCAGCTGGAAGCAGACCGGGACAGCCTGGCCAGCGAACTGGAGCTGCTGATCACCCTCAAGCGTACCCGTCCTCGTGACCTGCAGGCCCGTGCCCTGCCCTACGAGGTGGAAGTGGTGGCCATGGACAACCCGGGCATCGTCCACGAAATCGCCAATTTCTTTTCCCGGCGCAGCATCAACATCGATGACCTGCACACCGGCACCTATGCCGCGCCCCATACCGGCACCCGCATGTTCAGCCTTCACCTGGTGCTGAGCATGAACGCGGAACAATCAGTGGCCGAATTGCGTGATGCCTTCCTGGATTTCTGCGAAGCACGCAATCTGGACGCCACCATGACGCCGAAACGCTGAGCGTTTCACTCCACTCGGTAAAACCATCAACATCATGAAAGAGAAGCGGACCCGATATGGCACATCCCAAGATTGGTAATCTGGCACCCAACTTCAAACTGCCCGATCAGGACGGCAACCCGGTTGAATTGAAATCTTTCAAGGGCAAGAATCCGGTGGTGATTTTCTTCTACCCCAAGGCACTCACCCCGGGCTGTACCACCCAGGCCTGCGGCATTCGTGACACCAAAGCCGAGCTGGAAAAACGTGGCGTAGTGGTATTCGGCATCAGCCCGGATCCGGTTGCACGCTTGCCCAAGTTTATCGACAAGCATGATCTGAACTTCACCCTGCTATCCGACGAGGATCACGCCATCGCAGAAAAATACGGTTGCTGGGGCATGAAAAAGTTCATGGGCAAGGAGTTCATGGGACTCATCCGCACTACCTTTATTGTCGGCAAGGACGGTAAGTTGGCAAAGGTGATGGACAAGTTCAAAACCAAGAGCCATCACGAAGATCTGCTGGCGGAGCTGGACGAACTGGGTATCTAGGGAACCACTAAAAAGGGGCGCAAAGGCGCCCCTGATCTAACCCGGTCATGAAGCCACCTGCTCCTTCCCCTCCGCATCAGGGTAATCCGCTTGTCTGGGCCAGGCATTGATCACCGCCTTGATCAGGGTCGCCAGGGGAATGGCAAAGAAGACACCCCACAGGCCCCACAGGCCGCCGAACAGCAGGATGGCAGTAATGATCGCCACCGGGTGCAGGTTCACCGCCTCGGAGAACAGCAGCGGCACCAGAATATTGCCATCAATGAACTGGATGACACCGTAAATCACCATCACCAGGGCAAAATCCCCACTCCAGCCAAACTGTACATAGGCGGCCACAGCCACCGGTAGTGTCACCACGGTAGCACCGATGTAGGGCACCACCACGGACAACCCCACCAGCACCGCCAACAGCACGGTGTAGTGCATGCCCAGCAACAGAAACGCGATGAAGGTGACGCTGCCCACCAACAATATCTCGATGGCCTTGCCGCGGACATAGTTGGCGATCTGGTCATCCATTTCATGCCAGACATGATCAAGAATCCGGCGACGTCTGGGCAAAAAGCGCATCATCCAGCCGATAATCGCTTCCCTATCCTTGAGGAAAAAGAACACCAGCAACGGCAACAGCACCAGAAACACCATCACCTCCACCAGGTTGGGGATGGATGCCAGTGACAGCGTCAGCACCCCCTGACCGGCTTCTGCCACCTGTCGCTGGATCACCGCAACGATGGAATTGACCTGCTCCATGGAGATCACTTCCGGGTAATGTTCCGGCAACTGCCTCAGCCAGCTTTCTCCGTTCTTGAGCAAATGGGGTAACTGGTCCTGCACCAGCAGCAGGGTCTGGCGCCAGACCATGGGCAGCAATACCACCAGGGTGGCGATCAGCAAACCCAGGAACAGGGTGAACACCAGGTTTACTGCCAGCAGACGCCGCATGCCCTTGCGCTCCAGCCCGGCCACCAGCCCCTGCATCAGATAGGCAATCACAATGGCGGCCAGCACCGGCGCCAACATGCCACCGAAAAACAGGATCACCAGTCCGGCGGCCAGCAATACCACCAGCAGATACACCGCCTCCTCGTCGGAGAAGTACTTTTCAGACCAGTTCTTGAGGATACGTAACATCAGCTCTCCTGTTCGCCGCGGCGAATCACAAAGGCATAGTGGCCCTTATTTTCGTCCATGCGAACCAGCTCGTGGCAGGATTGTCTCAAATAGGCAGGAATGTCGTCGGCGGAAGCGGCGTCGGTGGCGATAACCTCCAGTAGTTGCCCCGGTTTCAGATGCCTCAGCGCCTGCCGGGTCTTCAGCAATGGCATGGGACATTGCAGGCTGGAGGCATCAATCTGCAGGTCGATAGGCTGATCGCTCATACGGGCGCTTCATTCGTCTCTAGTCTACCGGCATTATAGTCACAACCCGGCTATGGAATAAGGGCCGGCCTGTGTCGGCCAGCACAAATAATCACGGGAGCACCTACTTGAAGTTTTTGCTACGCACGCTCTTATTGATGAGTTGTTGCACCCTGGCAGCCACCAGCGCCAACGACGACTTGCCGGTTCTCGGTGACCCTACTGCCGCGCTTATGTCCGCCGACCAGGAATACCGGCTGGGCAGGAGCTGGCTGCGCGGCCTGCGTGGGCAGACCTCAATCATGTCCGATCCGCTGGTACAGGAGTATGTGGAAAGCCTGGTCTACCGCCTTGCCTCCTACAGCGATCTGAAAGAGCCCAATCTGGAAATCGTGGTCATCAACAGCCGCCAGATTAACGCCTTTGCGGTACCCGGCGGGGTGATCGGTCTTAACGCCGGGCTGTTCCTCAATGCCCGCGACGAAGACGAAGTAGGCGGCGTGGTAGCCCACGAAATTGCCCACGTCAGCCAGCGGCATTTTGCCCGCCGTTATCTGGACTCGAAAAAGATGAACACCGCCGTGCTGGCCGCCATGCTCGCCAGCCTGGCGGTGGCCATTGCCGGCGATGGCGAAGCGGGTATGGCCGGTATCGCTGCTACCCAGGCCGGCGCCATTCAGGCACAGCTGGCTTATTCCCGCCAGAACGAGCGGGAAGCGGACCGGGTGGGCATGCAGACCCTGGCCGCCGCAGGCATGGACCCGGATGCCATGCCTCGTTTCTTTGAGCGTATGCACAATAACCAGCGCTTTGCCGGCGACCCTCCCGAATTTCTGCTCACTCACCCGGTGACCGAAAGTCGAATCGCCGACAGCCGCTCCCGGGCACGCTCCCTGCCCTCACCACGAATGAATTCCTCATTACATTTTCTTCTGGTGCAGGCCCGACTCCAGGCTGCTTTTATTCAGGGTGACAACCACGCCATCGACCACTTCCAGCGATACAGCAACGAACGTAACGCCCTGGGCTTGCAGGCAGCCCGCTACGGGCTGGCACTGAGTTATCTGCGTGCCGACCGCTTTGGCCAGGCCAGAAAAATCATGCAAGCGCTGGCCGAGGAACACCCGGACCAGCTGTGGTTCCGGCTCGGGCTGGTGGAAGTGGCACTGGACGAAGGGGATTACGCTCAAGCCATCAGTCAGGCTGAACGAGTACTGGATCTTTCTCCGGACAATTACCCAGCATCCATTCTGATGAGCAAGGCATTGTTGAGAAGCGAACAACCGGCCCGGGCTCTGCCGGTACTCAAACCATTACTCAACCAGCGCTCCAACAACCCCTATCTCTGGGAGCTTGCCGCCGACGCCTATGGCAACAGCGGCGACAAGGTGCGGGCACTGCATGCACGGGCAGAGAGCCAGTTCCTGCGTGGCAGGGATCAGCAGGCCATGCAGCAGATGGAATATGCGCTGCGTGATGCGGAGAATGATTTTGCGTTGTACAGCAAGCTCAATGGCCGGCTGCAAACCATGAAGGCGTTATCGGAAGAAAGGTTCTGATAACGCCCGGCGTCAGACGTTATTTTTTCAGCGACGTTCCGAAGTCCAGCATGCGATTGAGTGGCACCATGGCTTTTTCCGCCAGATCCGGATCCACAAAGATCTCCTGGCCCATGCCATTATCGTCTTCCAGCACAGCCAGCATGTTCTGCAGACCGTTCATGGCCATCCACGGACAGTGGGCACAGCTGCGGCAGGTGGCACCGGAGCCGGCAGTGGGCGCTTCCAGGAAGGTTTTGCCCGGAGCAAGTTGCTGCATCTTGTAGAAGATGCCCTTGTCGGTAGCGACGATGAATGCGTCGTTATCCATCTCGCAGGCCGCCTTGATCAGCTGCGAGGTAGAGCCCACCACATCCGCCATTTCCACCACCGGCGCCGGCGACTCCGGGTGTACCAGAATGGCAGCGTCCGGGTAGGCCGCTTTCAGATCCTGCAGCCCCTTGGCCTTGAATTCCTCATGCACGATGCAGGCGCCATCCCAGCACAGTACATCGGCACCGGACTTGTCGCGCACATAGCTGCCCAGGTGCTTGTCCGGAGCCCAGAGGATTTTTTCACCGTTGCGGTCCAGATGCTCAATCAGCTCCACCGCAATAGAGGACGTGACAACCCAGTCGGCGCGGGCTTTCACCGCCGCCGAGGTATTGGCGTACACCACCACGGTGCGATCCGGGTGCTGATCACAGAAATCGGCAAATTCGTCCTCGGGACAGCCGATATCCAGCGAGCAAGTCGCTTCCAGGGTAGGCATGAAAACGCGTTTTTCCGGGCTGAGAATCTTGGCGGTCTCGCCCATGAACTTGACCCCGGCCACGATAAGAGTGGACGCCGGGTGCTCCTTGCCGAAGCGGGCCATTTCCAGGGAATCGGACACGCAGCCACCGGTTTCTTCCGCCAGGGACTGAATTTCGGGATCGGTATAGTAGTGGGCCACCAGTACCGCGTCGCGCTGGCGTAACAATTCCTTAATGCGCTGGCGGTAGGATGCACGCTGATCCTCGCTGAGCGAGTCTTCGTGTACCACCTTGGCCAAATGGGCCTGTACCAGTGCTTGTGCCTCTGCAGTCATTGGCTTCACCGCCCGGGGTTTCCCCCTGATATCAATAACTTAGGTAATAACCAGAAAATCAGGGCGGGCATAATACCACAACGTAGCGCCGGGGCGGCGCCGCGTGGATACCCTTAAGGGTTAAAATGCGCCCGGACGGGCGGCTTTTCAAGATCCCGGACGGTAGTCAGGGCCGGCGGCAACCAGATGCACGGTACTGATGGCTCGCTCCAGGAACGCCCCTTCGCAGTAGCAAAGGTAGTAATCCCACATACGGATAAAACGCTCGTCAAAACCCAACTCACGGACTTTTGGCAAGTTCGCGAGAAAACGCTGACGCCAGTGATTCAGGGTCAGCGCGTAGTCATGGCCGATGTCGTGAAGCTCCGTGGCGACCATGCGGGTATGATCTGTCAAATGCTGGCACATCACCGACACGCTGGGCAGGAAGCCGCCAGGGAAGATATAGCGTTTAATGAAGTCGACCTGCTTGCGGGCATGCTCGTAGCGCTGGTCCGGCACAGTAATGGCCTGCAATACCAGTTTGCCATCCGGTTTGAGCCTTTCTCCGAGCACCTGAAAATAGCTCGGCAAAAACTCCGCTCCCACTGCTTCGATCATTTCCACGGAGACCACACGATCATACTGACCGGTGAGCTCCCGATAATCCTCTTCCAGCACCGTCACTCTACCCTCAAGCCCCTCAGCCTGAACCCTTTCACGGGCATGGCGGGCCTGCTCCCGGGAAATGGTGGTGGTGGTCACCTGAACGCCATGATGCTTGGCCGCATGAATGGCGAGACCGCCCCAGCCAGTGCCGATTTCCAGCAAAGTCATACCTGGCGCCAGTGACAGGTACTGGCAGATTTTTTCCAGCTTGTAGTCGGAGGCTTCTTCCAGCGGGGCATCCGGACGGGGAAACACCGCACTGGAGTACATCATGCTGCGATCGAGGAACAGGCTGAAGAAATCGTTGCCCAGATCATAGTGGGCAGAGATGTTGCGACGTGAACCCTGCAGGGAATTACGGTTATAGCGGTGCAGTATTTTCAGGGCCGGCCGGGACAACAATGCCATGCCACCTTCCAGGGCTTTCATGGCGTCTACGTTGGCGGCAAAGTAACGGATTACTGCCACTAAGTCCGGGCTATCCCAGCCTTTTTCCATGTAAGCTTCTGCCGCACCCAAGGCACCGCCACTCATCATCATGGTATAGGTGCGCCAATCACGCAGACGGATAATGGCCGCTTCGCTGTGAGAATTGCTGCCGAGAATGACCTGATTGCCATCGGGTTCGTGAATACGAAGAGCACCATGCGGCAACGCATTGAGCCGAGCCAGCACCAACTTGCGAGCCACGGACTGTGGCCAGCTGATTGTCACACTGTGTTGTAATGAATTTGTTGTGGCTTTTTCGCCAGACAGCATGCGGTCAATCTCCGTACCGATTGTTACTGTTTTTGCCGGGGTGAGAATGAAATCTCGCCCCCTTGCGCCAGAGCCGGAATGCCTGCCAGTAAATGGCACGCAACGTGGCCAATCCCTGGGCGCCGAACCGGAAGACCACCGTTCCCATTGTGCGACTGCTGGCTTCCTGCAAATTCAGCTGCAAACCTGCCACGAAAACGACCTGATCTTCCTTTCTGTCTTCCAAGACTAGGCGTAAGCCGGGTAAAGCCACGTGAAGATCCCAGTGATAATTCAGCGCCATGGGCAGAAAAGGGGACACATGGAAAGCCTTGGGGTGACTTACCTGCCAGCCCCCTTGTTCGTTTTTTTGCATGTTCAGAGGGTAGAAATGGCGCTCACGCCAGGGGGTGTTTTGTACTTCAGCCAACATGCTGTCCGGCTGATCGCTGTCTTCGGGAAAATGCAGATACAACACCAGCGGATTGAACAACGTCCCCAAGGTGCGCCACTGGCCCAGCATCACCACCCTGCCCCCAGACCATTCCAGGCCCAGCGCTGTCGCCTTTTCACGGACCTTGTCTTCCAGTTTGTCCGGGCGAGCATCCACAAAATCACTGTCACGGAACACCACTGGCCGCCAACGACGGCCCCAGCCAGAATGCTTTGCCAACATTGCGTCCACCTCCGCCAGATCACACCAGACTAGCCACAGCGGGTAGTGGAACCCATGGCGGAACGGCACCAGACGCTGATGCCAGACCTTGCCCCTTGCTATCGCCTGGGTAATCACGGCACAGACTCCGGGGACAATGCCCGCACCACATCCAGGGCCGACACCACGCCGTCTTCATGGAAGCCATTGCGACACCATGCTCCGGCATACCAGGTGCGCCTTTCACCATTGTCCGCAAGCAGTGCTTCGCGAGCCGCCACCGTGTCAGGAGTGAACAGCGGATGGGCAAAGTGATAGCGGGCAATGACCTTCTCCGGGTCAATCTTGTCCGTGGCGTTAAGCGTCACACAGAAGGTTTCCGGTGCCTGGATACCCTGCAGAATATTCATGTCATAGGTCACCTGTACGCGCTCCTGATCATCATCGAACAACAGGGCATTCCAGCTCGACCAGACTCGCTGCCGCCGGGGCAACAGACGGATATCCGTATGCAGCACCACCTCGTTATCCTGATAACCAAGCCGTGACAGGCAATCGCCTTCTCGGCTGTCCGGATCGGCAAGCAAAGCCAGGGCCTGATCGCTGTGGCAGGCAAGAATTACCTGATCAAACGTTTGCTGTTCACCGTTCACCGTGAGGGTGACACCCTGCTCATGGCGGCGCACTGCACTGACCGCTGAACGGGTATGAAAACGGGCTGAACACTGCTCCACCAGAGGAGCCACATACTGGTTGGAGCCCCCGGGCACCACATACCACTGGGGTCGGTTGGTCAGCGACAGCAGTCCATGATTCTGGAAAAAGCGGATGAAGAACTTTGCCGGGAACACTTCCATCTGCTCCAGAGAACAGGACCAGATAGCCCCACCCATGGCGAGAATATAATCCCGGCAGAAACGCTCCCCGTAACCGTGACGCCGCAGGTATTCCCCCAGCGGCATTTCTCCCGCCTCACTGTCCAGCAACCCGGGAGCATGGCGATTGAAACGCAGAATGTCGCCGATAAAGCGCCAGTGGGACGGGCTCAGCAGGTTGCGTCTCTGGGCAAAAATACCGCCCAGTCCGTCACCGCAATATTCCAGCCCGTTGCGCTGGTCACTGACCGCAAACCCCATGGCGGTGGGCTTGCCCTGCAGGCCCAGTTCATCCAGCAGGCGCAGATAGTTGGGATAGGTGCGGTCATTGAAAACGATAAAGCCCACATCGATGGCGTAATCACCATGTTCCCGGCTCACCGGTACGGTGCAGGTGTGGCCACCGAGATAATCGTTGGCCTCGAAGACGTCCACCTGATGGTGCCGGGACAGATACCAGGCGGCGGTGAGGCCACTGATACCGGCGCCGACGATGGCAATACGCTGACTCATGCCTGTTCCTTTTTGCTGGAGGGACTGTGATTGCTGTGGTCGTACTGAGCCTTGGCGGCCTTGAAGGCCTCGGTGACCCGCTCGCGCACACCGGCATGGGGTACCACCGGGGGCGGATAGTCGGGAGCCAGTAAAGGTTGTTTCCAGGGCTCGTGGACGGTCTTGTTATCCAGCTCACGCAATTCCGGCACCCAGCGGGCGATAAACTGCCCCTGGGCATCGAAACGCTGGCTCTGGCGTACGGGATTGAAGACCCGGAAATACGGCACCGCATCGGTACCGGAGGACGCACTCCACTGCCAGCCGCCATTATTGGCAGCAAAATCCCCGTCGATCAGGTGCTGCATGAAAAAGCTCTCCCCCAGCCGCCAGTCCAGCCACAAATGCTTGCTGAGAAACATGGCCGTCACCATGCGCAGACGGTTGTGCATCCAGCCAGTGGCCACCAGTTGCCGCATGGCCGCATCCACCAGCGGGTAGCCGGTGCGGCCCTCGCACCAGGCCTGGAACAAGTCAGGGTCCCGGGACCACTGCAGCAACTCGGTTTCCGGCCGAAACGCGCCACCGCGACTGACCCTTGGGAAACGGGCCATGATCTGGCGGTAGAAATCCCGCCAGGCCAGCTCGCCAATCCAGCAGGCGGCGCCATCCCGGGCACCCGCATCGGCCATGGCCCGGGTCGCCGCCCGGTAACAGCTGGCCGGTGACAGAGTGCCAGCCGAAAGGGCCGCAGAAAGCCCACTGGTGGCAGGCTCAGCGGGAAAGTCCCGGTGCTTGCGGTAACCGGCCAGGTGATGCTCGGCAAAGTGATCCAGTTGTTTCAGGGCCGCCGCTTCCCCCGGTTGCCAGTGACGGGTCAGCGTATCAGCCACTGTCAGCTTTTTGAGTGCGCTTTCCACTACACCCTTGCCTACAAAGCGGCCGTTAGCGGCGCGAGCTGCAGGCAATGGGGCCACCGGCTCAAAGTGGCCATCGAGCCACACATCCCAGCGTTTCTTATAGGCGCTGAAAACCGTGTATGGCGTACCCTTGCCGGTGTTCAGGGTACGCGGGGGCACCAGCACGCTGTCATCAAAGCCGGTTATCTTCACCCCCAGCGGCTCCAGCGCCTGGGCCACCGCCCGGTCCCGGTTCAGTTCGTTAAGCGGGTACTCGCGGCTACAGAAGAGACGATCAATCCCGTGCTCCCCCACAAAGTCGGCCATCAACGCTGGCACGGCGGCAAAGTCGCCGGCATCCAGCACATGCAGATCCACACCACGGTCTGCCAGGGCTTCGCCCAATTCAAGCAGACTTTGCAGCAAATACCAGCGACGCAACGGCGCCACTTCATGGGTGTCCCACTGTTGCTCACACAGGCAGTACACCGCTATCAGCGTTTCATCCTGCTCCAGCGCCTGCTGTAGGGCACGGTGCCCATGGACGCGCAGGTCGTTGCGATACCAGACCAGATTCATGGGGTCCCCCCGTTGTCTTCCACCGTCGTCACACCTGCCGTTCTGTCCATCGCTTCCAATGCCAGCAGCTGCTCGGTCACCGCCTGACGGTCGCCGGTCAACCTGGTGACGGCAGCCGGTGGCGTGTCCACCACCCTGCCCCAGCAGGCTGCAGGCCAGGGCAAGGACCGCTGTGACCAGAAACGCTGGCGCTGACTGGCGCTGGGCCTGTGGTCCATCACCCAGAGAACGCCACAGCGCTGACGGTCAGCCAGCAACGCCGTCAGGGCATCCATATCCACACCTCGCTGCAGACACCACAGGGGCCGTTGCAACACCATGGCCAGCTCCAGAGCCGGCAGGGCATCGCCCACTGGCACCAGCAACCAGCCGAACTCTCGGCGTCTGGGGGACAGGGACAGGGCCCGTGCCGCCCACTTCTGAGTCAGCACCGCTTCCAGCAGGGCCAGATGGGCAGACAGGGAGGCACTGACGGCAAGCTGCTCACGCAGGGGGTCAGTGAGTTCGCGGATGACCTGACCATGGCTGTAATCGGCCAGTAACCGGTTGATCAGTTGCTCCAGACGGCGCACGTTCATGGCTTCCAGGGCCTGCAGGGCGTCCTGCCGGGCCTGGGTCCAGGGCATGCTGTTATCTGCTGCCAGCGGCGGTTCCTGCTCCCCTGACAGCAGGGAAGCCACCTGGCTGATGGGCACCCCCTTTTCCACCCAGTGGACAATACGCCGGATTTGTTCCACCTCGGCGGACCGGTAGCGTCGATGCCCCTTGGCGGTGCGTTCCGGTTTCAGCAGGCCGTAGCGGCGTTCCCAGGCACGCAGGGTCACCGGGTTAACGCCACACTGCTCACTGGCCTGCTGAATGGTCAGCGCATCGCTCACACCCGGTTCCTCAACCCCAGATCATCCGGATAGGGGGACAGGTAGCCCTGTTTTTCCAGATACGGTTGCGGCACCTTGCGCATACCACCGCGCAGCAGGGTCATGGGCACAATCAGCGGCACCTCCTCGCGCAGGTAGGCCTCGATCTGCTCATTGATCAAGGCCCGATCAGTATCGCTCAACCCCTCGCGCAGGAAACCCGCCAGATGCTGCAGGGTGTTCACATGGGCGCCACGGGATACCCGCTTCTTCATGGCGGCCATCAGGCCGTGGATGTATTCCTCGGCGATCTCCTCCAGCGGCCTGGCTTTCAGATCGCTAAGCAGCGGCCCCAGCTGACGGTAGGTTTTTTGGCAATGGGCCAGCAGCTGGAATTTGTGTCGGCTGTGGAAGTCGATAAGCCGCTGGGCCGTCAGCCCATGTTCACGTAGCTGGCACCAGTCATCGTAGAGGAACACCCTTTCGATGAAATTTTCCCGCAGGGTGTCGTCATTGAGTCTGCCTTCTTCTTCCAGGGGCATAAGCGGATAGTGGGTCTGCAGGGCTGCGGCAAACAGGCCGCTGGCATCACGATGCTGCACATGGCCATCATCGTTATAGACCCGGATACGCTCCATGCCGCAACTTGGGGATTTGGCCATCAGGATATACCCCCGCAGCGTTGCCAGAGAGGGCATGGCGCGGGCGATGAAATCCTGCATCAGGTCGGTATGGTCACGTAGCCCATCGGTGGTGATCAGCCGCAATGCGCCGTTTTGCTCGGTGAGGTGCATGGCCTTGCGAGGGGCACTCAGCCCCGCGCCCATTTCAGGGCACAGGGAACGAAACTCGAAATAGCGGGACAAAACGCCAGTGCAGTAACGGGAATGCTTGTGCCCCTTGTCGTGGCGCACTTCCATGCCCAGCAAACAGGCGCTGATGCCAACCGGGATTTTTGCAGAGCTGATCATGTTCCACCTCATACCTGTACAAGAAATTATGCTTGTACAAGTTTAGACCTGTGTACAGTCAACAACCCGTGAAGCTTCCAATCAGGCTCTGACCTGCAGCTTCCCCCGCAGGTGCAATCCCGGTCGGCACTCTTTATACTGCCCGAAAAACTGATCATATGGACAGTGAAATGCGTATTCTTGTGTGCGGCGGTCGGGATTTTTCCGACCAGGCATTACTGACCCGCAGCCTGGAACGGCTGCTGCGGGACAACACCTTCAGCCTGCTGATCCACGGCAATGCCAGTGGCGCAGATCGACTGGCCAGCCAGTGGGCCCATGACAGCGGTATCGACCAGGTCAGCTATCCGGCCAACTGGGTGGCCCACGGCCGTGCGGCCGGCCCCATGCGCAACCGCCGCATGCTCCATCACGGTCGCCCCCAGGCAGTGGTGGCCTTCCCCGGTGGTCGTGGTACCGCCAATATGATTCAACTGGCTGAGGATGCCGGCCTGCCCGTCTGGCAGCCGGCCCTGGATGGCGAAGACGGCCTGCCCACGGCCCAGGGGCTGGTGGCCCGCTGAAGGCCAGAAATCTGTTTCACCACAGAGGGCACAGAGTTCACTGAGGAAAGTGCATAACCTCTGTGTCCTCTGTGACCTCTGTGGTGAAAATCGGGTTTTGCCGAGACCAAGACGTGTCGACGGGAGAACAAAAGAAGGGAATCGGGACAGGGCTGAAACGAAAAAGGGCCCGCCGTAGGCGAGCCCTTTTAAATTTGGTGGGTCGTGCTGGATTCGAACCAGCGACCAATTGGTTAAAAGCCAACTGCTCTACCAACTGAGCTAACGACCCGCTCCCGAAGGAGGCGCAAATAATACGGATTTATTTCCGGGTGACAAGGGGAAAACCGATTTTTTTTCCCCTTTACTGATAGTTTGTTGGATCTTTGACCAATGCCTCTTCAAAGCCCTGCTTTCGCAGCCGGCAGCTGTCGCATTTGCCACAGGCATTGCCATTCTCGTCAGCCTGGTAGCAGGACACCGTCAGACCATAATCCAGCCCCAGGGCGGTGCCCTGCTGGATGATTTGCGCCTTGCTCAGGTGCATCAGCGGGGTCTCGACGCTGATCGGGGATCCTTCCACACCAGCCTTGGTGGCTAGATTGGCCATCGTCTGGAAGGCTTCAATGAAAGCTGGGCGGCAGTCCGGATACCCGGAATAGTCCACCGCATTCACGCCGATGTAGATCGCTTCAGCTTCCACTACTTCCGCCAGCCCCAGGGCCAGGGAAAGAAAGACGGTGTTACGGGCCGGCACGTAAGTCACCGGAATCCCGTCGCCGCCCTCTTCCGGTACGTCAATGGAGTGGTCAGTAAGCGCGGAGCCGCCGATATTGCCCATGCCCAGCTCGATCACCCGGTGGCTGAGTGCACCCAGGGCCGCGGAGACCCGCTCGGCCGCATCCAGCTCGGAACGGGTGCGTTGCCCGTAGTCGAAGGCGATGGTATGGCACTGATAGCCCTGATCCCGTGCGATGGCCAGGCAGGTGGCCGAATCCAGACCTCCGGACAGCAATACCACGGCTTTTTTCATTGATGGTTCTCCTTCAACCCGTCAACTAGCGCCCGCGGGCGTCATTCCAGAGTAGTTTGTGCAGTTGCAGCTGGAATCGCACCGGCAGCCGGTCTTCCACAATCCAGTCAGCCAGATCCCCCGGTGCCAGCTCCCCCTGCACCGGGGAAAACAGCACGTCGCTGACACGCTGGTGCAACTGATGCTGGTCCAGCATGAAGCGTGCCCAGTCGTAATCCTTGCGGTCGGCGAGTACAAACTTCACCTGATGATGGGGCTGGAGCAGCAGAATATTCTCCAACCGGTTGTTGTGTTGCTCGCCGGAACCGGGGGCTTTCAGGTCCATGACCACAGAAACTCGCGGGTCCACACCAGCAATATCCATGGCACCGCCGGTTTCCAGACTGACATCAAAGCCTCTGTCACACAGGGCGGTCAGCAACGGCAGGCAATTCGGCTGGGCCAGGGGCTCGCCGCCGGTAACCGTCACGTAGCGCGCCTGGTAACCAGCCACCTGCTCCAGGATCGCCTCTAGAGACCATTTCTCCCCCCCGGAAAAGGCATACTCGGTATCACACCACACGCAACGCTGCGGGCAGCCGGTCAGGCGAACGAATACCGTGGGCCGGCCCACGGTTCGCGCTTCGCCCTGGAGGGAGTAAAAAATTTCGGTCAGACGGAGGTCCACAACATCTCCTGAGCACCCGGGAGGGGGAAATGCGGCGGATTCTATCACCTTTGCCGGCGTCTGTGCCGCCGGCAAAGGAGAGATAGTGAGGGATTACTTGTCCAGCTGTTCCAGCAGCGTCTTCGCCTGGCTGGCTTCAGAGCTGTCCGGATACTGCTTGATCAGCTTGTGTAAGTTGACCTTGGCCTGGGAGACCTGCTCATCGCGGGCCTGCATCACCGCCAGGGTATAAAGGCTGGTAGGCGCCTTGCTGTGCTCCGGGTAGTCATCCACTACCGCCTGGAACTGGGCCTGAGCCTTGTCCTGTTTTGGGGTCTTCAGATTGCTGTAGACCTTGCCCAGCCAGAAGTGGGCGTGGGCACGGAACTGCCCGTTGGGGAAATCGTTCAGGTAACCCTCGAAGGCTTCTGCCGCCGCATCAAAGTCGCGCTTGATCAGCTTGTCCTTGGCGGCACTGTAGGCGTCACGGTCTGCTTCGGGGTCATTTTCGGCCGCACTGGCGGCACTGTCGTCCGGCTGCTCGGTCTTACCCTGCTCAGCCAGCGTATTGATTCGGGTATCCAGGTCCAGATAACGCTCACGTTCCGCGTCCTTCATGACCTGTAATTCATGACGCAACTCTTCAAGCTGACCCTGTAAATCCTGGATCTGCTCTTCAAACTGCTGTTGCTGTTGCATCAGTAACAACAAACCGTCCTGGCTCATCGGGGCCGCAGCACTGCTGCTACCACCGGAACGGGCCTGGGCCAGGCTTCTCTCTTCAACGGCCAGCGGCCCGGTGTTCTGTGCTTGCGCACAGAACACCAGGGAGCCGAGCACTACGCCTGCAAGCAGGCGCGTTCGCTTCACTGCTTTCATGCCTTACGGACGGCCGGCAGTGTAGTTGATTTCTACGCGACGGTTCTTGGCCCAGTCCATTTCGCTGTGACCGAATGCCGCAGGCTTCTCTTCACCATAGGAAACGATTTCCAGCTGGGAAGAAGACACGCCCTGAACACGCAGGAACTTCTCTACCGCCTTGGAACGACGCTCGGACAGAGCCACGTTGTACTCACGGGTACCACGCTCGTCAGCGTGACCTTCCAGACGCACTTTGGCGTTGGAGTTGTTTTTCAGGTAGGTAGCGTGGGCACGCAGAGTTTCGAAAGCAGCCGCCGGAACGGTGTTGCTGTCAAATGCGAAGTAGATCACCCGGCTGTCGGTGGTGCCATCGTAGTTGGACGGATGGTTGTAGAAGTTATCAGCTGTCAGCGGGATGCTGCTGGTGTCCGGCTTGGACGGAGTAGACGGCTCAACCGGAGTTACCGGGGAGGTATCAGTCTGCTGGGACATATCATCGGTAGCAGAGCTGTCGTCTTCAGTCGGGGTGCTGGAACAGGCTGCCAGGGCAGCTGCCAACATCAGGGCAAACAGCGGGTTAAGAAATGAACGCATGCGTAAAGCTCCTATAATTTCCTAGTATTGGACTCCGAGAATCACTCAGAGGAACGGCGACCAGGCCGGTTCTCTGACTTCCCCTTCCTTCGACGGCAGTGTCACTTTGACTCTGCCATCGATGGATACGGCTTCCAGAACCCCCGTCCCCCGATCTTGCGTCCCGTAAATTACCATACTTCCATTGGGCGCAACACTGGGCGATTCATCCATGTCTGTACGGGTCACGATATTAAATGTGCCCCGCTGGAGGTCCTGCACCCCGACGTTAAAATTTCCATTTCGCCGGTGTACATAAACAAGATAACGGCCGTCGGGTGTGACATCCGGGCGGGCATTATACGCACCCTGGAACGACACTCGCCGGACCGACTTATCATTTATGTTCAGTTTGTAAATCTGTGGCCCACCGGAACGGCTGGAGGTAAACACCAAATGTTCACCATCCGGCAGCCAGCGAGGCTCCGTATCAATACCATAATGCTGGGTCAGCCGTGTTAACTGCTTGCTAGCGATATCCAGCATGTAAATCTCCGGGTTGCCGTCCCTCGACAGGGTCAACGCCAGCTTCTGGCCATCCGGCGACCAATCCGGCGCACCGTTGATACCCCTGAAACTGGACACCTTTTCCCGGTTGGTGGTCGCCAGGTCATGGGTATAGATGGCCGGCATGCCATCATCCTCGAAAGAAACATAAGCAACTTTCCTGCCATCCGGAGACCAAGTCGGGCTCATGATCGGCTCTTTGCTGCGCAGGATAGTGGTAACCCGGTGCCCGTCGGCGTCGGCATATTGCAGCTGATAAGGGTTCTTGTCACTACGATTATGCGTGACATAGAGAATCTTGGTGGAAAACGCACCGGGGATACCGGTGAGTTGCTCATAGATCCGGTCACTGATGGCATGAGCCACGTCACGTAGCTGGGATACAGGCGGTCGATAGGTTTCCGACATCAGCTTCACTTGCCGGTTCACATCGAACAGGGCATAGCTGACCTCATAGCCTCCACTTTCCTGAGCCTTCATGCTGCCAGTAATGATGTATTCCACACCCAACACCCGGAAATCCCGGTAGATGACTTCGCTTTCGTTGCGCGGTCGGCTGAGCATATCTTCTGCCGGTAACGGCTTGAACTGACCACTGCGATGCAGATCCGCCTGCACAATCTGTGACACGTCCTCGGGTGCATTCTGTGCACCCTCAAAGGGCACGACGGCGATGGGGACCGCATCAACACGGCCTTCTGTTACCCGGATCAGCAATTCTGCCCGGGCCATCGTAGCGCCGAACACCAGGATGGCCGCCAAGCCGATCCGCCACATTTTCTTTGCCCTACATTCCAACTTCATTGTGCAACTCCAGGATCAAATTCGATCACCAGTGAGCGAAACTGTTTATCAAACAGGGGGCCATCAGGCACCGGTAAGGGGCTGGCCAGCTTGACCGCATTCATTACCGATTCATCAAAATCCGGATAACCGCTACTTTTTACCACCGACACGTTGACGACCTCACCACCAGGAATCATCTGTATACGAACCTGCGTTTTGATGTCATCCCGATTCCGGTAATTCCCGGGAATTCGCCAACGCTGCCCCACCTGAGCGGAAATAGCATCGGTAAAACTGGCCACCTCCACATCCGACTGATCCGCGTTGCTGGCCGCTTCCTGCGACTCCCGGGGTGATGGCTCTGTCGGCTTTGCCATTTCCAGCTCTTCCTCGGCCAGCATTTCCTCCAGACTCGGCTCCTCAATATCGGGGATAACCGGTTTGGGATCCGGCTTGGGCTCCGGTTTCGGTTCTGGCTTAGGTGCCGGCTTTTTGGTCGGCTCCGGTTTCGGCTTGGGTTTGGGTTTCGGCTCAGGCTTTTTGGGCTCCGGTTTGGGCTCCGGTTTGGGCTCCGGTTTGGGCTCCGGTTTGGGCTCCGGTTTGGGTTTCGGCTTGGGTTTGGGTTTCGGTTCCGGTTTCGGCGCGGGCTTTTGCTCCGGCTTCGGCTTGCTAACCGGCGCCTTCTTCTGTTTCGACGTCTCCACCATGGTGGCTTTCACATGGGGAGGAATCACCGGCGCCTTGTGCAGTGACGGATCCGTACTCCAGCTAAACACCAGCAGCCCAAACACCAGCAGGTGAATGAGCAGGGTAAAAAGCAGCGCGGCGCCACGATCACTCATTGCTGCCCTGCGGTTCCGTCACCAGACCCAGCTGGGTAATGCCGGCTGCCTGCAAGGCCCCCATCAACTGGACCACCTTGGCATAGGCCACTTGGCTGTCCCCTTCCACCAGAAACAGGGTGGACGGTTTCTGTTTGTGAATGCGCAGCGCATGACCCTGCACCGTTTCCAGGCTGGCAGACTTGCGGCTGTCGCTGCCCACATCAATGTAATAGCTACCGTCAGCGGTCACCGAAATGATCACCGGCTCATCCTTGTTGGTATCAATGGGCTCACTGTTGCTGTCAGGCAGATCCACATTGATGCCCTGGGTCATCATCGGCGCCGTGGCCATGAAAATCACCAGCAGCACCAGCATCACATCGATGTAGGGCACCACGTTCATCTCGGCAACGAGCTTACGCGGCACCCTGATCTTCACGCCGCTCATGGCTTACCCCTCGCGTCCGTGGACCTGACGGTGCAGCACCGAGGAGAACTCCTCGGCGAACATTTCGTTTTCAGTGAGCAGGGCATCGCTCTGCGCAGAGAAACGGTTATAGGCCATCACTGCCGGAATCGCCGCAAACAAGCCGATGGCCGTGGCAATCAACGCCTCCGCAATGCCCGGCGCTACCACGCTGAGAGTCGCCTGCTTGACGTTGGCCAGTGCCATGAAGGAATTCATGATGCCCCACACCGTACCAAACAGCCCCACGTAAGGGCTGGTGGAACCCACCGTTGCAAGAAACGGAAGGTGCTTTGTCAGGCGAGTCTGTTCACGCTGCAGAGCCACACGCATGGCCCGCTGGCTGCCATCCATCACAGCTTCAGCGCCACGGGTGCTCTTGGAGAGCCGAACAAACTCCTGGAAGCCGGCGCGAAAGATAGACTCCGGGCCCGCATCCACATCCGGGTCCTTACGGCTCTGGTTATACAGTGAGGCCAAATCGTCGCTGGACCAGAACTTCTCTTCGAAGGCACGCCCTGCCTTGTGAGCCCGCCCCATTACCCGGAAACGGCTGACAATCATGTACCAGGACGTCAACGACGCCACTATCAACAGCACCATGACCAGCTGCACCACAATGGTGGCGTTACTGATCAGACTGACGACAGACATACTCGATGCCTCAACCATTGAGCCCTTCTCCTTCGCTGGCGGCTTTGAATTTGTTGTACAGGTCCGCCGGTATCCCGGTGGGCCTGAGAGTATCAGCACTGACGCAGGCCACCTTTATCTCCGCCTGACACAGCAGCGTGTCGCCTCGGCGTACCTGCTGGTCAAAAAACAACGTGGCCTTGCCCAGCTGCTTGAGCCGGGCGGTTACTGCCAGCGCATCGTCGATGCGGGCCGGCTGACGGTATTGCACATTGGCCGAATGGACCACGAACTGGAAGTTCTCATCCGCCAACACATAATGCTGATAGCCTAGGGTGCGCATAAATTCAGTGCGCGCCCTTTCCATGAATTTCAGGTAATTCACGTAATAGACGATGCCACCGGCATCGGTGTCCTCGATGTAGACGCGTACCGGCAGGGTAAATTCCCCGTTTCGCGGCTTTTTTTCAATCATTAAACAAATCACCGTCTTTTCGCGGCCGCTGCAGGCCGAAATGACGCCAGGCATGGTTGGTGGTGGCACGTCCCCGCGGGGTACGCTGAATAAAGCCCTGCTGGATCAGATAGGGCTCCACCACCTCTTCCAGGGTGCCGGCATCCTCATTGAGCGCCGCCGCCAGGGACTCCAGGCCCACCGGACCACCATCAAATTTGTGCATGATCATGTTGAGCAGACGCCGGTCGGTGCCGTCCAGGCCACAACTATCCACCTCCAGCATGTCCAGTGCCCGCTGAGCCATGGCTTCGGTAATCCGCCCGTCGCCCTTCACTTCCGCGTAGTCACGGACCCGGCGCAACAGCCGGTTGGCGATACGTGGAGTACCGCGAGCGCGGCGCGCCACTTCCAGGGCGCCGGCATCATCAATGGGAATGGAAAGAATGTCGCAGGCACGAATCACAATCCCGGAGAGATCTTCCACTGAATAGAATTCCAGCCGCTGGACTATACCGAAGCGGTCACGCAAGGGCGCGGTAAGCAGGCCCGCCCGGGTGGTAGCCCCCACCAGGGTAAAAGGAGGCAGATCCAGCTTGATGGAGCGGGCCGCCGGCCCCTCGCCGATCATGATATCGAGCTGGTAGTCCTCCATGGCCGGATAGAGGATCTCCTCCACCACCGGTGACAGGCGGTGGATTTCATCCACGAACAGCACATCGCCCTCTTCCAGGTTGGTGAGGATAGCGGCCAGATCGCCGGCCTTTTCCAGCACAGGGCCGGAAGTGGACTTGAGTTCGCAGCCCATTTCCCGGGCGATAATGTGCGCCAGGGTCGTCTTGCCCAGCCCAGGCGGGCCGAATATCAGGGTATGGTCGAGGGCTTCCTGGCGGCCACGGGCGGCATCAATGAAGATTTCCATGCGCTCGCGGACTTTTGGCTGGCCTTTGTAGTCAGCCAGACTGGCCGGGCGGATGGCCCGGTCATACTGTTCTTCATGGCTGCCTACCGCAGCCGGGGAAATCAAACGATCGTTTTCCATGTTGGCTCAGGACGCAAGTTGCAAGTTGCAAGTTTCAACGCGATCAGGTGCCGTGCCAAACAAAAAAGGTCTTTGCCCGCGTTTTACTGCCGATTTCGCTATGCAAGCATAGCTTCCTACAAAAAGAAAAACCTTTCTTTGCTCCAACACCATTTGCGACCCATAGCGTGTATTCGCGTCCTCTTAAACGAAGTCGCCAGCCCCATCCGCTCGCGTTGCATCATGAAACTTGCCTCTTGCAACCCCAATCAGCGCGCCAGACTTTTCAGCGCCTGTCGGATCAGTTGCTCGCTGGTTGCGCCCTCTTCCGCCACTTTGCCAACGGCGGCGGCGGCATCCTTGTTGCGGTATCCCAACGCTTCCAGGGCAGCAATGGCATCGGAGCGAGCATCGTCCGGCTGGGCCAGAGGTGCCTGCCCCGGCAGGGACACAGGACCACCATCAATCTTGTCGAGGCGGTCGCGCATTTCGATAACCAGTCGTTCAGCAGTTTTCTTGCCGATACCCGGCACTTTCACCAGTGAGGTGGTGTCCTGATCGTGGATACACTGTGCCAGGCGGTCTGCCTCGATGCCGGAGAGAATGGCCAGGGCCATTTTCGGCCCCACGCCGTTGACCTTGATCAGCGCCCGGAACAGTTCCCGCTCATAGCGATCGGCAAAGCCATACAGTAACTGGGCATCTTCGCGCACTACGAAATGGGTGTGCAGGGTCAACGACTCACCGGTGTCGGGCAGGCCGTAGAACACCGTCATGGGGGCTTCCACTTCGTACCCTACCCCGTTCACATCCAGCAGTAGCACTGGCGGGCGTTTCTCGAGCAGGGTTCCACGCAATTGTCCTATCATGGCTGTGTCATCACCGTACTGTTCACCGTATTCGTCCGTTTCTTACTGCGGTTGCACCGCCCATCCGGGCCAGTGACACACGCATATGGGCATGACACAGGGCGATGGCCAGTGCATCGGCTGCATCTTCCTGGGGGCGTTTTTCCAGACCGAGCAGGTATTTGACCATTTCCGCTACCTGTCCTTTTTCCGCGCCACCGCGTCCTACCACCGCCTGCTTCACCTGCCGGGCAGAGTATTCAAACACCGGCAGCGAGGCCTGCATTACCGCGGCAATGGCCGCCCCTCGGGCCTGCCCCAGTTTCAGGGCAGAATCCGCGTTGCGAGCCATGAACACCTTTTCAATACTCACTTCCGCCGGGCCGTATTCCATCACCACCTGATGGATGCCGGTGAAGATCTCGCCCAGGCGCGGAGGGATCTCCTTGTGGGTCGTGGCAATGGTGCCGAAGGCCACCGCCCGACTGCGGTTGCCCACCTGCTCCACCAGCCCGTAGCCGGTACGCCGGGAGCCCGGGTCGATCCCCAGTAGTAATGCCATAAGCCGCTGACCCGAAAATAAAAAGCTGGCCCAGTTGTACCTGACAGCTGTCCATATGTCCAGTTAGCAAAGCTGCAAGCTGCAAGCTGCAAGCTGCAAGCTGCAAGCTGCAAGCAAGATTGTGTTGCCGCAAACGGCCGGCACAACCTCCATATACCAAAAAGCCCCGAAACACTCGGGGCTTTTGTTTTCTTTGTAGCTTGTAGCTTGAGACTTGCCGTTACTGCTCTTCTTCCGCCGGCCAGCTGGCGTTGGTGTAGACATTCTGCACGTCGTCCAGGTCTTCCAGCATGTCGATCATCTTTTGAACGGTTTCCGCGGTGTCCGCATCCATCTCCGCTTCCGTGGAGGGGTGCATGGTCACTTCCGCGTCGGCGAATTCCAGACCGGCTTCGCGCAGGGCATCGATCACGTCACCGAACTGCTTGTCCGGGGTGGTGATGACCAGGAAGCTGCCGTCGTCGTTTTCTTCCACATCCTCGGCACCGGCTTCCAGGGCCACTTCCATCAGCCTTTCTTCATCCACGCCGGGCTCGAAGAAGATCTCACCGCGCTTGCTGAACAGGAAGGCAACGGAGCCACTGGTGCCCAGATTGCCGGCAAACTTGGAGAACGCATGGCGCACCTCGGCCACGGTGCGGTTCACGTTGTCGGTCATGGTTTCCACCAGTACCGCCACGCCACCCTTGCCGTAACCTTCGTAGGTGATCTCTTCCATGTTGGCGTCGTCATCACCACCTGCACCACGCTTGATGGCCCGGTCGATGGTGTCACGGGTCATGTTCTGACCCAGCGCCTTGTCAACCGCCGCCCGCAGGCGCGGGTTGTCCGCCGGCTCGCCGCCGCCCATTCTGGCCGCCACGGTGATTTCGCGAATCAGTTTGGTAAAGATCTTGCCGCGCTTGGCATCCTGGGCCGCCTTACGGTGCTTGATATTGGCCCATTTACTGTGTCCTGCCATGGTGTCTCCCGTAATTGCTACGAACAGACCGGCGCGAGCAGGTCGCGCCGCCGGTTGTTATCGAATCAGTTATCGTCCTTGCGAACCTGCACACCCACTTCACGCAGCTGCTTGTTGTCCACCGGTGACGGCGCATTGGTCATCATGCAGGAAGCGGTCTGGGTTTTCGGGAAGGCGATCACGTCACGGATGGAATCGCAGCCCGTCATCAGCATGACCATGCGATCCAGGCCGAAAGCCAGACCACCATGTGGCGGCGCGCCGTATTTCAAACCGTCGAGCAGGAAGCCGAACTTTTCGTCAGCCTCTTCATCGGAAATGCCCAGCGCTTCGAACACGGTGCGCTGCATGGCCGGGTTGTGAATACGGATAGAGCCACCACCCAGTTCGGTGCCGTTGAGCACCATGTCATAGGCACGGGACAGGGCCCCTTCCGGGTTGCTCTTCAGCTCTTCCGGGCTGCAGCTGGGCATGGTGAAGGGGTGATGCAGGGCGTAGTACTGACCCTCGTCCTCTTCGAACATGGGGAAGTCCACCACCCACAACGGCGCCCAGTCGCCCTCGACCAGGTTCAGGTCGTGCCCCACTTTAACGCGCAGCGCGCCCAGCGCTTCGTTGACGATCTTGGCCTTGTCGGCACCGAAGAAAATCAGGTCGCCGGTCTCGGCGCCGGTGCGCTCCAGAATACCCTGAATCGCATCCTCGGTGAGGAACTTGAGGATCGGCGACTGCAGACCTTCGGCCCCGGCAGCCAGGTCGTTGACCTTGATATAGGCCAGCCCCTTGGCGCCATAGATGCTGACGAACTTGGTATAGCCATCGATATCCTTGCGCGACAGGCTGCAACCGCCCGGCACCTTCATGGCCGCCACACGCCCTTTCGGATCGTTGGCCGGGCCGGAGAACACCTTGAAATCCACACCGGCCAACAGATCGGCGATGTCGATCAGTTCCAGCGGGATACGCAGGTCCGGCTTGTCGGAACCAAAACGCTGCATGGCTTCGGAGAACGGCATGCGGGGGAAGCCCGGCAGTTCCACATCCAGCAGCTCCTTGAACACCGAGCGCACCATGCGTTCGGTGATACCCATGATGTCCTCTTCCTCCACAAAGGAAGCTTCCAGGTCAATCTGGGTGAATTCCGGCTGACGATCAGCGCGCAGATCCTCGTCACGGAAGCACTTGGCAATCTGGTAGTAGCGGTCGAAGCCCGCCACCATCAGCAGCTGTTTGAACAGCTGCGGAGACTGCGGCAAGGCGAAGAAGCTACCGGGATGGGTACGGCTGGGCACCAGGTAATCCCGGGCACCTTCCGGGGTGGCCCGGGTCAGAATCGGGGTTTCCACATCCATGAAGCCTTCGCCTTCCAGGAAGGCACGGACCACGTGGGTCAGGCGCGAACGGAACTGGAAGTTACGCAGCACTTCCGGGCGACGCAGGTCCATGTAGCGATACTTGAGGCGCACTTCTTCGCCGGCAGCGGAATGGGCATCCAGCTCGAACGGCGGGGTTTGCGCCTCGTTAAGGATGGTCAGTTCCTTGCCCAGCACTTCGATATCGCCGGTGGCCATCTTGCTGTTGCGCACCGCTTCATCACGCATGCGCACCAGCCCGGTCAGGCGCACCACGTACTCGCTGCGAACCTTGTCGGCCAGCGCGAAGGCTTCCACGGTGTCCGGATCGAACACCACCTGCACCAGACCATTACGGTCGCGCAGGTCGAGGAAAATCACCCCACCGTGGTCACGGCGGCGACTGACCCAACCGCAAAGCTCAACTGTTTCTCCATCGTGGGAGGCTCGCAAATCACCGCAATAATGGCTTCGCATGCTTAACTTCCGCTTGTATTTCTGAGGGCGCTACCCGGAGCCGACCGCATCTGTCGGCAGTGTCAGTCCCCGGGTCGCTGAAAAAGGCGCCACAGTATAGCGATTCCACCGCCTGCGAGCCATGCCGGGGGGCGATTCCCTGCCAAACAGGCCACATCAGCCCCTTTTTTGTTGAAAGTCCGTAAAAAATAGTGGTTTGACGGCTTGTGCAGTGAAAATTCATGGCATATAACAGATGCGAACCAATTCAGTGGCCCTCTGAGTTTGCGCAGTCCAGGGGCGTACCTGACAGGGAAGCAAGACCGGTTCCCCGCCGTTCGGCGGAGATACACATTCTCAGGAAGACACAAAACAAGGGGTAAGTAATCCATGGCTGCAAAGAAAAAGACAGCTGCCAAAGCCACCAGCGCTACTGCGGCTCGCAAGGTTAAAACCATCACCGAACCGATGAACAAAACCCAGATCGTTAACCAGATCAGCGATACCACCGGCCTGACCAAGAAAGACGTCAACGCCGTATTCGATGAGCTGGCCGACATCATGGAAGGTCATCTGAAGAAACGCGGTGCTGGCCAGTTCACCCTGCCGGGCCTGATGAAAATCGTCACCCAGAAAAAACCCGCCACCAAGGCACGCAAGGGCATCAACCCGTTCACCGGTGAAGAAACCACGTTCGCCGCCAAGCCGGCCCGCACCATGGTAAAAGTGCGTCCGCTGAAAAAACTCAAGGACATGGCATCCTGATACCGCTTGCTACCGCCGGGCTCCGGCCCGGTGGTTGACTCTCTCCCCCAGCTCCTCTGGCCCCTGGCCATCCCAACCTCTATAATCCGCGCCCACAGACTGACCCTGGTATTGACTGGCCAACCACAGCCACTCCGAGGCGCCAGCATTTGTTACCGGAATTCAAGGAGCGCGCCCATGGCAGAGCGTAAAGACAAGAAGAAGGTAATCGGCGAGCCGATGACCGACGAACAGATCAAGGTTTTCCTGGATTTCTCCAGCGAAGAGGGTGTCGACGCCGACTTCCACGTGCTCGAGAAAGCCTACCGGGCCCTGCGGTCCGAAGATTTCGGGCGTTTCATCGGGTTCTTCCTGGCACAGGGTCGGGATCTCAATGCCCGGGACCCCCAGGGC
>Ga0208181_1000185_pt1 | contig 39990 bp, 57 predicted proteins | sample MalvirDeepMed_s6_FD_184244 | JGI IMG/M metagenome (GOLD analysis project Ga0208181, IMG submission 184244) | Marine viral communities from the Global Malaspina Expedition - Malaspina viral metaG DeepMed_s6 (SPAdes) (version 2) | ecosystem: Environmental > Aquatic > Marine > Oceanic | place... | reverse complement strand
GCACTTGAATTACTTTCTAGAGTGAGGGGAGCTACATCAGATCTTAATCTAACACTGGATGAAGAAACTTTAGAGTCTGCAATTATAGGTTGTTTGAATGTTCTTGGTGAAGAAAAGGTATATGACCTTCTATCCAAGTGTGACTTTAATATTTATGAGGAGGATGAGGAAAATGGAGAGCCAGAGAGCGTCACTGAGGGGTCATCTCTAGAGTCTCTGGACCTACCCCTGCCTGAAGAGGATGATTCTTCTGTATGATCCTTAAAACCCCGTACAGAGCATTTAGCTATTTATAGCTCCATATCCAAGGTCTTGGGTGAGTATCACTGTTTTCCATTGTATCTATGTGGAGAAACCTCTTCTCATGTGGCCCTCTTTGTGATACTCCAATGCCAGTGAAGCCATGTTGAATAGCTAACTTCATTAATCTGTAGGCAGACTTACCACTAATCACTACATCAACTGCTTTACCATAGAGGTGAGGAGAATTTTTAGCTCCTCCAATAACTTGGTTATAGGATTCATGTCTATAACCTGAACTTACAATCATTGGTTCATTGAACTCATGACGAAGAGCTTCCAGCTTTTTCATAAACCTTTCATCCATTTCACATTCATCTGTACCTTTACATTTAAGTTCGTCTACAGAAAAGTATTCCCACATTATTCTTTTTCCTTTGTTCTAGTTGTATTAGGATGTGTTCCATTATGCATTCGATGAAACCGATCCAGATCTTTTTCCATAGCTGTTAGTCTCATTTCAATAGCTCCATCTCTTTCAGATCTTTCCTTCAGAATCTGGGGAGATAGTATGTCCTTTGCCATGACATCAATAGAAGACAGAGCAACAGCTTGTCTTGCCTCTACCTTATCTAACCGTTGGTTAAGACCAGCTACATCTTCTCTAACATCCTCCAGAGTTGCCGTAATAGATTTAATCGTAGCTTTCAGGACTCCCCATGTAGTAGCTATTCCTGTAACTACTACTCCAAAAGTCAGAAGTTCTCTAGGTCCAAGCTCCAGCATTAGTCTCTCGATATTTTAGTATTTATAAGTTGATCACGTATCTGATAGAGTTTATTTAAATCTAAATCTTTTCCTAGAGTCCGAAGATATAACATATCATTATCAGTTAAGTCATCAGGTTCAAATTCATTAGACATAACTTTATATAGTAAGTCAATTAATTGAGAAGGATCTTCTTTTTGTTCATCTTTAGTAATTCCTCTAAAGAAATCTTCTTGAGATAGTGTTCCTCCTTCAGGAGTTAATATATTAAAAGCTTCTACTAATCTCTTTAATCTTTTAACTTCTCTTATTTTAAATTCTTGAGAGGTTGTGTAATCATCTAGTAATTGTTCAGCATTTTCTGGACCTGTTAAAGTTTGATCTTTATAAGAAGGAGAGTTACGAAAAGCTCTCTTACTTCCTTCAACTGCTTTACCTTGTCTGTATAATTTATTATACATTCCAAATGTTATGTCTCTTCTTCTTTGTCCTAAACCAATAAGGTTAGGTAATAAATCTGTTTGTTTCTCTGTTAAGGTATTACCATACTTACCTATTGGCCCTAATCCTCTTTCTTTTCTGGCTTCATTACTTCTTTCAAATTGCCTTCTCTTTTCCAGAAGAGGAAAAAACCCCGGCTTAAAGGGATCGAATGCATATCCTAGTGCTTGTTCCATTGAACCGGGAGCCATCGTATCCCATTCTCCTTTATATAATTTTAATGCAGCTTCTGTAATCATAGATGGACTAACAAATGGACCTAGAACTTTATCAAAAGCAGCAATAGATAATTGATTCCAATCTACATCCCTATCAGGATCAAGTCCACCTACTACAGCTTCGTTAGCAGCTCTGGCAAAAAACTTTACATACTCATATGGATCTATAGGACCAAGACTTATATAGTCCACACCTATCCTGTCACTCTTATCTCTATTGATGGGACTTGTAAAAATTTTAGGAACAAACTTTTCATAATCTGGTCCTGATTCATCGATAGCTTTCCTCTGATCTTCAGATATTCCAAATACATTCATTGATTGATTTACAGCTATATCTGCACCTAGTCCTACAGTAGACATACCTGCTAATCTTTTAAGACCAGCATTTCTTAATGTAGAATTACCAGACATAATATCCTTAATAGTATACTTAGCTAGATTTTTACTTGTTCTTACCATCTCAGCAGGGAAAGAAAGGAAGTCACCAACAGGCCATCTCCTTAAACCCTTAAGAGCATTATTAACCAGATTATAGTTAGGCATTAGATCCCTAGTTCTTCTAGCTGCTAACTCCATCAATTCATTTTCAGATATCTTAGGATAAGCCTTCTTCAGATATTGTTTTGTTTTATTAAAGTGTAACATTTTATATAGATTGTCTTCATCTCTATATAATTGAAATACAGGATCAAACTTTTTTCTAGCTCCTCTTCTGGCTCTCTCTAAAATATTATCGATTCTTGTATGACTTCTACCTTCATTGGCAAATTTAGCCCAATCTTCTAGATTTGATCTAATAACACCTGCCTTCACATCACTATCTAAAACGCCAAGCCTTCGTAGTTCTGCTACCTCTTCAGCAAATTTTCTATCATTCAGTTTAAGAACACGATTAGATATAAACTTACCTGCATTCTTACCAATAGGTAACATACCATTAGCTACCAGCATAATATTATTACCCATAACATTACGAGCATGTGTGGCAGGAGACAAAACAGTTTTAGATATTTGAGACATAGCTTTCATTTTAATCCACTGTCTCATTATAGGTCCACTGGGTTTCATAATTTCCAGCCCATTCTGTATCATATCAGTGTAGGCTTTGTCTGCATATAAACCCTTCAATGGATTATCCATATTATCAGCAGCAAACTTACCCAGATTAGATATTCTATCTAGTCCTACCTTCTCTAAACTTTCTCCTGTTCCCTTTACTGTAGAGGCAAGCCCTCTTTTTTTTAAGTTACTGGCTATCTCTCTGAGAAATTGTTGTTCCGCTTTTATAACTGAAAGTTTTTCAAAAGTATTTCCAAAACTTTTAAACGGATCTCTGTATTGGCCCCATAAATTTCTAATTTGAGGTGCTATATTTCTCTTACCACTGAGAGGACTTGTTCCTCTTATCTGAGCTTCTGCTAATTTGTTTAAAAATTTATCATACTTCTGAAAATTGATGGCTCCTTTATCTTTCATTCCACCAGCAAGATATTTTAATACAGCTTCTACATCTTGAGGAGGTATCTTTTGTTTCTTAAGTAAATATTGTCTTGCTTTCTCAAGAGTTGCAGGATCTATTTCATCTATGCCTTTCCATGTAGGATCATCAAAAGCTCTATAAGATCTATTAAGATAAACTCCTATGTTCTTATCTATAGTTGCTTGTAAAGAACCGGGATTTAAATTCTTTGATATATCTCCAGACAAATCATCTATCATCGTTCTCATTTCTTGAACTGTATTCAATACATCAGCTTGTCCTGTCTTTGGATTAACTGTCTTAGCTAATTCATCAAGAGCTTTCTTCTCTCCACCTAATGCTTTATTGACAAGTTCAAGATTACGTTGACCTACATCTCGTCCAAAAGTTTGTTTCATACTCTCTTTAAGAGTTTTATTCAAAGCATTAACAATAGTTAAAGCTGATGTACCTGCTTGACTATTTCTTATTACGGATGCTAAAGTATCTTCATCGGTTCCTCTACGTGATGTAAAGTTTCTAAAAGGAACTCTAATCTTATCCATAAGAGAAGATACCTTATGTTCAGAATTAACCAAGGCTGATTTCTCCATACGATTGGCAGCTTTAGCTAATGCTGTAGCAGTAGGTGAGCCAGCCCTTAAATAAAAAGCAGCAAATGGAGCTTCCAATCCTATTAAATTATTTAGGAAAGCATCAAGATATTGTTTCGATTTCTCGTCTTCAGGATTAATGGCAAGAGGTTCTAAGAAATCAAGTGTTTCTGGAAATGTTTCTACAAGATAATTAACAAGATTTTCTTCTGGATCTTCAACAAGAGTAACACCTGCTGCATAACCAGTAGCTAACTTTATTGGTTTACCTAAATTTATTTCTTTTGCAGAATGTTCAAGTTTTAATTTTCCAGCCTTTGGCTTAATAGGTGAAGATTTTAAAGGCCAAGCAGGTTTAGTCCATTCTTTTGGCAACTCTAATTTTTTTAATTCTTTTGCACTAAATTCTTTTCTGGCTAATGGTATAGCTAATTTAGGAATATTTAAAGCTTTAGCTCCCAAGGTTATACCCTTTACTATCCCCAAGCCACTAGCAACCATAGGAGCTATATAACCTGCTCCATATTCTACAGTTCCTCCAAGACCATCTCCATGAAAAGGATCAAAGAATTCTGTTAATTCTGTTTTTACAGAATCAGGCATTTCTTCTGCTATGCTTTCAATAGTACTATCAACTGTTTCCATTACTCCTTCAGGAAGAAAAGTTTCTCCTACATCATAGATACCTCTAGCAAGTTCTCCTACAGCCCTGCCCGGAACTCTAGATACCCAAGTACCACCTTGAGTAGCATCACCTCCACTCTCAATATCTTTTTCATACTCTGTATATTGCTGTCTGAATTGTTCAGGATCATAATCTTTATATTCAATAAAGATATCTACCATTTCCTTAGTCGGGTTATCTATACCCTGACCAGCAAAGTACTCATCTATTTCAGTAAGAGTATCCTGATAAGACTGCGACTGATATGCTGCTGTTTTTACCACAGTGTTATCCTTATTTGTTTGTATCGCTTACAGTTAAACCTCTTTTTACTTGGTTAATTGCATCAGTAGCTGATATATTAGGATTACCTGAGAAGGCTCTATCTCTTCCCGGTATACTGTACTTAGCCCACTCCTCTTTATTATTTATATTAGCTAATACATGTGCTGATAATAATTTTCTAAATTCTCCTTTTCTAGCATCAGTAGCAGATTTAAAAGTTTGATTAACTGTATCATTAATGTATCTTACAGCAGCAGTTAATGTTTGTGGATTTGTTTTTATTTTATTTGCCTTAGTCCAATTCGCCATTGCTGTAAGAAGATTTCCTTCTACTCCTAATGCAGCTTGTTGTAATTTAATATCAGCAGTCTCTACAGCCAGTAAAGTTTTAGCTGCATCAATAGCTCTTTGACCATCTCCTTCAGCTTCCTTTGCTAATTTCATACGTGCTTCTACTAAAGATTTTCCTCCAGCAGACGCACCTTTAGCAGCAGCAGCTAGAAAACCTTGAGAAGGATCTGCTGAACCAACAGCTTCTCCAGCTATAAGTAAACTTTTCCAGAAAGCAAGTTCATTTCTTTTTGTTCTGGAATCTTTTCTGGTTTTCTTATCTTGACCTATAGCCTCTTTTAATTGATCTTGTAAGTCGTTTACTGATGTTATTCCTTCATCAATCATTTTTTGAAATTTAGTATTATTTTCTATCATACTACTAATAAATCCAAAACCACTTACGTCATCCTTTTTAGTAGTATCTGGTTTCTTAGGTTCTGTGAGTAACATATCTGCTTGTTCAACTACTCCTACTTTTTTTTCTTTATCTGTATCTTGTTTAGCTTCTTCCATTTTCAATTTCAAAATATCGTCTTTTGTAGGTACTGTACCGGGAGGTTCAACACCTTCTATTGTAGTTACATCAACTTCTAAATCAGGTTGTCTAGAAGAAGTAGCCATTATTTCTTCTGTAGTTGGAGGAGGAAGTACTTCTGATCCTAATACATTTTTCATTCCTCTTTTAATACTTTGACTTCCTCCTATTGCTTGTGAAGGAGCTATACTAGTTATTCCTAATTTATTTAATACTTGAGTTGCAACATCAACAGGCGCACCTGCTAAGTCTGTAAGTATTTTATTAATATATCTTGCAGGAGGACCAGCATATTTTCCTATAGTACGATCAACTTCTCTCCAATTAATAGGCTCTCCAAAAGCTTCAGGATCTGTTCCTATTGAACCCATTTGCCTTCTTATCACAGGGAGTCCAGACAAACCACTCTTATACATTCTCATTAATTGATCTCTATCACCAGCAGAGATAGCACCAGAACCTTCTCTCATATACTTACCCAGATTTTTATCTGATAGTCTTCCTATAGATCCACCTCCTGCGGTTCTAATAGGGAAACCTCCCCCATAAATATTTCCTCTTCCCATACCAAACATACCAAGACCTGAAAGACCTAGACTTAAGAGAGACTGTCCTGTACTAGGTTGTGGCCTACTTGTAACGTCAGTTGTATCAAATGTTTTAGCCAGAGGATTACCATAAACAGTTCCTGAATACTGTGCTAATGTTTCTTGAGGGAATTGCTGTTTCTCTAAAAATTTATAATAAGCTTCATCCAAAGCAGATTGGCCTAATGCCTGTCTCTCTTCTCCTGCTGCCTTTTGCGCTCCTAATTCTGATATTCTACTTGTTAAAGCCTGAGTACCTAGTCCAGACAGATCTGCTGCCATGCCTCGTTCTCTAAGCTTTTGTTGTTCAAATCCTTTTCTGGCATCATCATAAGCTTTCTGCAATCCTTTAGCTTCTATATCAGATAGAAGTTGTGATTGTCCTCTCTGAAGTTCTGCTGCTTCTACTCCTGCTCTTGTACCAAGACCTGTAAGACCACCAGCCCCTACAGCTTCAGCCTCAAATCTAGGCATAATATTTCTTTCAAATTGTCTTTGAGCTTCTCTCTTCTCAATGTCAGTTACTGCTCTTTGATACGGAGACATAAACTCTTCGGCAATCTCAGGTGTAAATCTTTCTCCACCTGTCTCATAAATTTCTGTAGCCTTCTCAAGGAAAGGTGTTGTAGTTCCGGGTAATCCTGCAAGTCCTGTCAGAGCAGCTTCTTGATCAGGAGTCAAAGGAGCTATAGTTGCACCTGTATATGGTTGATAACCTCTAGCTAATTCTCCTTTATATAACTGTTGTGCCTCACCAAGGATCTCCTTAACAAAAGGAGCTATTTCTTCTGGTAATTTACTTGATTGAACAACAGTTGAACTTGGTGAACTACTTCTTTTTGTTCCAAATAATGAAGATAAAAAACCCATCTTTATACCCTTTCTATCATTGGCCTAAGAGCAGCAAGACCATCTATTTGATTTGGTTGTTGGTCTGTGCCATAGGCTTTTTCTCTAATATGTTCTACTACATTATCCATTACATCTGCTCCTTTATCTGCATTACCATTACCAATAGCAGACATAGTGTGTGCATCAACTACGTATTCCTTTGGACTGACTGCTAATGTAGCTACTTGTTCTCCCTCTTCCTTTATAGGCATAAAGACATTATCCTGCATACCATGCCCATCTCCTCTAACTCTGCCTTCAAATTTTCCTCCAAGTGCCATGCCTATTAAACCACCTTGGGCTGATGGAATTTTTTCAATTATAGATGGATCTTCTGTTGATACACCTAATAGATCTTTAGAAACATTACTTATTTCCTTTTCTGCATTTGGTCCTAAAGCCCGTCCAAGTAAATTTTCCATTGCTATCAGTTTTATTACTTGTTCACCATGCTCTATTTTCTCATCAGGTGACATGCTTCCTACAATTTCTTCTCCTTCTACAACTTCTTCTCTAGGTCTTTGAAGATCCTCTCGATTCCTATGTTGAAAATCTTGTATTCCTCGTATTCCTCTTGTCATAAAATCTGTAGGATTATCTCTACGTAATCCCTTAATTACATCATCTATAAAATTACCAGCTACTTGTTGCGAAGGATTTTGTTCTCTTCGATCTTTTATATATCTTAAATCATCTCCAAGATTAGGTGTTTGAGCTATTTTCCTATGATCTAAAGCACCTTGTACCTTATTAGGAACAGTCTGTACTGGCTGAAATACTGGTATATTAGCACCTCTATTCATATTGATTCCCCATTTGTCTAGATGTAAAGTTACTAATATCACCTTGGGTATCAAAGTTATTTTGATTGTTATAATTATACACTAGTTTCTGCTGATTCCCAAATTGTTGTGGTATTTTTTGTTGCATAGAATACATATCATCTCGCACTACCATCCCTTTATTATAGATACCAAATAAAGTTTCATTGTTTACTATACCAAAATGTTCTGCCATTGTTTTCATTAATTTAAATCCTGCCAAGATGTTTCCGATCCAACACTAACATAACCTCTAAATTTACCACTACTGGCTGAGTAAGATATATCTCCCTTTCTGGGACGACCTATACTTGTTATTGTTACCACACTAAAAATATTGGTAGATGGTGTATTCCTTAATTCTAAGTCTCTACTATCAAGTTCATTAATCAACATTGATCCCCATCTCTGAACTTCCTTATACATAGTTTTAATTTCTTCGTTTGTTAGATACATTGGTAGAGTTGGGTATCTTGCCATTATCTTCCCCCATCTCCCTGTACTCCTAATCGGATAGATCCCCATCTCCAACTAGCATTATTAGAGTCACAAGATACCCTTACCTTTGCTTGCCTTCCTCTAGCTCTAAGATTAACCTTTTGTGTTGTATTTGTTATATCAAACTCTTTTGTAATAGACTCACTACTTTCTGGATATTGTTTAGAAACCAGATGTAATTTAATTTTACCAGTACTTAAATCAAAGTCTGGTATTATCTTATTCATAAACATGATAGCATTACCATCATCTATATCAAAGTCAGCAGACTCTACAAAAGAAGTTAATGTTGCACCATCTCCTGTAAAGACATCTGCTGGTTCATTATTAAATAAAAAGTTTCCTGTCGTTGTAGCTCCAGTAGTTATTGTATTTCCAAAAACTTCTCTATCTTTAAATGTTGTAAAGAATGTATCTCCATATACCCAATAATTTTCTTCAGGAGAAAAGACTACATAGCTGTCACATTCTGTTGCATCATTAGAAACAAATAACCATATTATTTCTTTAAACTCTGAATTAATTCCTGCATAAACTTTATCATAATAAGTTGTATTAAGTTTATCAAAGACAAACCTTCTTACTGTGCAATCCAGTACTTCTACCTGTCCTGTATTGGCATAAAAGTTATCAAAGCCCATCCAATAGGTTATACCATTATAATCTATACCTGCATGTGGTCCTATCATTCCACAGTTTGTTCCTGCCTGTTGAAACTTAAATGTAAAAGGAGGACCAGCAAATTCCATCAGCCATAAAGAGTTATCTGTCCATATATTAATAGCATTCTTTGATCGTACTGCTCCTACTATCTTAGTTCCATCTGTAAGAACAACTTCCCCTGCTGTAGAACTTACTGAAGGAACCCAATTAGATCTGTCTCCCTGATCTGACCATCTAACCAACATAGGATTAAATGTACCACTTACAGTAGCAGTAGGACTAAATTCATTAGCTCCCAATGCAACAACATGTCTATCGTTTGGAGAGACAATCAAAGAGTTTACACTAATAGGAGATGTTGTAACTGTTGTAGCTCTTACAGGAGAAGTCGAAGCTTGGGTAATAAAGTAATACATATTACTTCCTCTTCGGTTTAACAATACATTCTCACCCCACAGATCCATACTCCATTGAGCTATATCAAGAGCAAGATCAAGAGAATCTGCTGAAGCTGCTTCATTCCATGCTCTTCCTGATCCCCCTCCTGCCGTCTGTGGATAAATTAAAGCAGTCATATTAATAGAAGATGTTACATCTCCACTTGCACTTGCATTAGCAGCAGCACTAACAATTACTTGTGTACTATTTATTGAAACAATTGTAAATTGTGGCCCTCCTGCTGCTGGCTTGGTAAGATTTAAATTACCTCCTATTGTAGCTGCTACGGAATCTATGGAAGTATTTTGAAATACGATAAAATCATTAGCAACACCACCATGAGCAGCATCACAAGAAACAGTGACAAGTGGAGAACCACCAGTAGCTGTAATCTTGCTAAGACCCACTGATGTAGGCTCTGCTGCATTATAATCAGAAGCTCCATATCCTACTCCTTGAGATGCTACAGAAGCTCCTGTAGCAATATAATAATTAAAGGTTGCAGATCCTGCTTGTGTAGAAGTAGCTCCTGCATCATTTGAAATAGATATTGTAAATGAATTTACATTTATAACAGAAGTAATTTGATATATATTTCCTTGTATACTTACATTACTTCCAAATGTAGCAGCAGATGTAAATAAAATCCAATCTCCTACTTCTCTTCCATGTGAACCATCTGAACAGCATACCCTAGTAGATCCAGCAGTTGTTCCAAATACATTAGCTAATGTAACAAGAGTTGCAATCGGAGTTATATCTGTTATTTGATCTCCATCATGTTCATAAACTTTATCTGGTGTAGCAAAGATAGCTCTCTTTTTATTGCTATTATCTCTCCATGTTACGAGATCTCTGGCAGAACCATCAAATGCAGTAGATACTTTTGTTTCATATCCTCTGGTATTCTCTGGTTTTCCAGCCCGAAACCTGACACGGTTCCCATCAAACCACTTGCCTTCTTCAGCATATTGGGTAGTTTCTCTATTAAACCCTTGCTGAAAATCAAATTTTGCTAGTTGAGAAGTCATTTATTATCTCTTAAAATCTTTGAGCATTACAGCATCAATTGTAGTAGCACTTCTAGCATTATAGACTATCATATCTGCTGCCCCACTGGTAGAAGTAGCAGCAGGTGCAGATCCACTTACAAATTTCCATACAGCATTATAGCTAAGAGTTCTTCCTCCAGTAGCATCCTGTATTACATAGATACTTCCTGTTTGTCCTGCCGTAGCATTAGAAGGAGCAGCTAGTGTTCTATTACCACCCAGAGTTACTAAAAAGTTATTACCTGTATTCATTGATACTGCAATAGAAGCTGCATCTGTAAGTGTCGTAATAAATGATTTTACTGGACCTGATACTGAAAGTATTCCATCTATTCTTACCGTACTGGTAAAAACAACAGAAGCTGTAAAATGTTTATCAGCTACAATCGTACTTGATACAGAGGTAGGAACATATCTTATATCAGCAAGAGAAGTATCTGGAATTTCTGTAGCACAAACTCCTACATTTCTAGAAGCTGCTGTACCTGTATCACCAATTACAGAAAAGACAGATGTTCCATTTGTTATATAATAACCATTTCCACTTCCTACTGTTACTCCTGTATTACCTGCTACTCTTAAAACAACTGCATCAGTAGCTGTTGTATTAGCTGAGACTACATTTCTAATGACATATGTTTTAGGTGAATTAGGTATTAGAACAATAATAGAAGTATTAGCTCCTCCTACTGTTCCTTTAAATTCTAGGATAGCAGATCTGGATTGATCACTACTTCCCTGATTTTCTGTAAGAGTAACGGTAGCAGCAGATCCAATAGAAACAGTTGTATAAGAAGCAACAGCTTGATCAACAAGGCTCATTACATTATTGAGAACATCACCCCATGTATTTGGATTGTCTCCATCTCCTTGTTTTGTTAAACGTAGATTTGTTGTATATGAACTAGCCATTTATCTTACTCCCATATCCTTAATCTTGTATTCTTTTTAAGAGATTTTGGAGATTCTAACATTCCCGGTATTCCTGAAAAATAAATACAAGATATACCTGATACATTAGAAAGCATAGATGTCCAAATCCCTTCCTTTTTTAAATATATTTTAAATACATTAGATTGATCTACAATTCCTGTAAATACTATTTGATCATTTTTAAATACTTTTACCATCTCTTTTGTTGTAGCACAATGAGCAGGTAAAGTTGTCATTATAGTTCCTAAAATTAATTCAGGCTTTTTCTTTTGAGCATGGATAGATCCAGAAATAAAAAAAAGTAAGATACTAGAAATTAATATTTTTTTAAACATTACTCCTCCAATTCAGGCCATACGTAAAGAATACCTGATTTAACAGAACCATCATCGTTATGTACAACCCATAAATCAGCTATTTCATCTACACTAGAACAGGCATTAACAGCAGTTTCCATCTCTGTAGCTTTAGTACGAATTGCATCACGCCATGTCTGAATGTTTGTTGGAACAGCCGTTCCTTTATCAGCCTTACGAATAATAGCCCAATCACTTTCACTTAAACGTGTAAGTTGATTACTATCAATTTGTTTTTTTATGTCTGCTTTAAGAAAGGACATAGACTTAGCAGTAGATGTGACTTTTCCATTATCATCCATTTCCCAATCATATAACCTGCCATCTGGTGGAGTATCTTCCTTAATCTCTGTTACACCCCTCTCAGCTTTTTCATCAGCAGACCAGATATTCCAGTTTTTAGGATACTGAACCCCCTCATCGTCCCTCCATCCCTTACCCGGATATATACGGGTAGTTTTATATTTATAGATCATTCGTCTTCTCCTGTTTACAAACTCTTTGAATAATAATAACTTTATCTGAAGTTTCTACTATATACGTTACTTCATTCTCTTTAGCTTTCCTAGTAACTGGGGATTCCTTAATTATAGTTGCTGGAAACCATTCAAGAGTTTTTAGAAACTTATTACTTTCTTTAAATATTTTTGATAATTCTCCAATATAACCTATGCTGCCATTTTCAACATATGCGTATTGCATTTTAACTTCTCCTTAATTTCGGAAAATGGATGTTCCCAAGACCCATACTCCTTCTGTCTAAATAACGTAACACTATCATAATAGGGTGATTTATTACCCGGTAATGCCCACAGATAATAAGATAAAACAGGAACTACGATCCACGTTTCTATTCCCATTGCAGCAGAAAGATGAGCTATACTTGTACACGAACTTATTACTAATTCACACTCACTAATTGCTGTTCTAGTCATCTCCCAGTTTTGTAAAGGAGCTTGTTTCATCCATGTTGGTCTTAAATCTGCATCTTTATCTCTTTGCAAAGAAATACAATTATGTCCTTTTACAGCATCAAACATTAAGTCAGGAGGGAAAAATCTGTGCTGTTCGTGTTCAAACTGTGGATTACCACTCCATCTCACACCTATTCTTCCGGGTATAGGATCAGCAGTACGTTTAATATATGGAGTTCCCTTTAAGTCTTTATACTCATATTTAAAAGGAACAGTAGCCGACATCGAAGGAATCCAGTAATCATGATACACACTACAAGCAGCCTTACTTTCAACAACAATAAAATCTTTTGCAAAGATAGAACCAATCTCTGAAGAACAGGAAATTACCACACGATTTCCACGATCCTGTAAATCAAAAGCCCAACGGTAACTGTTAATCTGATCACCAAGACCTCCTTCTAAATTTAAAAGAACCGTTCCTTCTTCACCATTCCATATAGGTTTAGCACTTCCTATGTGACGATTACCGAAAACATTATTCATTCTTCCATAATCAAGAAGGTTATGACCTTCAAATAATTTCCCCTGACGAAGCAAATACCATCCACGATTAAAATTAGCCCTGTGATTGTCTGGCTGTTTCTTTTGCAATTGTTGGGCAATTTCCCAACCTTTTTTAAAATCTCCACGTAACCCCGCCTCTAGTTGTAAGTCTAATAAATTATCTCTTTTTGGCTCTGGTTTATCGTTCCAAAACTCACCACCTTCATACTGCTTCCAAAGATGATCACCGATAAGTTCTTGGGCATTATATTTCTCTGCCTGTACTTTTGATCGAACTTTGTGAAGATCTTTTATTCCCCAAATCCTATCTTCTTCATTAGAAGGAGGAACATTATTAAGATCGTGATCAAATTTCTTTACACCGATAAAATCAGAAATACGATCCATTTGATCTTGAGTGTTGCTAACTAAATCAGAATACTCAATTAACAAAAAGTTATCGGGATATTTTTCATAACTTATTCTTATGCTTGTATAAGTATCAAGTATAGTTTCTAACCATATTTTTAATGTAGTATCTACCTTACTTCCTTGAAGAGTATCGGGATTAAATATCTTCATTGCTGAAGCTATACATTCATTAACAGGACGTACTGTTGCTACAATCTTTATTGTATCCTGTACCTTTTTCATTAACTCAATAATATTCGGCCATCCTCTAGATTTATCAAAAATTATAGGTTTATCTATATTAGCATATCGTTGATGCTGTAGGAGTTTAATACACTCTTCTTGACTTAAACCATCAGTTGATCCTACTGGACTTGCTGAATTTGTTTTCCACAAATGATCAAATGCTTCTATCATATCAGACAGATTACTGGTATTACTTGCATAAGTATCAGGGCGTTGATTCAGTAAACACTTTAAAAGTGTCGAACCAGAACGAGGAAAGCCTGTTAAAAAATACATATGTTATCAAAGTCCTCTAATATTACTGGAATAAGCACTACCACCCCTATTATTCCCCCAATCCGTATCTGAACCAATCTGAACAGGTGAAGAACGGTTTGTTGTGTCTCCAATACCTAAATTTCCAGAATCATTACCCCCCCATACCCAGATAGAACCGTCTGTTTTAGTAGCACCATTCATGAATTCTCCCGGCAAACATCTATGCCAATCCGTATCAGAGCCAACCTGAACAGGTGAAGAACGGTCTGTTGTGTCTCCAAGACCTAATTGGCCATAACTATTTTCTCCACATAGCCAAAGAGTTCCGTCAGCCTTTATGAGAGTAGTAGTGAGATGTCCAGCACCAAAATGTTTATAATCCGTGATTGATCCTAGTTGTACAGGGGAACTTTTATTGTTTAAAGATCCAGAAGTTCCAAGACCTAATTGACCGTCTTTATTATACCCCCATCCCCAGATAGAACCATCAGTTCGTTCTGCAAATACATGATAAGACGTTGCACTCACCCATTTCCAGTCTGTATCTGAGCCAATTTGAACAGGTGAAGAACGAGAAGTTTCATCACCTTGACCTAGTTGTCCTGTTGCGTTATTACCCCATGTCCATAATGTACCATCCGATTTAATAAAAAATGCACTATTAGTGGCGATTGCCATAGTATTAAAGCCACCGTTTATATCGTCTTGCGTTACACTTCCCTTCCAATCAGTTAAGGAACCGATTTGAGTCATGGAAGAATAAACATTCTCCGAATCACCCTGTGCGCCTTGTCCCTTATCATTTCTTCCACAAAAATATAATGTTCCGTCAGTCTTTAAACCATAACTAGTATCATTCCCTTGCTGTATTTGGAACCAATCCGTATCAGAACCAATTTGTGTGGGAGAGGATTTGTTTTCTACAGATCCCTGCCCCAATCCACCATAACGACCTCTACCCCATGCCCAAATAGTACCATCTGTTCTCGTAGCACCCCCAATACCATTAGAACCATGTGTAGAAATACTTACCCAATCTTCATCAGAACCAACCTGAACAGGGGAAGACTTATTAGTTGTAGTTCCATCTGCTAACCGGCCACTAAAACCCATGCCCCATGTCCAAAGTTGACCACCAGTCGTTCCTCCTGTTGTTGAAGCAGCACCCATTAATAAATTATTTTGAAAAACCATTATCCATATTCCTGTGATAAAATTGCTTGTATATTTTCACCTGTATTGTCACTTGAAATAGAAGCAACAATATAATCAAGTCTATCTACGGCTCCATTAGAAGTAGAAAAGGTTGGATCTGTAGCTGCTGGAAACTTCCAAGCAGCATTCCAAGCTAGAGTCCCACTTCCTCCTGACTGTACAAAGAAGACACTACCTACTTGACCTACTCTAGCATTAGTAGGTCTAGCCATTGTATGTGCTGCTGTAACCGTAGTCAGAAAGTTTTGTGCTGTACCAAAATTAAGAGAAACAGAAGTTATACCATTAATAGCCGTTGTATGTACGGCTGCTGCTGCTGACTCAGTTAGTTGTAACTGACCTTCAAGAGAAGTATTACCACTTACTCTAATTGTACCTAAAAATCCTGAATTACCTGTTATAGTAGTAGTACCACCTACTGCAAAGTTACCTGTTAGAGTTGTATTACCTACAATCGTAACTGTACCACCAACATAAAGATTAGTTCCTATAGAAACATCTCCACTTACAGAAACATCACCATCAAAGTTTGCATTCCCTGTTGCTTGGAAAGTACCTCCTACTGAAACATTAGTAGCTACATCAAGATCACCAGATACAGAAACATCACTTTCAAATATAGCAATACCAACTACTGTAACTGTTGAACCTAACTGAGTAGCTCCTGTAGCTGTTAGAGTACCTCCTATAGATGCATTTGTAGCCACATCTATATCTCCACTAACTGATACATCACCTTCAAATACAGCCTTACCTACAACTGTTACTGTAGATCCTAATTGAGCAGCCCCTGTGGCAGTAAAAGTACCACCTATGGAAGCATTAGTAGCTACATCTAAATCTCCCGAAATAGACACATCAGTTTCAAATATACCAATTCCTGCTACCGTTACTGTTCCTCCTACAAATAAATTTCCACCAATTGTAGCATTATTAACAGATATATTTCCTGTTATATCAATAGGAACATTTGTAATATTAGAACCATCTCCAAAGAAAGCAGAAGCACATACTTTACTACTTACATGTACATCTCCCTTAACAGTTACATTTCCTCCTATAGAAACATTACCACCTACATCCAGAGTACCACCTACAGAAGCATTTGTACTAACTCTTACAGCACCTCCTACACCTAGATCTCCTGTCATAGTTGTATTACCTACAATCGTTACAGTACCACCCACAAAGAGATTAGTACCTATAGATACATCACCAGATACAGATACATCTCCATCGAAGTTTGCATTACCAGTTATCTGTGCAGTTCCTCCTACAGAGACATTCCCTGCCATATCCACATTACCACTAACTGATACACTGTCTTCAAAAATAGCTGCACCAGCTACAGTAACAGTAGATCCTAGATTAGTAGCTCCTCCTACACTTAAATTACCTCCAATACTAGCATGACTTGCTATTGTAACTGTACTTAGAAAGTTAGCTGCACTTCCTACACTAAGAGTAGATGCTAGAGAAGTTGCTCCTGCTACAGTTAAAGTACCATTTACATTTACAAAACTACTTACAGAAGCTCCACTTTGAAATGTAGCTGCTCCTACAACATTAAATGGTCCAGATACTGATACACTTCCACCTGCATGTATAAATCCCGATACTGAAATATTTGTAGCTATCCCTAGTTCTGCTTCAACATTTGTTAGTTCAGAGCCATCTCCATAAAACTTATTAGCTGTTACATTTCCGACTACATTAAGATTTCCACTTACAGATACATCATCTCTAAACTTGGCAATACCTCCAATACAAGCAGAAGTAGCTACATCAAGTCTTCCACTTACTGATACATCATTCTTAAATTCTGACTTAGCTGTAAATGTACTAGCTCCTGTTACTGCCAATGTTCCACCTACTGAAGCATTAGTAGCTACATCAAGATCTCCACTAACCGAAACATCTCCCTCAAATACTCCCTTACCTACTACCGTTACGGTAGAACCTAATTGAGTAGCACCAGTAGCTGTTAATGTTCCTCCTATACTTGTATTACCTGCCACATCAAATGTACCACTTACAGTTACATTAGATTCAAATACTGCATTTCCTATTACAGATAAGGTTCCACCTATTATAGCATGACTGACTGATATATCTCCACCAACAGAAGCTGTAATACCAGTAAGATTAGAACCATCTCCAAAAAAAGAACTTGCACAAACTTTATCTCTTACAAGTAAACTTCCACTTACACTAGCATGTCCATGTACTCTAAAAGTACCTGAAACTTGTACTGCCGATGTCCCAATATTTAAAGCACTAGCTGTTCCATCCCCTGATTGTACGTTTGTTATTGAAGTTTTTACTCCAGTATTTGTTGTACTGGCATTAATCTGTAGTAACTGCTTATAGGTATCTGATATTAATTTTCCTGTTAAGTCTGTCATATTGCATCCCAACTTTTGTTAGCATCATCATACTGTGTTGTATGTCTTGTTTCTGCCAGAGTTGTAGGATTTACTGTTATCCATGTAACAGTCTTATCCCATGTAGTTCCTCTACCACCTGTATCAGGTCTAGGATTTCTAATAGCAGGGTTATCTTTTACTCTTGGTACTTTATTTTGAGGGTTATTTTTTAAATCAAATTGACCTTCAAAATCCTGTGGACATACCACTAATCCATAACTATTTAATCTCATTACTCTATGTGGATATACAAAACCACAGATATCACATTGAGCTAGAGCATTCCTTTGTGTAGCCATTAATTATAAAAAGTTAGACGAGGCAATAGATAGATACTGGCTCTTTCTCTATCTTCTTCCATAGCTCTTCCTAACTTTTCCTCATAGTTTGTTTTCAACATAGCAATTTTTGTGTCGGCTACCAGAGGTCTTTTCATAGACATATAGTAAGCTAATCCACAAGTTAATGCTGGTAAAAATCTTTTTGGTACATCTGCATTTTGATCAGCAGATTTATTTGTATCTTCAACTTCTTTAACTATTTCTATTTTTAAAATATCTGTAGAATTATCTGGTATCGGCCATACAGACATTACTGGATTATCTCTTTTCCTTCTAACACTATACTGATTAGGTTTACCTGTTTGTGTCTTGGCAGGAATAATCAAGTACTCTTCAGGAGTAATACGAGTTAGTTTAACATCTGTATTATCTCTACTGATAACAACTTCAAGAGCATTAATCGTACTGCTTGCCAGATCGTATGCAGTAGTCGAAGCAACTACTGTTACAGCCGTAGTACTGGTAGTCCAGAGAAGTATACCCCTATTCTGCCAATCTCTTAACATAAGATTGATAGAACGTCTGGCTGAAGCTGGCTCATGACCAAGAGTATCTTCACCCCCAATCATTTCCATAGCTTCTTGGATTACTTCATCTATATCCAGATTAAAATTATATGTGCCTGATACTGCCATTATGTTCCTATCTTTTTAATTCTTATATCAGCCCCTTTTATATAAGAAGAAAACATATTCGGTAAAATAAAAGGAAATACTCCATGTATAATTAATCCAATCATGACCAGTGTTCCTCTTATACTTTCAACCCATGTAAATATTAAATGTCTCATATAATTTAATTTTACATCTCTTAAATGTTTAAAATTCATGATCATATTTTTACTCCATATCTATTGTCGGTTCTCCCCAATCGGAGGGTCTGCAATTACATTCATCACATTTACACATATCTTCACCATCATGAAAAGAACACATCATATCACAGTGACAAGGATGCTCACAATGTATACATTCATTGGTCATTTATTTTTCTTATATTTACTACCATAAGTATACCTATATTTTACATAAATATAATTAGAAAGATCTTGAAAATATTCATTAAAAGTTTTATAGTTTTCTCGATTAACTTTAGGAATACTATAATCTATTAATGAATAATCATCAAAACCTTCTCGTACAGACTTCTCATAAAGTTCTTTATTAATCGTATTGAGCAGCAACTAAAGCATCTCCAGAACGATTGATCTTTCCTTTACCTTTACCTTTACCCCACTTACCGTAGGATTCATCTCGACTTGCCTTGAGTTGTTTCTTGGTTCGTTTCTTCTTGACTCTCATCGCAATCGATTCATCTTTACGGGCTTTATATCCTTGTTTCTTTTTCTTTTTCTTTCCGATTTTACCACCCTTCTTCATATAACGAAGACGATCTTCTTCGGACATTGTACCAGCCCTTGCCATTTCTGCTGGATAAAGTCCCACTCTTGTCATTCCTGCCATCTTAATCCTCCCTAATACATTTTATTAGAATATCTAGAATTATTACCAAATCCTCTAAGAGCCTGACCTACGCCTCTTACAGCCCCACCTTTATTTCTTTTAACCATACCACCTTTTTTAAGTTGAGATCTTCGGCCTTCTCCGTACTGATAGAAATCCTGTTGTGATATTTTTTTACGATCCCGTTGTTCTTCATCATAAGCTTCTTTAGCTGCTTTACTTGCTTCTGCAACTGTTTTATTTTTACCAAATAAATTAAACTGAAATCCTTCTATACCACCTCTACTTTTAAGAAAGTGGTCGTAATCTTTTCTTTGACTCCGGCCTTCAGGTCTATCTGACATAGCCTTACCCATAGGTTTTTTTGGTACTACTTTACTTACAGGTGTTTTAACAGGTACTGCTGTACCAAGTTTTCTATCTTTCTGATCTTTATAAGGATCTGTAAATGTTTTAGTTTTAGGTGTTGTTATTAATTTAGAAGGAACTTTCTGTTTAACTGCCTTTTTAACTACCTTTTTCCTTACAGGTACTGCTGTACCAAGTTTTCTATCTTTCTGATCTTTATAAGGATCTTTAAATGTTCTAGCTTTAGATACTGCTGTAGCAGGTCTTTTATCTTTTTGACCTTTATAAAGATCTTTAAATGTTCCAGTACGTGTTTTAGCACGACTTGCTTGTTGTTTAGCTTTAGCTGCCTTTCTCTTTGCCTCTGCATCTCTACCAGACGTAATATCTTTACTAGTAGGTTTTGCTTGCCTTGCCTTCAGCATATCACTTACTGCTGTTCTACCTAATTTTCTTTTTTGTATTTTTTCTAGTCTTTTTGGATCTCTAGGATTTATATAATCTGTTTTTTGAGTAGATGTTGTTTTACTTCTCTCTTTAAGTATCTCTAATCTATTCTTAGGTTTCTTTTTAGCAGCTACTATTTTTGGTTTAGTTTTAGTAGTAAATTTACCTCCATAGGTTTTAGGAGATTTATCTACAGGTGATATTTTCTTTTTAGTCATAGACTTATCTTTAACAGCTAATGGATCAACTTTTCCCTTTACTGCTGTTCTACTTTTTCCTACTTGCTTTCCTATAGTTCTTCCGGGTTTACCTCTGTCTACTTTTTTAATAGGAGGAATATCTTGTAATTTCTCAGAAGCCTTTCTTCCTTTAGCTAATCTAACTTTTTCTCTGTTAGCTTTTTCTTCAGCTAATCTTTTTTCTCTTAATCTTTTACTTGGATCATCCTTTAATTTAAAGAGAGGAGTTTTAACTTTAGGAGTTTTTTCTTTAAATTGTCCTGTTTTTGTCTTCTTATCTCCTATTTTTTTTCCAGTATATGTAAATTTTTTAGGCACTGGTTTAGATGCTGCCTCTAACTTTTTTATCTGCTGCATTATTTTTTTTCTGGTAGGAGATAAAGGATTTAATTTCCTTGATCGTTCTTTGAGAGCTTTTATTTTTTCAGCCCTAGAACTAAATTGTCCTGTTTTTCTTTGTGAAGTAGGTGGTCGTACTGACATAATTAAGCCTCCCCATATGTACTGTCTTTATCAGAGGTATCTATTTTAAAAGCTTTTCCTTGTTCATAATCCTCCTCAACAACAACATCCTGTGGTGGACCTACAACATCTGGTCCCTTTCTAGCTGCACCATATCCTTGACCTGTAGGCTTACCTAGTATCTTTTTCAGATCTGGTGGATACTTTAATAATGTATGTGGTCCTAATCCCATTTTAACCTCTCCTTTTCTTTGATCTTAATTTCTTTAATTTCTTGGCAAACCTAGCTCTTTGTCCTAATTTACCGGGAGCTTTAGCTGCCTTATTTAAAACTGACTTAGGGATAGTCTTTCCCTTCTTAATACCTAGAGACTTACGTAATGATCCCGGTTTTTTAATAGCCTTCTTAATATTTAATTTCTTTTTCTTTTTAATTCTACCGCCTTTTTTTAATCCCGGCTTCATAATCTCTTGTCTAATACTAGCTCTATTAACCATTAACTTGCCCCTTGAGTGATTGTATCGGGACCGCCAGCAGGAGAAGCTGCAACTGCCATATCATCCTGTCGAGTCCTTCTAGCCTGATTACGTAATGTTGCTATAGCTGTTTGATATTCGTTCTGCCATACTGGAAGTGTATTCCAATCTTTCATATACATTGTAGCTTCTACCATGCATCCTGCAAAGAGAGCTTGATAACAATAATCACTAAAATAATTTTGGGTTGTTACACTTGTACCTGTAGCAGAAGCTAGAGGTAGTGGCTGAGATTGTGATTGTATTTCTACTGTAAGTGCTGAAACTGGTGTGGGTACTATCTTAATACTAGAATTATTTTTTCTTGTATAGTATCTAGGTGTACCTGTAGATGCACTAACAGGCCAGTAATCATTAACATACTCTACTGTTCTTTGAAGTAAGTTTGTTACAGTTGTCCCTGTACTTACCTTAAAGTTTACATTACGAACAATACGAACTCTATCATTTAAAGACACAGTACCAGCATTGCCAGATGATACCGATATATTAGTATACTCATCTAGTCCAGAGTCATCCAGATCTTTAACCATACGAAATTCTGTTTTCTTTACAAAAGCCGAAACTTGAGAGGAAAATTCAGTAGAGTCGTTCTCAGTCGTATTAATTAAATCTGTTTTTAAATATGCAAAATTAGGCATTGTTAGCCTAGATACAATGTAATTGTTGGAGCCATCGTTCCTGTTCCAGAAGTGGCTACACTAACAATACCAAAAACTCCTACTCCCATATCTCCTATATACTGATCATTAGAATCAGTTGCTCCTACACGGTAACGAATAGCTGTTCCTTTAGCTGATTTATTTGTAATCTGTTTTGATCCTGACAGAACAATCTCACCTGCAAGAGTTGAATAAGTATGAATAGCAAGAACACGGGTTGTAGATGGAGAAGGATCAGAACCAGTTCCCTCATCTCCTAAAGTTGTGTTGGTATCAATATAACGAAAGCCTGTTATGATTGCTCCATCACTACTTACATTTTGTGCTACTTTTACGTTTGTAGTCATATCTGCTCCTTATAGTAGTAGGGAAGTGACTAGAGCCACTTCCCCACAGTTAGACTTATGATCCTTGACTACCGAACCATCCTCTCCAATCTGAGACACCGAAACTATATCGTTCCCTTGCCTTAAATCGAAGATTACCAGTATCAAAGTCAGGTTCCATCTTAGTTTGAAGAGGTGAACGTACAAACATTTTAGTTCCGTTTGGTACGTCAGTCTTGATAAACCAAGAAGTTGTATCAGAGAACCTTCGGTTGATATGATAGCCGTCAGGTAGCATACCCAAGTGACGAGTAGCATTAATTGCATTCGTATTTGGATTAGCAGCAGCTTGACTCGTTTGAGTGTTGCCGGGGCTAGATAAAATACGATCTGCAATTGCCCATGAGTCTACAGGAATATGCAGAGAAACAGCACTTGCACCAATTAGGATACCTCGATCATCTTTGATCTTCTGTACATTGGTTAATGCAGTTTCAAGTGTAGCTTCAGATAGATCAGATGCAGCAATTAAGTTGCTCTGATTACCATCACCTACAGTTGGATGTGAACCTGAAAAGAAAGCCTGTCCATCACCAATAGTATCACTGAAACCATTGTTGAAAACATTAGCAGCTTTAACTTGTTTCGTATTAGCCATTGCTCTGGCTAGACCTTTAGCCCGAAGTTTAGCAAAGGTATCATAAAGATTATCTTCCATTGCTTCTTCAGTTACGGCAAAAGCCAATGCTACAGTTTCAGCAGTATAACGTGCTGTGTAGCTTTCCTGAGCATCATCATACGAAACAGCAGCCCCTTCACCTTTCGTTGGTGCTGAACCAAAGCTGGTGAAAAGTACTTCTTCTTCAAATGCACGATCTGAGTTTTCAATTTCATAGAGAGGTTCTAATTCATTATTTACCTCTCCATACTCCATTCCGAATATGGCATTTAGGCCCGGAAGGAGTTCTTTGCTAATACTAGCTCTATTTATAGCCATGATTAATCCCTCCTATTAAGCCGTAGATGCCGTAGCCGTCACGTAACGATCACGGTGTGTATTCAACCAGACCTCTACGATTGGGTATGCATCGTCATTGCCCTCATCAGGAAACTTAGCACGACCAATTACACGGCAAGCTAGTTCAGTTTCTGCACCACTAGCAGCAAGCAAGTAATAGCTTGATTGTCCAGTAACAGTACTACCTGAAGAGGCAGTAGAACTAACTGTAGCTGTGTAGTTCTTTACAATAGCAGCTTCAGCAGCCGATAAAGATAAAGAACATTGGATGTAATAAGTCTGATCAGGATTTGTTATTACAAAAAATTTAACGTCTGTGGCACTCGTCCCACCCGGCCAATACCGGGAGAACTTTTGCTCTCCATTTTCCACATACTGACAACCCATAAAAACCCCTGAAGGTTTAAGAGTTGCTGCTATATACGGAGATATAGTTGTAAAGTTAGCTCCCGGTAATACTACTGGATCACCAGTAAAAATACTATTACTAGGAGTTTGTGCTTGTCCTGTTGAGGTTAGTGTGATCATATCCGTCACTGCCTCATTATTATAAGCACCACCTTTCATACGAGCAGGGATGAAGCCACGAAATGCTTTTGTAGTAGACATGTTTCATCTCCTTATAGTTTAGAGATCGACTAGTCTTGAAAAGAAGGTTGCCGACCTCTGGTTGTTACTGATTTACTTGAATTAGAAATTGGCATACGAGAATCAGAGCTTTTCATTAGTTGTGCATTAACTGCATCCATCATATCATTGGCCTTCTTCTCATAGAATTTCTGTCTGGCCTTTACCTTGGCAGTTGGTTTCTTAGCCAAAGCTACATCTCCACGACAGACTGCACCTTGGTAACGACCATCTTCCCTTACGAAGGATGTAATTGCCATTTCAGGAACTTCATCAGGAGTTACGAAGACCCATCCCTGTTGCTGGTTCTTACCAACATTAGTGATGTCATCTTGTCCTTTTACAGATATGCGTATCCAACGTAAAGACATATCCTCTGCGTCAAATCTTGCTTGTACCGAATCTGGTACAGAAAGGGCATCTGGCTCCTCAAAGACATATTCTTCTTCTCTTGTTTTAGCTTCCCGATTAGTATTACTACGTGTTTCATTTCGTGTTGTCATATTTCATTCCTCCACGTTTAAGTGATATTAGTATAGTTGCCATCAGCATCTGAAACCTTCAGCTTTTCGGCAGCATACTGTTCAAGTGGTATATTCCATTTCTGTGCAAGTCTTACATCTTCTTTAGATAGTTTAACTTTACTAGAATTGGATGGAGACAAACGTGAAGCCCCCGATACTACTTGAGCAGGTGTTGACGGATTTTCCTGCACACGTTCCTGACTTTCTTGATTGAAAGCCTTATTTAATCTATTATCAATTTCCTGATAAAAATCATTGTCAGTAGGATCATATCCTTCGCTTTTAAGTTCTGCATCTATAGCCAATGCAGCAGCAGTCTTTATATTATCCTGTCCAAACCAACTATTCTTTGAAGCCCATTCTTCGGCTCTAGGATCAGTAGTTTGTTGAGGAAGAGGTTGATGTTGAGGTTGTACTGGAGCAACTTCTTCTATTTCTTCATAATTTCGTTTAGCAGAAGATACTGCCTTCAGATCTGTCTGTGCCTCATTCAACATCTCTTGTGCTTTTAAAAGCTTTTCTTTTTCTCCTTCTTCAAAAGCTTCCATATAAACTGTTCTGGCAAGCTCAAGTTTATCAGTTAATTGTTTCTCAGAAGCATCAAGACTTAATTTATTAACTTGAGTTACTTCCTTATCTTTTGTTCTGAGGCTTCCTGAAAGTTCCTCATTTTTTTGGATGAGAGCAGTAATCTGTTCATCTCTTTCTTTTCTTTGTCTTATTAATTGTCTTATTCTTTTTTCAGCACCCTTTGTTTCGATACCATCTAACTCTGGTGGCTTCTCTTCTTTCTGAGGTTCTGCCTTTTGTTCTGGTTCAGCTTCCTCTTCTATTTCAAATTCAATTTCTTTCTGCTCTTCATTCGGGATTTCTATATTTCCCCATTCTTCTTTTTCTTCATTCATTATAACCTCCGTTGTCTACGAGTTCAACGATTTAACGTAACTATATTATACCATAAAATTAACGATTTCCCAAATTAAATGTAGGATCTAGATCTTTTGGATCTTCAACTCTCATGGTAATTTGATCATCAAACAGTAAAATTAATCTTACACCTTTATAAAAAAGCTTTGTACCCGCATGTTTACCGTAACACACATAATCTCCTATACTACACCATGCTCCAGCAGGAAACTTATCTTTATCCAGATAAGCTAAATCACCAAGAGCTAGAACTTTACCTACTGTAGTAAGATATGATATATCATCTTTTGTTGAGTCAGGTAAAAGAATACCGCCTTTTGTTTGGCTCTTAACAGATACTGGACGTACCAGTACATGAAATCCCGGTAATTCAGGTAGTACTTCTGGATCGTCTACTTCTTCTGGATCTGTAATCCATAGATTATTTTTAACTGCTTTACCCATTTGTACTTGTTGCATTTTACTCCTCATTATCTCCATATGTTCGTTTTTTAATAATTTCAGTGAGATTACCTCTGGCCCATTCCAGACCTTGTATTGAACCTACAAGCTGTCTGTAATGTGCATAATCTTCAGCATTCCCACTGGCTAATGTAATTCTGAGTTTTTGAATCTCATCATTAAACTCCTGAATCACCTCATCCCAAATTTCCATAAGGTAAGTTTATTTACCTTTTTTAGGATTTGGAAATTTAAATTCATCATAACCCCACTCATTAAGGTCAGCTACCATTTCCCAATCTCCGATACAATCACTTTTGAAAGGATCTCCATAAGTTACTGGTTTATCAGAGCTTGTTTTATTATAACTAATATAGCCTTTACCTTTCTTCATCTCTGGAATCTTTATTGTCTTCTCCATTTTACTACTCCTCTTTAGATTTTTCTATTGCTAATTTAACTAAGGCTTCAAGACCTTTCATATCTAGATCTCTTTTATCTTTTTTATTTTGTTCTAAAATTTCTTTCATAATTTTTTCTTTAGCACGTTCATCTTGAGAATTTATTTTAGCTTCTTCTATTCCAATCTTGCCAAGAATTTCTAAAGACTTTAATTCTTTTTTAGATTCTCTATCAAGTTCTGCTTTTTCTTTCTTAAAGTTTTCAGTTGCACCATCTTTAAGCATATCTATTAATTGTTCGTTTTCATCAAGCTCAAGTTTTTTATTCTTGAGTTCCATTTCAGCAGCTTGTACCATTGTATCAGATTGTAGCTTTTGTTTCTCTAATTCTACTTTAGCTTGTTCAAGAGCTACTAACTGTTGTTCTGGAGACTGAGCCATGCCCATAGCCTGATTAGCATTCATTACCTGTTGAGCAGCTTGAGCCATAGCCATTTCAACTACAGCAGGATTTTGTGCTTGCTCTGGTCCAGCCTGTTCTAATATTCCTTGTGCTACTCCATTCATTTGTTCTTGATATTTGAGGACAGAATGTTCTTGTATATTAGCTTCTATAATAGGACGTATTCTTTGCATAATAGGATTAGCACCATTGGCAGGATCTTGTAGATATGCCATCTTAGTTTGAATGTGAGCATCATGGTTCTGCCCCGGAAAGGCTGCTATGGGTATTCCCTTTGTAGCAGCCATTATATCAGAAACCGGGTCCATAGGCTTCGGTTTTATCTTGGGAGGTAGAATTTCTTCAAGGTTAGGCATATTTGCTGCATTAAGAATTGTTCTGTTCAGGGCTTCCAGATTAAACATACCGGGAGGTGATTGCTGTGCCATTTGCATAGCCATATTAGCCATCATCATACGATGGGCATTGCTAGGTATGTTAGGATCTGATACAGGAACAATATCTACTCTGCCATCAAAATCATTTTTAAATATACTACGGTCTTCAAAAGGAACATCATAAGGATATTCTTCTGGAAGATAATCATAATCTATTTTGGCAAGAACTCTAAACTCATCTCTCTGAGATTTATGTATTCGTTTATGAATAGCTGTGAAGAACTTGCTACTGGCTTCAAGGAGGGCCATCGTTGTTCCAACGGGTCCATAGGAGGCAGCATCAGAAACAATCTGCTCTGTACTGTCTGCAAACTTCTGACCAGCAGAAGCTACAAATTGTAACATCTGGAATAGAGTAGAGGAAGGCTCTTTATAGGGGAGAGGAATAATAGCCTTTGCAAGATCTACTCCAGTTGCTTCAACCTCCTTGAACTCACCGGGGGAAATAGGTTCATTGTCACCAACGATTCTAATTCCCTTAGCCTTGAAACCTCCGGGTAAATTAGCAAATTGTCCTGCATCAATCAGGGATCTCATTGCAGCGGTTGCACTCATTGTTAAATTACCAAGGAAGTGTATCAAGCCCAATCCATAAAAACCAAATCCGGGTACAAACCTGTAATGAACAAAGTGACTTCTCTTTTCCATATTAGGATCATCTTGTTCATAGTTCCTGCGAATACTTAATACTATTCTACTTTGTTCTTCTACTGTTACGATATAAGGCAATGACTGATCTTTACCTTCTATATCCAGATAACAGTGTTGCTCAAGTAATATATATTGGGGATCTTTATCTGAACTAGGAGATATACCTAGTATTGTATCCATCTTTGCTGTAAAGGATGTTATATTTGTCTGATTAGGTTCAGGTAGTTCTACGTCTTTGTAAACTCCTGCTCTTATATCTCTTTCTATTTCTACAGGACTACGATAAATAACATGGGTATATCTATCTGCATTCCTAAGATCAGTTGCGAAGTAAGATACATAGAACTGATCTATCGGTATAAACTCTGAGACAGGACGTTTCAAAGTTGAATCATAGTATATCTTTTTGAAAGCAGATCCTATCAGAGGAAGATGGAACAGCATTCTTTCAAACTCATCAAAATATTCTGGCATCTGCTCAGTCAACTGATAGTTCATAAAGTTCTGTACCCGATTAGCTTGCATTTGTTTTTCGGGTGTATGCTTACCCATAATGTTAGCTTTGACAGGGCCAGAACTAGGAAAGAGTTCTCCTGAAGCTTTAGACTGAAACTTAACTGCCGACTCAATCAGAAGTGGATGTACGGCTGTACAGGCTCCTTCAAAAGGTTCTGATCCCGGTTGAAGTTTAAGTCCTAGTAATTCAAAACCTCTTTCAAACATAGACTCCCATTCACCTCTTGAATCTTTATCTGCCTGATAGTTTTCTATTACATCACTCGATATTTCATATAATTCATTTTCATCAAGTGTCTCACATAAATCACCATACCATTCTGCAATACTTTCGGAAGGCTCCATAACTATATCTTCACTTGCAAAATCAACTATAACTCCACCATCATCTGCTACTTCAAACGTAGCATCTATATCAGTTTGTTCGGCTGGAGCCATAGGAACTACATTAGATACTTCCTGTGGTATTTTATCGAAGGGATTTCTTTCTGTTGCCATATCTTATCCTATGCTATATTAACATCTAAGCCAAGCATTACTCTTGCTTCGCCTTCTGAAATTCCATATTGATCCATTAATATTTGTATACTGTTCTTAATTCCTTCATTACTTTCTATTGATTCTAAACCTGCTTGAAATGTCTCCATTGGTCCTGCTTCTACTTCTGCTACTGTTTCAGAAGTTGGAGCTACTACAGCTTCTACTGTTTTATCAACTTCTACAGTACCCTCATCTACACTACTAGGATCAGGAGGCATATCTGGTTCAACTAAAGTTCCGTCATCCATTACCCGGAAAGTTTTTCCTTCTGGAGTTGTAAATTCTCCTACAACTCCAAAAGCTTTAGTTAAAGCATTTAATCCTGCTGAAATACCTTTATCTAAAAGTGAGCCCGGTTTAAAAAAATCTAAAGCTGTTCCAGCGAGTGTACCTTTTAAACCAGACTTTTCTAATGTTTTATCAAAATCTCCATACATTCCTTTAAACTCTTTTTGTGGAATAAATTTTCCACCAAGATCATCAGCTATACCTTGGTATCGTGATAAAATATTTTCTTTTTCTTTCTCCAACTCTTCATCTGATAACTTTCTTTCTTTTAATTCTTTAAGCTCTTTTGATAATTTTTTAAGTCCTAATTTACTTGCATAGTCTAATGCTATATTTCTTGTTAGTCCTTCCATTGTACCCATAGGACCACCGAAATCATATCCTGTATGAAACTTATCTACCATCTGCCTAAGTCCAGATGTTCCTAATCCTTTCATATAAGATTCCATTCCCGGTACACCTAATCTCTCGATTAATTTAGTCTTATATATATCTAATTCGGGTCTGTCATATATTTTTTGGTATTCGGTAGGATCATCAGAAGGTCTATTCCAAAAATCATCTTGATCCCTTTTTTCTATATCTGCTTTATAGGTGTATGCCTCTGGAAGATCAGCATAGTCTTTTGCAGTAGGCTGTTCATAAGTTTCCATAAATTGCTCGACATCAGCCGCAGTCTCAGGTTCTGGTACAGAATATACTTCTTCAGGAGTAGGAGTTTCTCCCATACTCCAAGCATCAAAATAAGCAGGGATACCACCTACCTTCTTACCACTACCACCCATAGCTTTCAGAGCAGAAGCTTCATCTGGTCTGATCCATGCTAGATTGTGTTCTTGTCCATTTATAGTAATAGGTTTATTAATACTGGAAAGACCACCACCATGTTTAAATGGTTCTACTATATCTGGTAATCCCATTATATCTCTATATTTTTTTATGTTTTTAAGTAAAGAATCAGGACGATTCTCGATTACATTCATGATAATAGCTTTAGCTAGTTTTGTCTCTTCTGAATAAACAGGAATTTTACTAGCATCTTCTCTTATTTTGTCTAATTTTATTTTATCATCTTTAGATAATTTTTCACGATTTCCAAATGCATCGTCTGGATGCCTATTTTTTGCTGATCGTTCAAGCCTATTTATTTTCTCTACTATATAACCCTTGTTTCCAGATATAGGATGTTCGGGTCTACCTTTTGTAAGTTCTCTTAAATTATCTCCTGCTGCTTCAAGTTGATAAGCAAGATCAGCATGTGTACTAGTTTCTTTAGGACTTTTCCTAAGTGCATTATATTCTAAATTCTTATCCCAATAATTATGAGTATTATATTGAAGTGTTCCTTCCTCAATTCTAGCTTCGGGATAAAATTTTCTTGTTCTTTTTAAAATGTCTTCTGTATCAATAACTTCTTCTACAGGCGGTCTATTATGACCTATACCGGGACGTTGCTCTCTGGACAAACCTGCAAAGTAATCTCTTTCAGATCTGCTAAGAGGAGCATCTAGTATTACTTCGTCTACTTCTTCCATTGGTCCTGTATATTTTTTTGGCGGTCCTCCAAACTCATACGGACCTCTAGCGAAGGCTTCGTCACCAAAAGCAATTTTTTCTACTGTGGTTGGAAAGGGAGTTCTGGGAGGTGTTCCAAATAGCTTTTCAATTCTGGGAAGACCAGAGTCAACTGATCTATCAGCCATTCTAGATGCTATCCGACCAGCTAATTTAAATAGTGATGATGCTACCATATTATTCCCCTTTTAGTCCCTACACTATTATAACATAAAATTAACTATTTCACAAGTTAAAATGTCCAATATGTATTTTTTTCTGATCTTGGTTCATCTTCCCACTCAGGATCATCAGGATGGGTTAAGTGCCAAGACTCCTTCATATAGTGGATTGCCATTGTCATTGCGTCTACCTGATCATCATGAGCAGCATTGGGAAATCTGATAAGTTCTTCTACCAGATCATCAGACCACTTCTTTCCCTTTGGTATCCAGACACGCCCTGCTTCCATAATAGGTGAAGCTGCATATACTCTGGCAACTTTGTCTCTGTCAGGATTATATTCCATTACTGGCAGTCCTGCTCTCCTCATGTCCTGTATCAGAGATTGCCCACTGGCTTTCTTCTCTACCATACAGACATCAGGTCTATGGTCGTTGTAGAGTTTCTGTGCAAGCCTTCTAAGTTCAGGATATTCAAATCTTCCCTTGATATTTCCTAGTAGTATTAGTTGGGGAACAAAACTTTCATAGCCTTGTTCATCCTGATCATACATATTGAAGATACCCCATGTCTGGATCACACTGAAGTCTGCTGTCGTTCTGGTAGAGAAGGCAGTATCATAAGTTTGTATTAGAAAATCACAGTTAGGAGGGTTATCTTCTTCCCAGAACTGTATCCATCTCTTTTTTATTAATCCTCCTTCTTCAGGAGTGGGATCTTGCATGTAGAGAGAGTTCCAGTAGCGGCTTCCGTTACTTGCTTTTATTTCGTTCTCATCTGTTTGCAAGACTTTATCTGGTTTCCATTCAGGGAAGTAACTTCCTCCTACAGGTAATTCCAGTAAGTCTGCTGCCTTTTCATCAAGCCATGCAGGTATCTTTATAACTTCCCAAGGAGTTGTCTCATACTCGCTCATGTCTTCCTGTTGTTTCAGGAGCCATCCACAAAGATCATCGTAGTGAAATCTGGTATTGATAATGACGATAGATCCATTCGGCATAAGTCTTGTTCTTAATCCTGCTGGATACCATTCTTTAATATACCTTCTACCTGCATCAGAGAAGGCATCTTCTTCAGACATTACGTCATCTAGGATAGCTATGTGCGCTCCTCGACCTGCTATCTGTGATCTGACACCAGCAGCATAGTAAGTACCGCCTTGGTTCGTCTTCCATTTACCTGCTGCCCTGACATCACTCCTGAGTTGGACACCTCTGAATATTTTATTGAAGTCTTCTGTGTTGACGACATCTCTGACAGACCTGCCGAAGTCAGAAGACAACTGATCACTGTGAGATACAGTTAGTATTTCATGAGTGGGATTTCTACCTATATACCATGCAGGAAATAATTTAGAACAGATGACTGACTTAGAGGAACGAGGAGGTAGGAAGACCATTAGTCTTTTTATTTTTCCTTCTTCAAGATCCTTAAGTTTATTAGAGATTAATTTAATGTGATTACCCATCATGAAGTCAGACACAAGGGAAGGAGCCATCAGTCGGACAAACGTAAGGAAGTCTGATTTAGATTGTTGTTCTACTTTTTGTGAGAGGAGTCCCTTAAGGTTTATAAAAGACTCTAATAAATTTTCTTCTAAATTATACATAGTACTATTATACACTATAATATCTAATTACACAAGTACTAAAATAAAAAAAATAATAAAATATACTAAAGTATAATATAATTAGTACTTAAGTAGGCCGACATTGGTAGAATTTTAGACCCATGTATTTTGCTAATTTTATATGAGCTTCCTAATATAATGATGACTAGCCGGAGCCACAGATTTTTTAGGCCGGATGCAATTGATACTCATTCTCATTTAGGATATTTTGGAAAACAGATACCTTATTGCGAATGATTCTCATTACCATTTAGTGTCACTAAATAGGAGGTATCCCAATTGCGAATGATTCTCATTATTATTCTCAATATTTCTAGTTGCGAATGATTATCACTATCAATCCCTATTTGAAATCGTCCTAGATGCGAACTATTCGCAACAAAAGAGAACAAACTGGCAACATGCTCTGTACGCCATTTTAAGCGTCACTGGTGCGTTTTAGCGTTTTTCGGTACTCTACTACCTAAAAATTAATCTCGCAGATTTAGCCTTTTTTGGCATTCTTGGCATGGTTCTTGCATACAATTTGACGATTACAATATCTTAACTATTTATTAATCTTTATATGGTAGCGAAAATAATTAATATTTGTTAACTACTTGTTAATAAATATGTGTCAATCTGTCTTTACTAAAGAACACACAAACGGGCAAAATAGAACAAACCGAGAACTGCCCACAACCCGCCTTTCATTTAGTGACACTAAATAGAAGGCATTAGATGGAAGGCTTTTAGGAGTTTATCAAAATGCTAGATAACACTGAAATTACTTCCGAAACTACTTTCACATTCGATCTGAATGACAAGTTCACTTACATTGTCGATCAATTGGCTGACGAAGCAAATATTTCAAAAGACGCCAATAAAGCTAAAAAAGGTTTAATGTTGGAAGCACTAACAGAATTGCAGGATATGGAACGTGCAAACGTTTCATTATCAACTGTTAAGGTAGCCATTTTTGAGGCGAACAAATGGAATTACAAGGAAGAGGACGCAACTACCGGTAAACAAGTTATTCATAATTTCGGTAAGGGTTGCACGGCTCCTTCGGTAGTTTCTGTCATGTTTAGCCAAGCCAAGGCATATGAAGATAATGGTTTACGTTTTGTTAATGCAATCAATTGGCAGAAAGTAGTAGAAGGCGGGAAGAAAGTTGACAAATTGGTTGACATAAAAAGTCAAGTTAAAGAAATCGTAAAGGCTGCTAAATCAATTGAGGATAATGCAGAAGAAGTTGCCGCATTGGTTATAACTCTAAAATCAATTACCGATAGACTAGAAAACGCCTAGCCTAACCTAATTTATCAGATAAACGAAACCCTCTCAATTCGGGGAGGGTTTCCGCTTGCCTGTATTTTCGTTTAGTGTTTCCATTTAGTGACACTAAATGAAAGTATGAGTGAGAGGAGAATGAGTATGAAAATTGAAAGAGTAGGTGATAAGATGCTACTCGATAAGAGATTGCTAGGCACATTTATAAAAATAAATCCTAATGAGTATGAGATGAGTACCTACAAGTTTAAAATGAGCGGTACTTTTTTTGAATGTATGAGTAAGCTTATGTCGTATGAGTGGGAGACAATATTAGATAAGTCTTGCACACCTTATCATACTCGTATAAGATATGAACCTAAGAGAGAGACTAGCCCTAAGAGATGGGGTATACATAGATAGGAGAGTATACTTAATAATTAAAAAAAGGAGAACAGTCTATGAAATTTAAAATTGAAGACACGATAGGCAATAGTGCCATAGTCGGACAGGATGATGGAAGTGTAGTCGCCAGAGTTAGATTATATGGAAACGTCCATGAGCAAAAAGATTTTAATGAGGATAGTGTCAACTTAGCAATTGCCAAGGCGACAAGCTGGATTGTTACCCGTCACTTTGAGGACAGTAAAAGGACAGACTTTTCTTTTATAGAAATTAGAAAAGAATATCTAATTTAATCCTCACTAAACTATAGATGGTACTAGTTAATTCTAGTACCATTTTTTTTGTTCTTAATAAATGTCATAAGGAAATTGGTTAGGTATTGGGGCGGAGATACTAAACGCTCTTGTATTCAAATCACACAGAATAATAGTAGGGTTGAGGCAGATACCATACTAAATTATCAGTCAGTACAACTAACAAGAAAGGAGGCTATGACTTTAGGACTAGCATTGATAGATTTTGGGAGAGATAAAGAAGTAGAAACCTATAAACATAAAGCCTTAAAAGATTGGAATGAAGGAGGACTATAGATGAAGTGGATGGATGACCCTATCGGAAAAGACTGCATCAACCTAGACATCAGTTTGGCTAAGTGGCTTGCCATAAGATTGCAGTTTCTTGCAGAGAATACACATGGATGGCCTCACCTTAATGACAATGAGGGAGAGTTTGATAGACAGTTTAGAAACTGGAAGTATGAATTGGCTGATACTGCTATGGCCTTGAGAGACTATGTTGCTTGGAAAGAATCAGATGATATTTTCTGTGATATGGCAGAGGGAAAGCATTTTGAGAGAGTGCAGAAGGCTATGCAATGGGTAGCCGATAATTTTACTAACCTGTGGGACTGAAAGGAGTATAGCATGAATCATGAACAACAATCAGACCGTCATGAAGCACATGAAAGAGGAAGAAATAACCCTGATCGTGCTTGGATATTAACTTACAGAGATGTGTGGCATAAAAATCCCTTCTATCAAGGCCCAGACCAACCACATCCCGAAGATGGAGATGAGTATGATTGAGATAACTATATTCTTAGTGGGATTTTGTGCGGGACTTTGGTTTGCAATAACTATAGATAATCTTTTTGATAGAATGAAAAAAGGAGAAGAGAAATGCAACTAAAACAATTAAGTCTGGGAGGGTTAATCACCGCTGAAGTGTACGACTTTAAACGACTAGAGTATACAGATGAAGGTAAGATTAACCTTGTATTTCACAATGATGAGACACGAACAGATCAAGAGGCAAAGTTAACCTGTTATATAGAACGGCCTCAGTATATTGATGAGTATCATGAACCTGAAAAGAACGTACTAATAAAAGGTGATTGGGTATTCATTGATGAGAAGTAATCAATAGAATTTAAAGAACGACCTAAGAGGTATGTCGTTAAAAGACCTCACTTTTCTTTAGGAGATAGACTATGAGTAGCATTACAATGGTAAGTAAAGATGAGACTACAATCGTAACATCAACAAGCGCACCTTCTGTTTTTATCAGGCCGAATGGTACAAAGGATGGTAAGGAATTGAAGGTAACAAGAAAATCAGTTCGAGCAACCACACCTAATCCATACGGTAAAGGATGTGTCGTAAGGTACTGGCCTCGTACAACTACTTCAGTAGTGGTGTTGAATGATGCCAATCCAATACGTAATACTCCAACTAGGACTAACATTAATAGAGCAATTAATGTATAGTTTAAATTAGGGAGAGGTACACTAGTATCTCTCCCCTTATTTAGTGACACTAAATGGAGATGACCCATGACTAGGAAACACTTCCAAGAAATAGCAGAGATGTTTGCTAAACATAATGTTGACGCTGCTTTAGTATCAGATTTTATGGAGTTCTTTATCAGACAGAATAATAGATTTGACAGATCTATATTTCTTAAAGCAATAGAGAACCATAGGAATATGAATAATGTTTAAGACACACCAACCTAAGGTAGCTAGGTTCATGAGGAAGAACCCTATTAATTTTAGCAGAGGATTAAGTTGTGTTTCAAATACTATTCAAACACAATTCTTTACTGTTGGTAAAAGAATGACAGATATAGATATTAATGGTGTTAGTGCGGTCTGTCTGAATGGTACAAAGAGAAGAACACATAAAGAAATCATAGCAATGAAGGGGTATCTTTATGAGAAAGTGTACTCAAAAGAAATATCTCTGGCAGAAAAATTACTGGAAGTCTCTGGCCTGTATGGTATAGGGATAGTGAAGGCTGGCTTTGTATTACAGCTTGCCTTGGGTAAAGTAGGGTGTCTGGATGTGCATAACCTAGCACGATTTGGATTATCAGCCTCAGTATTTAAGGTGAATGATAAGATGACTGAAGCTACAGCCCTGCGAAAAGCTAACTTCTATATTAAAACCTGCGAAGATTTAGGAGGGAGTGAGTACCTATGGGATTCATGGTGCAGGTATCTAGCTGATCTATATCAGAAGATATATAAGGATGCGAACCATGTATCTAAATTACATGTTGACTTTATAATCAAATGAGAGTATACTACCATTACTCAGACGGATCTTAAATAAGAAAGGAATAAACATGAAGAGTATTATCCATATTAATCAGCACGTTATTAAACGTAATGCTAAAACTGGTGAACGTAACCCAGTTATCACATGTAAAACATACAAGTCCAATGAGTATGGACATGATGTTGTAGTATTAGGACCATCTAAAATTAAGTACAGCCCTGATAAACCTTTATCTTGTGGTGCAAAGGTATGGATTGAAACCCATTCAGAAGTTATTGTAATATAGTTTAGGAGAAATGTTATGGTTGTTTTATTACGAAGAGAAGACTTTGTTGATCCTTCTGTATGGGAGTGGGTAATTGAATCCGCTGGACTTGAAACTCATACAACAATAAACGGAAAGGTAATAGATAAAGAGATTGAAGAAATTAATTTTACACCTGTCCTTTGTAAAGGAGAATAACTATGGAAGATGTAATCAGCTTAACACCTCAACAAATGTATCATTTGAATGAGGAGTTATACCGACAATACGTACACGGTGACAATCAGGATCGTATTATCAGTGAGAAATTATTAAATGGATGTGTTAACTTTTATAACAGTCCTAATATTCCTAATGACTTTGAAGAGTAGGAGATTGATATGAGTTTACCTTGGCAACTGGAAGCACAACGAGAAGCTATATATGAAAAGCATTTAGAAAAAATGCTGGCATTATATAATGATCTGGATAGGGCAGAGCTAGAAGCTGAAGCTTTAACAGATAAAGAGATAGAGGAGATGGAGTAATGTTTAATCAAATATTTAAATTAATGATTGGAATAACTGTGATAGCTATGCTATGTATAGTATTCCTTTATTATGGTGGATACTAAGGAGATATATTATGCCAGAAGGATTGAGCAAATATGAATGGGAATTTTTCATGGAGTGTATGTATGATACAATGCCAAAATGGTATTGGAATACTTCTCAACGTGAAAAAGAATACCAAAGATATAAGGATCAAAGTAATGAAGGATAATAAAACTAAGATTAAGTGTCCTAACTGTGATGGTGAGGGACACTTTGTAGTAGATACAGATCTATCAAGTAGCAGACTATATGAATGTTTGATATGTGATAATAAGGGAACAACTTCCTTTGCAGAATTATCAGAACTATATGAAAATACTGCTGATCTTTTGGAAGATTATCCAGATGATCTAAAGATTGAGAGGATAGCATGAGTGATTATGTCATGGGCCTTCGGCCTCAAGTAAAACTTCAAATACTTAAAACTATAGATAAAGTAAAAGCTATTGCTGATATATCTAATGACAGTAATGTTAAGTATTTATGCGAGGAAGTAAGGGCTGACCTTGAAGATCTCGAACTGGAGATATCTAAGCTATGAATGAGACAGATATATATAAAAAAAATATAGCCGATCTGCAAGAACAGTTACAGAAAAGTTATATTAAAATCAAAGACTTAAACAAAAAAGTTAACAAGTTAAATAAATTATTATCCTTGTTGTTAGGTAAAGTAAAATGACCTACGAAGAATTACAAAAAGAAATAGATGCGTTACCTTCGCAAGATCCAGAATTTATAATAGGGTGGTTGATGTCGTAGGTTATTAGACTTATTAATGAGAGAGAAGAAGATGAAGAAACGTAATCCATATTGGAAATGGCTACGAAAATTAAACCATAAAGTAGTTGTTGCAAAGAAAGGAAAAAGAAGTTATACTCGTAAACTCAAACACAAAAAAGGAGAACTAACATGAGTATGGAACTAACATTTCATGATGTAACATCCATTACATACGTAACAAAAAACAGTAAGCTAAGTAAGGATATGTATTACACTGACATGATTGTTACCTGTGCAAATGGTAACGAGGAAGTGATTACTTTCTTCAGTGAGAAAGAAGTTCCTATAAAGGAGAAAGATAATGAGTATCAAATTTCAAAATAGAGAAGATGTATACAGATTCCTGCGTCATGGAGGTGATGCATGGGGTGCGCCTATCATAGAAGATTATTTTGATAGGTATGGTAGTCTGGAAAGTGAGCTAGACTTAGAACAACTTAATAATTATTATGAGACTGAATTAAATTCTTTTCAAAAAGAGTTTGAAAAATTTCTTGATGATCGTTAAGTTATATGTTATAATATTATCTTAGGAGAAAGATATGTTTAATCATGATAGGATTGACTTTAAAGTAGAGAAGTTCCCACTCATTAATCAATGGTCTGAAGGGGTAGGGTTTGGAATACCTGATGTTAAAGCAGAGGAAGTACCCTCAAATATTGGGGTAGGTCTGAGGCGTGTAGATACCAAGGAACCTATAGGTATAGTCTCTGATGAATACTTTCCTGTTCAGTATGCGGAGATTGTGGATGGGGTAGAGCAAGCCTTACAAAGGGCTGAGATAGACATGACTGATGCTGACTTTACAACCAATGTCTATGATCGAGGAGCCAAGCTGGAGTTACGAGCTAAGTTCCCTGCACATGAGATGACGATGAGAGAAGGTAAAGATAGTATTATACCTGAGTTTGTCTTTAGGACTTCTCATAACAGGACATGGGCTAACTCTGGGATGATGGGACTATGGAGATCCTTCTGTTATAATACCTTGGTGTCTGGTGATAAGCTGGCCTATGTATATGGTAGACATACCAAGAATTTTAACATCTCTGGATTTGCTACCAAGATTAGGAATGCTGGTGAGTTTATCTCTGGCTCTGGTCTGGAGGAGATGCGTAACTGGTATGATACCCCAGTAAAAAGGTATGAGGCTATCAATCTCTTCACTAAAACACTGGCTCAACGTACTGATAATGTCAGTAAGAAGAAGGTAGCTAATAAGGTAATGCTATCTA
>Ga0208181_1000177_pt1 | contig 41511 bp, 64 predicted proteins | sample MalvirDeepMed_s6_FD_184244 | JGI IMG/M metagenome (GOLD analysis project Ga0208181, IMG submission 184244) | Marine viral communities from the Global Malaspina Expedition - Malaspina viral metaG DeepMed_s6 (SPAdes) (version 2) | ecosystem: Environmental > Aquatic > Marine > Oceanic | place... | reverse complement strand
AGGTGGCGGCGGCGGTGGTGCTGGTGGTGCTGGTGGCGGGAGTGGGTTGCCAGGTGGTGGAAACACTAGTAATCCCGGTATTCCCGGTCAACCAGGCATAGGGGATTTTGGTGAAACAGGGTTCCGGTCTGACAGTCTTCCGCTTTATCCACCTGAGTACCAAGATCAGTTCACATTAGAAGTGGGAAATGATCCCATTTCACAGATGCAAAACCTCGGAGTTGAGGGGTTATTGCAGGGTGGTGGTCGTATCAGGACTCCCCTGAGTGCACAGACAGACCTTACGTTGTCTGACATTATGGCGTCTGGTGGTGAGTTACCACTTACTGGCGATGAGCAACAGCGTCAGGACTATCTCGACCGAGTGTTATCTGAGGGTGGTATCTCTGATGCCACACCGCTTGAGGATGAAACTCAACAGATTCTCAGGGACATCATTGCCAGTGGTGGACAAAAACCACTTGATGAACAGCGTCGAGCGATGGAAATTGAGTCGGCACGTTCTCCGATTGATGCGTTGAGGAGAGCGCAACTCTCTCAGGGTCAAGCAGCGATGGCCGGTCGTGGCACGCTCGGTCAGGGTCCAGAAGCCGATTACATGCAGCGGGTCGAAACAAAACTGGCCCCCATGTATGCCGATGCTGCTCAACAGATTGCACTGGACGAGAAGGATCGGGAAGACCAGCGATACAACACCGCAATGGCCGCGTTGAGCCAGCAAGCACAGTTCCAACGTGCGTCTGCTGACCAACGCTATGCAATGGCGCAACAGCTTCGGACGAGTATGACGCTGGATACGGCTCGTCGTCAGGACGATCGACTGGCACAAGCGATTCAGGAGTCATCCAATATCACGACGCAGCAGAGTGCTAATCTGGTCAATACCATTAACGCCATGACGGGGATGCAGCAATTCAGGCAGGATGCTGCCTTTGGTGTGCTTGATAGAAATGTCCAATGGAATCAGTTCCTTGCAGAGTATGGGTTAGAGAGAGAAAAAGTGTTAAATGCGTTGGATAGTGGGAGATTCGGTGAAATACTTCCGTTACTCAATGCGTTTCTGACTGCGTTCCAGACAGGAGCCACTGGATTCAGGGAGCAACCAGCATATCGGGTCTAAGGTGAAACAATATGGCTATAGTCAATAATCAACAGGGAATGCGTGGGTCGGGACCGCCGATCAATCCATTTACGGGGTCGGCTCAAACACGACCGGCTCCGATGGCAGCGCAACGTCCACAAATGGGGGCAGCACCTCCACCCACAATGACTTCTCGTCGGCGTGGAATGCCATCACTTGGACAAATGGGTCAAGGCACTCGTCGTCGGAGAGGTGGAGGGCAAGGTGGTCAGAAACCTCCTCCGGTTGCACCGCCTGGAATGTCTACGCAACCAGCCCCGATGCCACAGCAAGCACTTCCCTCTCAGTCTGATCCATTCAATCTGGATTGGGCGTTAGCTCGAAACATGGGGAATGGCGGGTATAGGAACGGAGGATACTAATGAGTGTCAGGCGTAGATTCGGAGAAGGATTACAGGCGTTTGCCAGCACGGTAATGGATGCTCGGAAAAACAACGAAGACGACGATGACCTTCAGATTGAAGCTCTTATTCAGGGGTCAGTTCCGAGTAATATCCTGCGTGATTTTGACCCGACAAAACTAAGGGAATTAGGTTCTGGCCTGTATCCTGGCAACGATATGAACTCCTTGCTTGACGGTCGGCTGCTTTCTAAGCTCCTCAGGAAATAAGACTATGGCTGTGGGACGACGAATCGGTAACGCAATTCTTAAGGCGATGGAAGCTGGAACTGCTGCAATGGAAATGCAGCAGAAGCAAAAAGAATCTAAGGCTCTTGAGCGGTATAGAAATGCTCAGGCAGCGCATCTTGAGCGTCAGGGCGGTTTCCTCGATAGACTTGCTGATACCTATAATGAGGATCTTCCATCTCGCGGTGGAATGATTTCCGATGCTCGTTTAGTGACTGGTCAACCTATAAATTTGGGCAGGTCATTGCCTTTACCGTCCATTTCGCCTCCTCAACTCAGTCATGGCGATATGATTTCACTCCAAGATCCACGCCACGGTCCTCCCTCTCTCCCGTCATTGACTCCAGTGGGGACTCCACCAGCGCAGGTTGCCCCTGCTACAAGCACAGCGGCCAGTCCAACTGGACTACCTCAAGGGCAGCAGGAATTTAGATTTATGCGGTCTGGAAGCCCTGAAGCAATGCAGATTGCCATGAATGCGTCCGGTGATGGAACGAGTGTGGTCGGTGGACTTCCCTCGTCTACGTTCGGAGCGCAGCAACCAGATTTCCGGTCAGGTGTCACCGCGAGGTTGCCAATCGTGCCTCAAGATTTTGAGTTACCGACTCAGTTTGACGCAACAAATGATCTGCGTAGGAGGTTTGCTTCTCTAGGAGGAGTGACTGGTGTAGATGCAGCATTTCCTAGAGATGAGACTCAAGCATGGCAGGTTCAAATGCCATTCATAGAAAAACTTACGACAGGGTTTGCAGATATGCTGACGGCTGGCCCCACAAAGATGGACTATACGAATGCTCGTGGGAACCAGGAAACCAGTTACCAGAACCTTGATCTTCTTGTTAACAGCGGAGCGGCCAGAGGGCTTTTTCGTGTCCCTCAGTTAAGAGCGATGTTTGAAGGAATGGGTATTTCTGAAGGCAATTTCCTGTCGTCGTCTGAGTTAAATACGCAACAAATGATGCAGGGTGCCACCAGCGATCAGATTATTCAGTCAGAATCGAATCGTGCGATGGACGCACATAATCCATTGCAACGAGCAATGCTCGGCAATCCGATTGGCGGTATACAGGTATCGGAAGGCCCGTTAGGAAACGTCGTTACGACACAAACGCTTCCAGAATTTGATCGTCGCGTGCTGCAAAATATGATTCCTCTAGGGAATGTTGTGCAGAGAATCGGTGAACTTGCTACTGATCTGAATCTCGAAGAGGGTCGTTTTATCGCTGGATTAGCTGGTGTTGGTCAGAGCATAGATTCATGGTGGGGAACATCCTTCTTTACTCCTGAAGTCGAGCCGATGACGCAACAGCAAGTTAGTGAGTTATGGGACAGCATGAATCCGGGTAGTTCAGAATCGGAAAAACAGCAAGGGTTAGCAAGGATTCAATTGTTGACGAGCTTGCGTCATGCTTATGCGGGAATCTTCGCTGAACTCGGTGGGGAGCGCGGTCGAAAGACAGAGGATGATGTGAAGCGTGCCTTACGGATGGTACCGGGGGCTGGAGAAACACAAGAATATACCGTCATGCTATTGGATAATTTATTCAGGAATATGGTGAACACCTATTACGGGATTGTATCTGGTCCGATTGGTGTCTTGGGAGGTGGTCAGGGATTGACGAATCCTGAGTTTAGTACAGGTGGGATGCCGATAGGGGGAGATCGTGGTATTGCCTTACAGGATAGTTTAATGGCTGTACCGGGCAGCATGATTGATCAGATTGAGCAAAGAACAAGGAACCCGTGGATCAATAAACCAGGGGGCGTTCCTCCTGAGGGATCTTTTTATGGTAAGCCTGTCGATGCCACGCAGGATAGCGGTCAAGGGCCGGGAAGAAGTGGCGCTCAGAGACAAGACAGGCCATAAGTATCGTGTCTAGTAAGGATCAAGAGCAGTATCAGGGGTTGGTATCAAAGTATGCGGGGCAGTTTAATGTTCCGTATGACTTGGCTCTTGCGGTGCTTGAAACGGAGTCCAGTTATCGACCTGATGCGGAATCTGAGAAGGGCGCTAAGGGGTTATTTCAACTCATGCCCTTTATCATCAATACGTATGGTGTTACTGACCCCTTTGATCCTGATCAGAATGTTAGAGCGGGAGTCCAGCATCTCGGAGTGTTGTTGAGTAAGTATGAAGACCCTTCTATTGCGATTGCTGCGTATAACGCGGGAGAACCTGCGGTAAATCAGGCCGGTGGGATTCCTCCGTTTCCAGAAACGCAAAGCTACGTGCAGAAAGTAACGACCGCAAGGAATAGATTGATGCAGGGTCAGGGAGGCGGTGGGACAGTGGCTCAAGAACGAGGATATTGGGAGGAATGGATTTACCCTACGCAGCGTCTTGGAAGTGAGAACATGCGAGATGATGAAGGGAATCCGCTTCCGCAGGATCATCCAGATCGTCAGGGGATTTTAATTTCGTGGGAGGGAACGGCGAATGACGGCCCTTCTGACGATCAAATCGGTCAGATTTTCAAAGAAGTTGACCCTGAAGGCATGATTACGCGAGAGGATGCAGCCAGTATTGCTGCGCTTGGGGCATCTGTGGCACCGGGGACGGCTAAGTTTGCTGCCCGACGCGCCCGTGACCTGAAAACACTTCTTGGTGGGGCGGCGAGAGCTACGGTTGCGGGTGGACGCATGGTGCCTGGTGTTGGGTGGGCGTTACCTGCCATAGCTGGTGTTGCTGGAGCGGGGGGCGAATACTACCGTCAGACGCAAGTGCCTAAAGAAGTGGCGGGTTTTGAGATAGAAAGCTGGCCTCGTTCTCAGTTTGGAATGCACTATGAGGGTGCGCCTGATACTCCGTGGGAGTCTGCCTACTCGATGGTCGTAAAAGGTGGTCAGGAGGCTCTCGGTGAGGGTCTTGGCGGGATGGCTGCTTCGGCAGTCAGAGGGGCTGGTCGGTGGTTAAAGGGGACAGGTTTCAATAGAAATGAGTTGCTAGGGATGGATGAGGCCAGCGCCCTACGGACTGGAGGAAGAGGAAATATAAGGAGGGAGTTAGCGGAAACAGGTACGAGTCCAACACCTGCGTCTGTTGCTAGGGCAAACAGAGCCGCATCACTTGGCAATGAGAGCGCCAGTGCGATTATAAAAGAGTCCGAAGAAGCACTTGGGCCTATTTCGATCAATACGGAGAGAATGATTGACGATGTTTATACTGATCTTGGAGGCACGACCAATCGAGTAGAGATTAAGCGTGCGATTGAGTCGCTTAATCTTCCTCGCGCTACTGATAGGATTTTGGGTGGAATCCTTGATACTCAAACAACAAGAGGCGCTACGAGGGTCGTTAGTCCATCGCGTCTTGAGTCTCTACCACTCTCTCCAGGGAGGGCGAGTGGATACCCGTCGTTTAATGTTATTCCAGCCGTAACGGAAACAACCCCCGATGTAATAAGGAATCTCCCTCTTGGGCGGGCAAATCGGATGCGTATATCCGCAAACGAGGATGCTTTTAAGTATTACAGAGCGGCTCAGGAGGCAGGGCAGGTCAATGTTGCTGGTGATGCTGAAGTGTTTGGTTCTCTTGGTCGCGTTCTGAGAAACCATATTTACGACGCAATGAAAGAAGCGGAAAAGCGAGGCGGTTTACTGCGTCGAACAGGTCGTCGTCCAAGGAATCGTGGCCGTCGATTTGCAGATCGATGGAGTAGCCAGGTTAAAAATGCAGGTCAATGGTTACGGGTAAAGAACCTCGCTAAAGTGTCTTCGCGTTCTCCGGTAGGAGGATTGATGGCTGGAGGTTTAGCGTTTGGTGGCCCGTCTATGGTGGGAACAGCGATGGGTTCCCCCGGTGCTGGCATAGGTATGGGGGCGGCATTAGCTCAGTTGTCTCCGACAGTGAGGTCATTAGAAGGGGGCGCGTTGTATAAAGGTGCTGGTGCGATGGGAATGGCCCCAATTCAAGGGATGCGTGGGGCGAATATTGGAGGACAGTTTGACTCGAATACTCGCCAGCAAAATCCTCGTATCAACTATGACAGCTTCGGAGTAACCCCTCCATCTTTTAACATGCAGAATTTCCCTACGGTGATAGGGTCTGGAACCGGGCCTGTCTCCCCTGTGAGAAGAAGGCGGTAGGGTGCGATGGCTCCTGACAATGGGTGGAATGAATACCAGCGGCATGTGTTGGCTGAGTTAAAGCGATTAGACTCCACCTTGAATCAGGTGCAGGATGATGTAGCCGAGATACGCTTGCATGTTGAGGTGCTACGGCAAAAGGCGGTCACATGGGGCGCGTTAGGCGGGTTTATTGTATGGTTGACCACGGTACTTGGCACGGCGGTAATGCAGTAACCGTAGAAAGGTGAATCCGATGAAAGCATGGTGGAAATCAAAGACGTTCTGGCTCAACATTGCGACACTCGGCGTGGCCTCGGCCATAGAGCAACCCAATCCAGAAGTCCTCGGACAAGCACTGGCCGTGGCGAATATTGTGCTGCGCTTTTTCACGCGCACCTCTATCGGAGCCAGTGACGGCTAATCCTGTTTCAAAATTTTAACCAGGGCGTTTTACCGATTGATTAGGGATACTCCATACGGCTACAGGTTCATGTGTTGGTTGACGAAATGGTCTATCCAGTATTCCATCCCAATGAAGCCAACCGCCATCTCTATGAGGCAAAAGGTGTCCATCACATACCTTGCACTTCACTAATACATCCTTATGGTTCTTCCGAGCCTCCAGCCATCGCTCCTCTGTTGATTTTGTGCAGTCTGTAATGCTCATTATGCTTTACCATTCATGTCCACACTGAGGACAGGTGGTGACTTTCTTTGTGGGAGTGCTGGAGCCTTTGACATGCTCCCGCACCTGTTCCCGTGTCCATCCCTCTTCAGCCGCTTGGCGCAGGACTGACTGGCGTTCATCGCGGTTCTTAATGGGCGCGGCCTCACGATGGTGACTCCATGAGACATCAGCATTCCGTTCCTCGATAGGGTATTGCTTGGAGATATGCATCGCTTGAGTCAGGGTGCTATAGGACTTCTGCGTGAGGTCGAGAGCTTGGGTATACATTTCCCCCCAATCGCCACGGGAATCCCCGTAGGCCAGTAAGTCTCCAAGCGTCCACATGCTGGAGTTCGCTATTGACTGGCAATTTTTCAACCCGTCACAAAATTCATCAAGCGTGATGTCCTCACTGATGACCGCTCCGGTTGGTGTCATCAGGATACCCGCCGTTAATCTAAGTGCCTGGGCATCAGGGCGTGGCGCAACAACGCCAGTGGGGTCTGTGACCAGTGAAATCTCTGTCATGGGTTCTCCTTAAGGGGGTGCTTATTCTTTTTTTTAACACCCTGTAAAGTGGGTTAGTTCTGATTTTCTAACCTTAGTTTTGATCGTTAGGGCGAGTTTCTTCTAGGGCTGGAATCTGACCCTGTTCAATCAGCCGTTCAATTTCCGTTAATTGGATACGTACTACCCGTCCGAGTCGCACCACGCCGACTTTACGTTTAGCGATCCACGCTCGAAGCGTATGTGGCGAAAGCTGTAGAATGCGACTGGCTTGCTGAACGGTAAACAAAATACCCTGCTTGAGTTGATGCCTGTTACTTGAATCTGTATCGAGTGCCATCTGATCCTCCAATTTCAGTTGTTCGTATCTATCGCCTCGGCAATGCTATGCCCAAGCTCCACATAGAATGTATCCAGTGTCTTGATCAGTTCTACGATGTCGTCAGTGTCCCTGAGAATGACCACAGGGGTTCCCGTCCATGTGAAATGCCACTCTGTTTGCAGGGGATTGAGCCTCCCCTTCGCACTTTTTATCTCGGCCAGTATGGTGAACGAGCGATACCCGATGCAGATATCAGGAACACCCTTCCCAAGATCGGCCAAGCTGAACACCGTGACCCCTGGGATTTTCCTGAGCGCGGCAACTAGTTCTTTGTGATTTTTATCAACCCGTTTTGCCATTTGAAATTTTATGATACCCGTCTTACCGATTGATGCTAGGGCATTTTACTGGCGATTCTATTGAGAGCGTCCACAATACGCTCCAGTTTTCGGTCAATCTTTTCGAGGTTCTCCAGTGAGTCCCTGACGCCTGGGTTCCACGATCCACCGTCTAGCGCGTGTTCTATGCCTTCAAGCACCCGAATCATTCGCTCTTGGTTTTCTAGGGATTGTTGCTTCTGTATAAATGCTTCTGATTCCTTGTGGATACGCTCTGCGTCCTTGTGGACACGCTCTTTAATGTCGAATACCTCTTGTGGACTCAATTTAGCCATTGTTTCTCCTTTATGTGGTTGAGTGTTTTATGTCCAGTTACGCCTCGCAGTATCCGCTACATTCTTCGCCAAATAATTCAATCTGGTCTTCCTGTAAATACACCTCATCGAGCGGTTTACAGGAGCGATGCACGTAGGGTTTCCCGTCGAGCTTGCTGAATACAAATGACTCTCTGACTTCCTTGTCGAATGCCACGACATCGTTCCATTCTTCTGGCCGCTCTCGCTTCATGTCCAAAAAATACCGATTGCTGTGATAAGGGCAACCGATACAGCTTGACTTCATGGGTAACGGAAGGTCGTGCTTTTCTATGTACCGCTTACAGGATTCCCGATTCCACCCAAGTTCAATCAATGGATACCGATGGACAGTGTTGGTTTCCCGACTGGGTTTCATTCGTTGTGCTTCATCGGTCGAAATGCCTATCCACATTCCAATGTGGTCTTTAAGTCTTTGTTTTGGTTTATAACCCAACCGTTTTCGCAGTTCCTGACGAATGGGTTTGATTTTGTAATCGTCCGTGCATTGACGCTTGGTCATGCCTATATCCCCTGCGTCGTCACGGGTGAACAACGGGATATCCATAGCGCCACGATTACTTCGGATTGAGCCTTTTGTGATGGTTACCACTTCAATACCATATTTCTCAGCATACTCAGTCATAAAACGTACGTGATCTGTGACTGCAACGGGTTCCCATTGGGTGTCAGCAAAGATAGCGACATCTGGACGCATCCTATCTGGAAGGTCGTTATGGCACGCGGCCAGTAGCAATGCGCTCGATTGAACTCCCCCTCCGTAACTCAAACACTTGTACGGTTGTGTCATTGTTCTATCTTAATACGATGCTCGGTCACATCACGATGGCATTTCCTGTGCAACATGACACAGTTCTCCAGACTAAAGAGTTCTTCAATCGGTCGGCCTCGCAGTTGAGCGCGGCTTTTCAGTTCGTGCATTTCAGGGGTCTGCTCTCCTGTTCCGAATATCTCCCCGCAGACACGACATCTCCTGTCACGCATTGACACCAATAGTCGTATCTTGGCGATATGTGCCTTGCGACGAGCCTTCTGAGCCGCCTTCTCTTTTTTCCGAGGTTCTAGTTTTGGGAATTGCATGAGATTGGTGGAGTACGGGGAGTACTGGGAAGGAGGTGGACTGGCGATCCACGACTGAAACCTCTCGGTTCCAGCAAACCCAGGGGGCTGCCCCGCACCCCGAAGTTATTTTACATGAGTTCTGGTTCTCTTGAGTCGTGATTTTGCTCTTTCTTTCTCAAGCACTGGATTACGAGTCCAGCACTGGCAATGCTGGTAGCGTCTGTCTTGAACCTCCACCCATCCTAAATCCCGACACGTTGGACACGCATAGGTCGGCACCTTCGGCGTGGATACCTTCATGGCGTGGTCGGCTGAGAGCGTGCGGCCAGTGAGTTTCTCCATCTGCACCACGAACTTAGCACGGGCCACCTTGATCCGCTCAACCTCGCTCCCCTCTGCATCTCTCGGTGCGTAAAGTTGCTTGAGGTCGGTGTTGGTATCCTCGACCAGTGATTCCGCTGCAATATTGTCTGCCATGCGGAACCATGTTCCCGCATCTGGCATAAACGCGCCTGGTGTCCGTTTAAGTTCCCGTGCGGCCTGTTCAACGGCATCTATCGGCAGTTCGCCAAGCAGTTCAAAATAGGATTCATACTCAGCCTCATCATGTTCCCCTGACTTGGAAACAGCGAGGTTGTTAAATGCCTGTAGGAACCTCTGAGGCTCCCCTGACGTATAACGATGCGTCATCACGATGATTCCTCCTTATGGCGCGATAAGAACCCCTCAGAGGCCGATACGAGCGATTGTGTCTGCTTGCTGACCTTTGGGGTTGGAGTGGGTAGTTCATCCTCCCATTGCTGCTGCCGTAGCCATGTGGTCGGATGAGGGATATAGCGTTGAGCCGTTTGGTTGGCTCTCCAGTATTGGTTGTATCGCTTTGTTCCCTCGGAAATAGACTCCCATAGGTCATCGTCGGTTTCTACGTCCAGCTTATCCCATACCTTGAGAGCAGCCTGTTTCTTAGCCTTGCGGGGATATTGTCTCCACCATTCCTTAAATCTCGGATGCGTCGTTTTTTGTACTACTTGATCTTTATTAGTACTTAATTCTTTATATAACACACCCGCCTGACGCATTCGGCTACGAGCGGTCTTTATCGTTGACGTAGTTGGCTCAGGTAGGGGTATTTTATCGTGGTAGGTAGCGACATCAATATGGCTACCCTGCACCATAATCAATTCGTACTCGTTTGGCATCCAGCCGTTCTTCTCGGTACGGTTGTGGATGACCTTCAAGCATCCCTCATCCCTAAGCGCATGTATCCACCTGTCGATGGTTTCTACCGTGACATCCATCAGGTCGGCCATCTCTGCCCTCGATAGCTCAGTGCGCTTGTTGGTATAGACCGCATGAAGATACAACCAGAGTCTAAGCGCCCCCGCTGGAATGTTTTTACTGAGAACCATCCAGAGGGGAACAACAGCTAAGGCTCCCGTCTGGAGTCTCATCGTGTAACCAGCGTGACATCTGTCTCAACGCGACATCCTGGCATGGAGAACAAGCCACCGAATTGCTTGGCGATCTTGTTGAGCGCAGGGATATTAGGTTTTACAACATCGCTGGATACCTTGCCCTCGGCAATCGCTTTAATTAAGGCATCAACATCCTCAACAACAACACGACTAGTGGTGAGGCGATGGTGATTGAGTTGCTCGGTGAGGGCAGCTTGATCCAGCCCGTCCTCGTTTGTGTCCTCGTATTCCTGAATCAGTACCGAGAGGCGTTCTTCTGATGGGGCCAGTTTCGCAAGGTCGGCCTTCTCCATGTCCAGTACCGTCTTACGGGTACCGTTCAGCGCATCCTTAATCGGTTTGTAGTGGCTTGTGATGGTGCGTCTCATCATCTGCACGACTGAGAGGTGTTCGCACGCCATCTGATACGTCTGCGGATCGTGAACCTCCAGCGTTACCTCGCTGATCTGGTTCAGTTGTGTCTCGACCTTCTTCGGAAGTTTCCTGATTGCCATGTCTTGCCTCCTTGAGTAATTGCTGCCAGCGGTCAAAATCCCGCCTGTCATCGTAAACCTTTGTGTGCCATGCCCCATCTGAGAGCAGGAAGATCCCTACCCTTATCACCTTCTCGAACGCCTCTGGTTTCCAACCCATTGCGTAACTCGCCAGTTGGGTGGCGATTCTGGTTTGCGCGGCCTTGCCTTTCCCTGCTCCCGTCTTCAGGTCAGCGATAACGAGGGTATCGTGGCCTCTGATGTATCCCACGCGGTCAATGAACCCGTGCCACTCGCCGTTGTCAAACGGTTGTTCAATATGCGTCCAGCTTGGCGCGAAGGTATGACAGAACTTCTTGTATGCCTCACAGTGCCCCTCATAAGGAGATGGGGGGCGTACGGTTTCCCCCTCGTCCACCTGTTGAGTCCATCTATGCACAACCCGACCCTTGATAAGATGTTTCTCAAAACCAGGGAAATCTGGCATTGGATAGTGGTACTGCCATACAGAACTAAACGACCACTTTGATCGCCACTTCGGAAGTTCTCTCATCGCCCTAGAACGGGATATCTTTAGCCGTAACTTCTTGCGCTTCCACGGTGAAGTTTCCCGCTTCGATCATGTTGATGATTTCCTCGTACTTCTTCCACTGGATATCTTCAAGGCCATTAAAGCCAAAGTTTTCCTTTGCATAGCCCTTAATAGACTCAACGTCAGCATCCTTGCCTTTCGCAATGGCGTACAAGCGCTTCAGTTGTTTTTCAGAGATGCACCCTGGTTTCTTATTCCCGTTCGCTTTGGGTGGAGCCGTCTGCGTTACGGGCTTGGATGGTGTTATCTCAGTCCTGTGGTTTTCTGCGTCGGGTGCTTCACCATTGCCGTTGTCGGTCACACAGAGAAACATCTTTGCTACGAGGAATTTACTGGCTGCGGTGGTGGCCTTGTTGATGCCCTTATCGCTGGCATCTGCGCCTTCGGCACGCCACGGGATATCAATGACTTCTCCCGTATCACCATCCATGAGTCGATAGTTCATGCTGATTGTCACAAGACCCTTCTCAGGAACACGCTCCACGCCCGTGATCGACGGGATGAGCATAATATGATTCGCCGCCATCTTGCCCCGAATGGCATCAAAGAGTTCTGGCTCCATCACATACTTATAATTGTGATGGGCGTTGTAACCCTTCATGGGGACTTCTTCAATCTCGCCCATAATTTGAGACAGTTTAGCGACGAGTGATTTCGGTTTCCCGTTCGTTCGTTTCTTTGTTGTCTTGGGTACAGCTGCTTCTTCTACCATGATTCCTCCTATTCAATTTTTCAACCGTTGTAATTACCGATTGATTATATCCTCTTTTTCTGTTTTGTGTATGGGACGATCTCCGCATCCAGAAAACGCTCGGCCAGTTTCTTATAAGCGTTCTCCTGGCTGGAGCCAAATGCCCCATGTAGCTCAGTCGCACCACTCGGCAGCGTTACATGAAACTGAAACTCCTTAATGTCGCTTGGCTTTGTCATCCTATAAACTCAGGTTGTTTTTTCAGGAAATCAATAGCCTCTTGTTTACTGGAGACACCAGTAACGATATCGCTATAGGTCATTCCTGTCGGCAGCGTGTCGTGTTCAAGCATCGACACCAACCAGTCTCTACTCATCTTCATTGGTAATGTTTTGGGTTTTGTTGCCATCGCCAGTTCCTCCGTATTTTTACCCGTTATTTAAGTGTGGTAACAGTTTCTCTATACGCCGCAATCTGTTTTCAAGCCATTTCTCAGATACTTGATACGGTTCGCCCCAACAGTATTTCACCATGAGTTCCCCGTGGAGCCGTTCAAGCAATTCAACAAGATCACGCTTAGTAGACTTAACTGGTACTTCGCCATAACCGTGCATCGCCAGTTCCTCCGTATTTTTAGATAAAACAACGCTACAGTGATCTTATCACAGATAGTATGGCGTGTCAATATTCGGGATTACCATTGTAATGATTGGTTATTGGTCTTAATGCACTTTCAGGTCACAAGCACTCCGTAACTGCTCGTAGATATCCGCGCATAACTGCTCCTGATGTTCAGGGGCATAGCACTCAGCCATGACTTCACTGGCTACTGCGAGACAGGCCGACATGACTTGTGGCGGCGTGTAATCACCATCGCTGGCCTCACCTCGAATCGCATTGCTGAGTGTCACGATGCCCCTGACATCATCGGTGCTAATGGATAGTTCACGCGCTACCCTCCGTATGCCGGCCTCGCTCGGCTTGCCATCCTTAATCGCAAGGTTGACTGAGCCTCTCCCAAAGAACTTTTTTTTAGTCGGCATTTTTCCGTGGCCTTTCGTTCTGATCGTACTCAACGTGGATATGGTTATAGTGGCCCGGACTGTTCCAGATAACATCGTAGCCGTAACCAAGATGGGATTTGAAGTGCTTCGCCAGCGTCCCCATCGCCCTCTTGTTTGGCGTTCCGTTTTTTGTTTTTGAAAGCACTTGGAAATCCACGGCCAAGTCGCTGTAGTGGAGACTGTTGTTGCTATGGGTATGGTCGTTTAACGAACTGATACGGATGTTATATCCGCTCTTGTTACTCCAGGCAGCAGCAGTTTTGAGGATGCGGATCAGTTCATCCGGTACTGTCTTGAGTGATAGCGCCTCGCGCAAGCCATCAAAGTCAATCATTCGCAGTTCCTCCCGTGCGAAAGGGTGGCACCGCCAAACCGGAATCCCGTAGGTTATCCCGTATTGCGGCCAGCACTTCAGTCTGGTTCTGGATATCCTCCCGAATGTCGTTCAGGCTTCGTTGTGTGATGTCCTCTTGGTTCTGAGCGAACAGAACGAGCAGGAGCGCGAGTAGCGCGTAAGGTATCAGTTGGAAGACTGTTGCTTTTAGTTCTTGATAAATAAGCACGGTGTTTCCTTTCATGTTCGAGAGTTCTTACCATGTCTTCTTCAGATTCAAGTGCTTCAATGAACTTCATGCGATTGTATTGATCGGGCGGGTATACACTCACTTTGCCCTCCAGACGACAGAGCGCCGACCGTCAAGCACCCGCGTACCAGATTCTTCAATCAGATCGGCCTTGAGCAGTTCAATACGTCGTGGGCGCTCGGTATCACCGGCCATACCAGTGAGGATCTGCACCTCTTTGTCTGTGAGGCCATCAGGAGATCCCTTGATCGCCTCGTAGACTTTTCGTTGTGATGGCCCAATGGTCGGATGTTTCTTCAGTGCGGCCTCTAAGCTCGTTCGCTTGAGTAGGTCGGACACGCCTCCATATGGGAGGCTCAGGGCATCAAATAGCTCGTCGGTATCAGGTTTCATCGTCATCATCCTCCACTTCAATAGACCAATCTTCGAGGTATGCAGCACAATACCCGCTGGTGGCAGCAAAACAGAGGGCAATGAACCACATTTCTATATCAAGCCACATAAGGGCCACGGCAATACCGCCCGATACCGCGCTACCGAGCAGGTATCGCATTGACTTTATCCACCGTATCTAAGAAATCGTTCAGACACATGGTTAGTACGCTGGCCCTTGATAACTTACCAGGGCAGAGTGGCTGTTCTTTCTTGATGTAGTCATCAAGCCTGTTGATTGTGTCAATCGGGATCTTGGCCTGTAGCAGTCTCACGTTATCGTTCATTACTTCCCTCCAAACTGATTACGGATGATTTCTTCTTGATTCGGTAATGCCTCGTCAAGTTGTTTTTCTGTGCCTGGGTGCTGTTCTAATAGTTCCTTTCTCGCGCATGGTTCGCATTTCTGACCGTAGGGGTTGGTTATCCAGTGATTTAATGCCTGTACTCGGTACGTTGTCTTAAAATCATTACCGCAGCACGTACAGGGCTGTTGCATGTTCTCACGCCAACCCATGATGTAGTTACCCATCTTCGCCTCTTCTTACCGAGTCAACGATAAATCCTTCTTTGATGTCAGCGAAAAATCCGTTTAGAGCGCAGTACTCCTCGAAACTCTCGTCAGTGAGATTGCTTCGCCGTTGACTCGCCAGCCACGACTGGTAATCTTCTGTCTCGGAAATCTCCTGAAAAAACTCACGTTCTACAGACTCGGCTGTTGAGATATCAGGGCAATACGTCACTTCCGTATCAGTCGGGCATCTCCGCTCGTAATCGGTAAATCCCCCGTTCTCGTCTGTTAACGTGACAATGTATATTTTTTGTGCCATAGTTTCTCCCTTTTCAACTGTTGAAAGATTAGGTCAATCGACCTACCGTGCTGCTAAGTTCGCTACAGATGCACGTTTTTAGCACTTATCGCACCTGTTTGGACGTTTTACACTCGACCTTCCACGTATCCAGGTCAATCACGACAGAGGCTCTCCCATCGCCTCCATACTCATCTTCACAGTCCGGAGAGAACATCACGCCGCTTCCCGTTTCGCTATCTCTCGAATGACTGGTGAGTATTAAGTGATCGAGTATTCTCCGAAGCGCATAAGAGTGATCGTCCTTCCGAGGGAGCGCAAGCCTCAAGGCGTCCTTCGCATCCTCTGGTAACTGATGGCCGTACCAGTGTGTATAGAAGTACAGTGACTTACCCTCTGTCTTGATCTGAGCCATTCTTCTGTCACCCATTTACTTGTCCTCCGTAATACCAAGTTCGTTGTTGATGAGGGTATCAAGCTGTTTCTTGACTTCTGGTTTATCGTCAAGCCCCATGATGACAATGTGATCGTCTTTCCAGTGTTTTAAGCGATCTTGTCGGAAAGACTCCACGACACTATCCGTTGCGTTTTCTGTTTTGTTTTTCATCGCCAGTTACTCCTTTTGCTTGTTTATTATAGTGTATTTTCAACTGTTGAAAGGTTTAGATAGCTTATTGAACTCTGCCATTGCTTTAGCTGCAGCTTCGGCGCTCCCTTCTTCGGACTCTCCTGTAGCAGTAACCATTTGACGCATACTGCCATCCATCATGCGGTGATACCGACCGCTACGAATAGCTGCAACAAATGTTTTTGTATCGTGGTCAAATACTACTTCTATATTTCTGGTGTTAAAATTCCAGTCCCGCATTTCAAAGTTTTCAGTCATCGCCAGTTACTCCTTTAATGGTTTAGTTCTCTGCGTTCTCGTGCAGCTGTACCGCGTACATGCTTCTCTTCTCGGATTCGTTCGTAGTCCTTCGGATACACCAGGACGGTGCAGGTCGGGTAGACATTTCTACCTTTTCTTCTGATCGTGTTCTTTTCAAGTACCGCGTCTGCTTCTACGCCGTCAGCAGAAGAGACTTTGATGGTAAAGGTATGTTGGCCTGTTTTCTGGCCGTACGATTCTTTGACAATCAACCCTTCAATCGTGCGCTCGCCCTCATACACGGCATTCGGGTATCTGCCGCTGTAGACGTTTTCTCTGAATTTGATTGTGCAGCCAGTTGTCAGATCCTTCATGCGTTACACCCGCACTTTGCCCACTGGTGAGGCTCTGTAAACGTCTTAACATCGCTACATGTCGGGCAATGCCGAAAGCTATTCTTGGTATTGTAAATATGTAAGTGATCGTCCTGGCCGAGTCTCGGCTTGTAGCTCGACCCGTAAGCAAAACGTATACGCTTCATCTCGCTACGGTTGCCGAGTACCGTTTCTACCCATTCCTGATCTTTATCGCTTGTGACAGGTACCGCCACAATAGACTTGCCTGGTGCATCTCCCCAGCCTGACATGAAACTGTCAGTTGCTACAACGAATCCTATCGTGTTCTGTACTTCTTCTGCTGTTCTATCGTCTTTTATGATTGCCATAACTTCTCCTTACGATTTCGTTTCCATTGCAACCGATCACCACGATATCCAGCGACAATAACTGCTTCTTCGTAAAGCCGATCAGCGGTAGCTTCTGTATCATCGGAGGAAATACCGTTTGACACTGATGCGAGGTTCCAGGCGATATCCATTAGTGCGGCTTTGGATAAACCGTCTAGGTCTGGCTCAATGTCTTTTGGTACGAAGATCGGTCGTTTAGTTCCAAGTCTCGCCATAATTGCCTCCCAAGTAAGATGGTATACTGAAAGTTCATACTACGTCAATACCCTAAAGAGTAGACTTTCATACTTCGATCAGACTTTCCATACAACCATAAGTCTCGAATATTACGAGCGTACACAAAAAAGGGTACCTTGACGGTACCCTTAAGTGTTTCAACGGTTGAAAGTGTTATACAACTGACCAACACTCAGTCCATGTATCGCCATCACGTGACCAGAGCGTACAGTTACCGTGGTCGTTGACTGCTAAGTAATGCGTATATTCGGCTGGAACGTGTTCTTCTACGCTGTTAGTCTCAATCGTTGACGTAAAGACAAAACCATCAAAACCGCCTTGCCTGGTATCCTCAAATAATTCAGGTTCTGGCCATACGCCAAAATCAGCGCCATCGCCTTGGTGCATACCTAGATAGCAATAATCGGGAGTGTAGTTATCTGCTATCTCTTTGGTCTCATCAAAGATGTATTCGAGCTTTTCTGAATACTCTTCTTCAGATTCTTCCAAGCGTTCTATTTCTTCTGAGAATTCCCTTTTGAGTTTCTTAAGGGTATTCAGATCGTTTGTATCAAGATCAAGCCTGTCCATATGCCAGATCAAGTTATTCCCGATATCTTCGGTTTTGAGGGTACCCTCACTAATCGTGCCTAAATCAAATTGTGTCTGCATTGCCAGTTATCTCCTATCTAAAGTGTATGGTTCACTGTACTTGAATAAGGTATTGATAGTCAATACTAAAGTATGTCGGAATAGTCGATCAGACTTTTGATCAGACTTTCCAGGCATTCGAGCCTTCGACTGTTACGCTTACGTTACGAGCGTACATAGAAAAAGGCACCTGTTACAGTGCCTTGTTTCGTTGTTTTGTTTTAGCTGAGATCGTCCACAACTGACCATAAACCCCAGTCACCAAAAGTATCAGACGTACCCCAGTAGCAGTTGTCTACACCGTAATGCTCATTCATGTAGTCGGTAGATCCGTCCCAATACTCGCCACTATTAGGACACATAGATAAAGTGTGATCGTCTAGCTGTTGACACTCATGCTTGATGTTGGCCCCGTGATCGTTCGCAATCTCGACGATCCGATCAACCATATAGATTCCGTGGACGTTATCCACATAGCAACCAACATCTGTTGGTGTGTATGTTGTGGTTTTGTTTTTCATCGCCAGTACTCCTATGTTTAATTGTTTCAACGGTTTGCGTGTTCTAGACTGCCTAGTCTCGGATCAGATCAAGCGCATCGTCTATCAATTCTACCGTCAGCCGTTCCAGGTCAGGCTTACTAAATGCTGACGTTATCGCTTTTTGCGCGGTAGAGTAGTGACAGCTGTATTCTTTGGCTATGTACGACGTAAAACGCATAATAAGAAAAGAGCGTAGGCGTTTTGGCTTGTTTTCGTTTTCTCGCAGGTACTCGCAGTTTTGCGTGTAGTCGTCTTGATTATCATAACTACCGTCAAGGTAGCATCTAAAGAGCCTACGCATGACATGATTAGAATCGTTGATCATATCTGGTACAGTATCGTCTGGCCATCCTGTACTTAATGATTGTAGATCACGGCGTATCTGTTCTTTAATGGTCATTACCAGTTATCTCCTTATGAATAGTGCCAAGTATGCACTAGCAGGAGCATAGCATCGCGCTATGCTCTAGCCACTACAGACTTATGTGTGCGAATACCCGTCCGATTCTACGCCGACAAACATACCGCACCATTGAATGCCTAGAACGGTATCACCTTGACTAAAACCAAACAGCGTGGCCCTACGTCTAAACTCTAAATAACTGTTCGATCCGTCGCTGTTTCGGCAGTAGAGCCTATGCAGCGATTCTATCTGCGCTCGTGTTATCTTCATTACCAGTTTCTCCTTGTGTAGTCGTGTTGTTTACCAGTCAAACGCGGTACAGACAGGGCCACATCCGCATTGCTCACAACTGTGCTTCCGGATATCCGCCATACGTTGAGCTTCTTGGCGCTTCAATCGCTTAATCGCTTCGTACCGTGGGCTTGTCCTAGCTGGAGCGCCGTTCACCAGTTGCTTACATCGTTCACACGTATCCGGTTCATAGCGCCCAAAAGCCCCATTGTTGCGGCAGTTGTGTCTTACAAACTCCATTGCCAGTTATCTCCTTGTGTAGTGCGTAGCCATTTACGCTCCGACTGATACTGTCATATTACAGTACGAAAGCATGACAACGCAATACCTAATATATATAGATACATGCTCATAGGTTAGGGTAATCGACCAAACTACCAATATCAATGTAGCTAGTTTTAGGTCAAATGACCCAGGTTCGTTTAGGTCAAACAACCGAAGTAGGTCATATGCCCGAAAGAATCCAGGTCACATGCCCTAAAGCGTTTAGGTCAAATGCCCTAACGTCGAAACGAGCGCGTGCGTGCATAGGGGGGGGGAGGGGGGTTTTTACATTTACTATTACTGTTATATTCCCATTTACAAAATTGAGGACATCGGGATGACTGATTGATGATGTGCTACACTGACTTACATCATGCGGAGAGTTAGAATGTCAGTGTCGTCCCGTCGTTCTGCGGAGACGGGGAGTCCTGGGTCGAGGGTGTTGCGGTATCCGGTGTCGTCTGAGGGGTTTGGGGAGTTATTGGATGAGATGCGGATGCGAGCGGGGTTATCGGTCCATGAGATTGCGCGGTTATGGAATGTGAAGCCGAATGCGTTATATCAGTATTTCCATAAGAAGCGTGGGCGTGGGGGGACGGGGACATTGCGGTGGTTTTTGCGATTTGCGTCGTCGTGTGGGTGTGAGGTGACGGTGACGTTTCCGAGGACGAGTCGTGGGCAGGAGAAGGTGGTGTTGTCGTATGGAGAGGAAGCTGAACAAGCGGGAAGCGACGGAACTGGCGTCGATGATTCTGTCGGGCGCACCCATCGCGGAGGCGGTCAGGTATTTTTGGGACGAGGAGATGCCCGAAGAGGTGTTGATCGGGTGTGAGGAAACGTGGCCCATGCAACCGGAGGTCTTATCGGCGTTAGAGGAGCAATCTGGTGGGATGCCGTGGCATCGGTTGGGGGACGACCAGCGCATGGATGTCTCGCTCAGGAAGCATTACAACGAGATGGCGTATTTTTTGTGGACGACGAATTATACGGAGTGTGATGGGGCGGCGAAATTGAAAGCGGATACCTGTCGGCAGTCGATTGAGGCGAAAGTGGCGGGCATGGCGGGGAAAGAGTCTCCGTTGGCGTCGTTTTACCATGATTTACTGCAACGGTATGAGCAGCAGGGGAAAGCGAACTAATGGCGAATGACGAGTGTCAGTGTGCGGCGTGTCGGGCAGCGGAAGTGATTTTACGCGGTGGTCGATGACGAGGGGTATCGAAAATTAGCGTTGCATGTCGTGGCGAGGGCGGTGAAGGATTGCGAACGTCGTGTTTCTGTTGACCAGAAGTATGATTCAACGGGATCATTGACAGATCATACGCTGCACACGGCGCAAGCGTTTTTATTGGATGCACAGAATGAGCGATTGTCGCTCTGGTGTGCCTGGTTAGGAGTCGATCCGAGGCGTGTCTGTCGAATATACTCAGCAACCTTCGCTGTGGGGCGAAGACCCCCTCCGTCGAAAAACAAACAGGGCAAATGAGATTCTGCTAGATGGCCGATAGAGGGGTACCTCCTGCGCTTCGTGATCGCTTAATGACCGAATTTCGGTTGTTTTTGTGCGATAAAATCGACTTTGTGCCGTTCGAGCATCAGGCGGCATGGTGGGCGACCACCGATGGGTATGAGTTAACGGACGTGGAGGCTGATCCGCACGGCAAAGAACCGTGTGCGAAGATGCGTCTGCCTGATGGGACGATTACGTATCGCCTGTTGACGCCCCGTGAGCAGGGACGCGCCAAAGTGGTCGCAGAACTCGGAGCCTACAAGTCAGGCAAATCTGCCGGGGCAGGAATCTGGGCCGCAGCATTCGCGGCGGTCCCCCATGCGACGGTGTATCTGGTCGGGAACGAATACGATATGACGGCTCCTGAATTTGACTATCTGCTGGAGGCGATTTGCTCTGAACGCGGATTGAACCAGAAATATAAATCCCTCCAGAACCGTCCGAAGGATGGACGCCTCTGGCTGGAACTCGACAACGGATGCCGGTTCGAGGCACGGTCGTGGGAACGGTCTGAATCACTCAAGGGGAAGGAAGTGGACGCCTATATCTATTGTGAGGCGTATCAACTCCCTGGCATTGAGTGTTTTACCTCCATCGCACAGAATCTTCGGGTCAGGCAGGGGTATGCGGTCTTTCCGACCACCCCTGACCGCCCGTGGGTGCAGGTATTTCACGAACACGGGCATGGACACCCCGATTTTCCAGATTGGGTCTGCAAATGCGGGATTCCCGCGACGGTCAACCCGTATAGTTTCGATCAGGCGGCAATGGACCGTGATCGGCAACTGCTGACGCGGGAAAAGTTCTCGATTGCGTATCTTGGGAAACTCGGCAATTACGTCGGGCGTGTGTATAACTATCAGCGCGGAGATCGCCTGATTTCGTTGCAGGATCATCCACGCCTCTGGAAACGGCAGGAAGCGGGACTGACTCGTGAGAATTTCAGACTGCCGAATGACTGGCACATTGAAATCGGGGCCGATACCGGCACCTACTGTGCAGCGGTCGTCGTGGGCGTGTCTCCAGAGGGACAGGCGTATATTCTCGACGAATTAACCAATTATCGCTATGTGGCGAACACGACAGAGCTTGATCAGGAGAGTTCCATTGTCAGTTGGTGTCAGAGCCTTGAAAAAATGGCGGCATTGTGGAAAACGCGCCCGATAGCCTGGGTGGATAGCAATAGTCAGTTCAAACAGGAGTGTTTGCACCACGGTATCCATTTACTGGCAAATCGGCAGGGACGAGAGGTCAGAACCGAGGCCGCACGGCAATATTTCCAGCATGACCAGATTGCGCTGGCTCCGTGGCTCTCGATTGTGCCGTATGAGCTTGAATACGCGCAATGGCCTGATAAAACGAGCGCCGCAGGGAAATACGAGCGATTCAAGGTGAATGATCATGCGTTGGATTGCGTAGAGCATGTGTTATCTCGTCATCCCCGTGCGAAAGGGTCACTTGGTCCCCCGGCCATGCAGCCACCACCGGGAAGTGTGCAATGGATGGGATCCCCGTTGAGAAAAAAGAAAAAACATCATGCCGCAGATAGTCATTTGGGAGGGTTATAAGCGTGACCACTGACGAACGATTAGACATAATAGAAAAGAAACTGTACTTCGTGATGCAAACCTTGTCGTTGACACAACAAACGCCTAATGGACAAACTGACTCTCGTTCCTTGACGGCGCTATTCGAGGAGATGCACAATCATGCTGGAACAGATCCGCAGACGTTTGCTGATGTGGCTAAACGTGCCTTCGGAAAGTCGGGAACCGGAAGTCAGCCACCACGACCTCAAAGTGCTGATGGACCGGATGGATTCCCTGGAGAGAATGGTGATGACACAGGTGCAACGGCCAGACGAGGGAACCGGGATAGTTCCATCATCATCGAAGGATGAGTTGTCCGTCTTGCCTGACGCCCATTTAGGAGCGCAATAAGATGCCTGAAGGATATGGATACGACAAAGAGGGAATCATTCAATTCCTGATTGATAAATTTGCTGGAGCGCCAGATGTTCAGGCTCCTCCAAGTCAGGTGCAGAATCCGTTGAATCGTTTTGGGGAACTACGTCGTCCTCAACGTGGACTCGGTGGTCCGAGAAATTCTGAAAATCTGCCGAATGACTGGCACCCAGAGGGGCAACGCAGCACCAGACGACGCACCCGTGGGACGATTGACCACTCGAAGCGATTGTCTGATATTCCCGGTGAGGGGATTCAGGGATTCTTGGAAATGCTGCAAGCGAATCCCCAAGATCCGATGAACCGTCGTTCCGCTGCAACGTTGGCTGGACTAGATCCGTCTCTACTTAGTGGTTTAGATGGTTTAGGTGGGGCAGTCGGCGGTCGTCTTACCGAATCTGATATTCGTAGTGCTGAGAGAAAACTCCCACAAAGGCGTGGCCCCGCTCCTGTTGGATATGCAAATCCTCGCACTAGATAGCAATCATGGCCGACAAAGAGAAGAATCTCGCTGATTACACCGACGATTACGACCGTCTTCGCGCTCAGAAGGCCCGAAATGTCGGTTCTGTCGAATTACGGATTCTGACGAATCTATCCTTTGCGTCTGGTGAGCATTGGGTCGGCACGCAGAATCGGGTGCTATTTACGCGGAAACGCGATCCAAACAAGCTGTATCTGGTGTTTAATCTCGCCGCACAGATGCTCTACAAGATGATGGGGCGTCTGAGCAGCATTGCGCCGGTCTTCAAGGCCAGAGCCGACAAACAAGACCCGAAATCCATTGCGGCGTCCGATGTCGTGAACAAACTCGTTCGCGCTCTTGACGAAAAGCTGGATCAGCCTTCACGCACCTGGGAAATCCTCTGGTGGATGTCCATTGGCGGCGTGGCGTTTGAATATGTGCCGTGGGTCAAAGACGCCACGATGGAACCGATGCCGCAGTTCGATCCCGAAACCAATGAACTGCAATGGACTGATGCACTGACGGGTCAGGTCGTGCCTGAGTCTGAACGGCAACTGATGTTGTCGCAGGGGCGCAATCCAGAGGAATTTCAGGTCATTGAGGAAATGGTGCTGGCTGGCGATGTGGGTAGCGAGATATTAAGTCCGTTACAAGTGTTTATTGATGCTTCTGTGCGGTCGATTGACGATCTGGCTCCTGATCAGGCGGTCTATATCGCCAAAATACGCACCTTGGGGTGGATTGAAGCCAATTACGATGTAAGTAAAGATTCTATTCAAAATATTAAAGATGCGACGGATGTGCGGATTCTCAGCACCGATATTAAGCAATTCGGTGATCCGACCGGATCGGTGCATCTCCAAGACCTGATTCCACGGATTCAGGGGAGTCGTACGCAGAATGACCCCGATATGGCGGTGGTGGTTGAGCGATTCCAGCCTATTTCCGAGAAAAACCCCCGTGGGAAATACAGCGCCTTTATTCCCGGTGAACAGATCCTTCACGATGGGGATAACCCCTACGAATCCATCCCACTGGTCGATTTCCACTGGAGTCCGACCACAACAAGTTTCTGGAACAATGATTACGTCAGTGACCTCATTGCTCCGCAACGCTTCCTCAATAAGCGACTGTCGCAGCTTGGGGAACAGGCCAATGCGTCAATTTATGCCGACGAACTGCTTGGACCGACCTTAAAGCGGGACGATATTCCGTCTGATTACCCTGCTCCGATTGAAGGGGGATTAACAGATGGTGGCGTCAAAATGGTGCAACGGCGTGATCCTCCGCAATTACCAGCGTGGTTTATGCAATCAGTGGAACTGACACTGAAATTGATGCGAGAAATCGCTGGTGGCGTGGATTTATTCTCAGAGTCGAAGTTTCCTGGTCAAATGCGTGGTCCGATGGCGGTCCCCATGCTTCAGGAGATTATTGATACCCAATGGGGGAATCTCTATCAGCATTTGGGTCAGCGACTCGGCAAAGTCAAGGAAATGCGGATTAACCGTGTGAAACAGTATTATCCTCCGTTTCGGACGCTGCATTACACCGATAACAGCATGAAAGATGAAGTATTTATCTTTCAGACCTCAGATATTCTGCGTTCTGGCACGGATTACTCTATTACCGTTGAGCGAGGGAGTCTGATTCCAGAGCTTCGAGCTTTACGGGAAGCCCGTATTCGTGAGCATTTACAGTCACCATTGAGTGTGCTGTATATCGACGAGCGTACAGGGCGTATTGACAAGGAAAAGATTGCGGCTGACCTGAGTATGGGCGATATTGGTCGAGAAGATGAAGAATCTCGCTATCGGAAGCTCGCCATGCACCTTGTCGAGCGTCTGTGGCAGGGTGAACAGCTTCCAGAGCATATTCCCATGCCCTTCTGGAACCTGAAAGTCATTATGGATGAATTGGAGTCCGAAATGGCTACGACAGAATGGTTGTCAGCCAGTCCTCCGATTCAACAGGGATTTGTGCAATTCTGGAATAAATGTCGTCAATTCCTTGTCGATTCTGCGAAACAGCGACAGGAAGGGATGCAGGATCAGCAGATTCAGGGCGCGGTGGCACAGGCCGCACAACAAGCCGCAGCAAAAGCCGCAGCCGAAGCGATTGATATGGCAATGGATCAATTCAAAGCCAGTTCAGAGATTGCGCCTCAAGCCCCTCAAGCCTTAGCTCAGGCCATGTCAGAACAGAACCAGCAAGGACCGCAGTAATGGCGGTGAATCGGAAGCGTCTTCAGGGCAATATGAAGATGATGATGAAGGAATATAAAGACAATCCCAAAAAATTCAACGGTGGAAAAAAGCAAGCGATGGCGATTGCCTATTCCAAAACTCGTCGTCGTAAAACTTGACACTAGCAATTATTGATTCTTATACTGCAAAAGACTGCACGATTCGCCTAGAGCGAACAAGGCACGCGAACACGCGGTTTGGGACTCCCCGGCAGGGGAATAACCTATTCGGCACTCGCAGACCACTCGACTGAGGAGAGTTTGATGGCAGAAGATGATGTCAATGTCGCACCGGAACAAACAGAGTCTAGTGCGGCACCAGAAAACACTGAAACAGGAGGCGATACCTCATCATCCGGTTCCTGGCCCGCAGAGGCTCAAGCCGAATACACGAGGAAAACACAAGCTCTTGCCGACGAACGCAAACAGTGGGACTCTGAGCGTTCCCAACAAACGCAGCAGCTACAGCAATATGCACAGCAGTTGCAGCAGCAGCAATATGCGAGACAGGCACAGCAACAATCGCAACAGTCACAGCAATCAAACAACACGATGCTGGATCAGTTACGAACGATGCCGTATCTGGATGGGAACACCGCCGCCCAACTGATGGAGCGCATGGTCAATGAGGGAATTAACCCTCTGAATAATGCGCTCAAACAGCGTGATCAAGCACTGGCGGCGTTGTATAAGGATTACAAGTCCTTAAAAGACAGTGTTGGTGCTTCTCAAGGCAAGCAAGCGGAAAAAGACCTCGAACATCGGTTTACGAAAATCCGTGAGGAACAGGGACTCCCTGACAATGAGATAGTGAACGAACTGATGCGGGATGTGTATTACTCGCATGAGGGAGATACACTGGATCAGGAATACCCCGATATGCTGCGAAAGCGGTGGGAGGGGATTCAAAAAGCGGTCAGGGACGGAGATCGGGCTGCGGCAAAAAAGGCGAAGGAATCACCGTTTCCCTCACAAGGGGGACAGATTTCTCCGACGAGCGGCAAGACTGGTGGCTACAAGACGCCTGAAGAACGGGCGAATGAATTGTGGCCGATGATCAGTCCCGGTCAATCGGGTGAATAGATATCGACCTCAGAAGGAGTTGATTACTCATGGCGAGTACAACTGATGTCGTTGAAGCCTTGAAATACACCTATGGTGTGGATCAAGTCTCGTACTTGGTCAACCAGGAGGTTGTCTGCTGGAATATGTTCCAGAAGGCGAAAAAACCTGTTGGTGGTCGAGGGCAATTCTTGATGCCCATTATGGTGAAAAACCCCGGTTCGTGGACAGGTCTTGCGGAAGGTGGTTCGTTGCCGTCTAACCTCAATCCCGATACGACCGAGGCATCCTTCAGTCTGGAAGAATTTGCCGGACTGTACAACATGTCGTGGAAACTCCTCCAAGACGCACGGAACTCAAAGTTTGCGTTTCAGACGGCGTTGAAAATGATGGAGGCGGGTTTCCGTCGTCGTGTCCTCAAGCTCCTCAATGCCGACCTCTTGTCTGATGGTCTTGGCAAACTGGCCGTGATGCCAGCCGCCGATAACCAGACGACGATTACCGTCGATGCTCTACCGAGTCTCGATGTCGGCATGGTCGTTGACTTGATGGATGCGTCGGACAACAACGCGAAGTTAGCTGACTCTGCAACGGTCACAGCGATAGATGCGCCAAATCGTACTGTTACGATTAGCGGTTCTGCGCCAAGTGGCACCGCCGCAGGTGACTACTTCGTCATTCAAGACACGGTGTCGTCAAGCACCTCATACCATACCAATGGTTTGTTGGGCATTATTGACAACGATGATCCGCCAACACCGAAGGGTGACTTTGGTGGGATCGACCGTGGTACCGCAGGGAACGAATTTTGGGAATCTGTGGTCTTGGCTAATGGTGGCACTAACCGCGCACTGACAGAAGACCTGCTGATGCAGCTAGAAGATTCTGTCCGTGAAAAAGGTGGGGCCAAGTTGAACTCCTACATCTCCAACCTGCCGATTATTCGCCGGTATCACGAACTTCTCCGCGAAGATGCGTTCTTTGCGATGAGTTCACCGAAGGCGTTTGATGGTGGGTCTGGTGTGGGGCGTGATGGTGGGGCGCAGCAAAAAGGTAAAGATGGTGGCGATGGCCGCACGATTTACCGTTTTAGCGGCAATCCGTGGCACGCAGAGCCGTATTTTGCGGCGAATACGATTATCGGTCTGGATACCAAGCATTTCTTCATCGGTCACGGTGAAAATGCGGTGCCTCGTCCGGTATCGGAAATCTTCGATGGAACACCGTTCTTCCGTCAGACTTCCAACTCCACTTTTGAGGTGGCGTGGTACTGGCAGGGTGAGTTGCTGAGTGATAATCCAGCGGCAGGTGCGAAGATTGAAGACGTAGCAGAGTCGTAAACTGAGTAGGTGCGGGGGGATGGAGTCTTACTGGAGAGTCAACTCTGTCCCCCTGTTACTTCGCCAGAAAGTAGGTAACTATGGGTATTAAAGCAATCGCTCGACTTGCGCCGGTTCATGTGGTCTATACCATTTCAGCAGGAGAAGCTGCTGATACGGGGATCTTTGTCGCAGACCAGGATTACGAAATCATGGATGTGCGCGAGGTTCACAGCACGGCTGGAGCCAGTAGCACGACGTTAGATGTTGGTGTGGCTGCATCGGGGACGGCCCCGGCGAGTCTGACCACCGCAATAAGTTCAGCATTGGCGTTGGATAGTACGGCAAATACGCCAGTGCAATCGACCCTGACATCGACGCTTGCTAATCGTAAGCTCGATAAAGGGGAGCAACTGTCGTTGAATTACACCGGAACGGTGACAGCCTACGAAGGATCTGTGCATGTGGTGTTGAAGCCGGTCCGTACGAATACAACGTATTAAGGAGGCGTATGGAGGTCTTTGATCCTGTTCGGTACTCGCTAGAGGAAAACAAGTTTTTCCTGTCACATTTAGGTGAATCTCCTGTTTCGGCTCTTCAGGAAACACTCCCAAATGGGGTGAATCCAGTTGCGGTGCAAGAAGTTCTCGGCCAGTTATATGAACTGGAAGAACTGAACAAGCATCGTGGGATTGCATGGGCAGGAAAAGAGGCGATTTCTGACACCATTGGCAAGTATTTACATGAGCATGAGCGGTGGAGTGAAATGTCCACTCGTGGTGCGCCCCGGTTTCCAACGATGCACGCCTGGGATGGTCGTGGTCGTCCACATCGGGGTGGCATCACTTCTGATGCTGGTTCAGTCAGTACGTATTTTGATGAAAATGGTGAGCGAGTCTCGTTTCGGGTTTCCTTGAGAGATGCGGCGTCTGAAGTATTTCAGGCACCGTGGGCAAAAAAGGCAGAACCCGTACCGGATGCGTTGATTGAAGATACTGAGAATGGCTCATTAAAGTGTCCCGTCGATGGATGGGTGGCAAACTTTAAGCCAGAATCTCGCCAGTCCTACAACATGGCCCGTGCGCGTATGTCGAAACACTGTAAAACGAGCAAGGATGATCGTGTTCGTGAGTTCGGTATGAAGGTTTTCGGATGATAGACACCCCACCGATTGAGGAAAGTCCTCAGTTTTGGCATCCTAATCGGTTTGGGGTTCAGTTTGCACCGGAGTCCTTTCGACAGCAGCTTCGGGGTATACATCACGATTTGGAGGCCACATGGCATCCTCTTCGTGAGCGTTGGTTGGTCTGGTACAAGCGTCCTCGTATACAACACCATCGGTCTAAAGGATGGCTGTTGTTGTTTGTGGTGGAAGACTCTAGTGGTCAATATGTCCCACTGGACACCCGCGCACTTGCCGCCTGTTATGAACAGAGCGGTTTTAAGTGGGGGTCTGGTAAGAAATATTGGGCTAGGGTTGAAGAAGAGTCACAGCGAGAGCAAATGGAACGCGATGCTGACCGAGAGCAAGAGCTTTCGGACGTAGGGTCTGATCGATGGGATCATACGAAAATACAGGTCAGTATGCGTGGTCATTCCTCTGGCAGTAAATTTGTGAATCACCATGCGGGGGATTAAGTCTTATGGCTACAGGCCAATCGCTGTTGGACACGATGGAAGTGATGGATCGTGGTCTTCAGCTTCAGTCAGGTGAAACGGGTGTCACGCTCGGTCTTCGTGCCTTAAATTCAGCCCAAGACCACTTTGAGTCCATGATGGCATTACAGACGAATGTCATGGCTTCGAGTATCGGCACTCTCACGACATCGGCCAGCACGGAATCGACAGCTTTTCCTACAGGATTGATCCGCCTGGATCGCTTGCAGTTTATTGATCCGACGACAAGTCGTCCTTCGTGGGACTTAGAGCGTGTGGGATATACCGGAGATCACTACACTTCGCGTACGTTCTATCCGTCAGTGCAATTCAATGCCACGACGACGGGTCGTCCTGTGCGATACTGGACAAATGGAAGTCACATCTATTGGGATCCGCTTCCTGATGCGACACATACAGTGCGGTATTACGGGATGAAGGCCGCTGATGATATTACGGCAAGTGGGACATTTTCGTATCCAGATATTGTGATGCTGCCGATTGCCCAGTTTGCTGTTCGGATGCTGCGTGTTGGAAAAGATGACGAGGCGGGTCCGGTGATTGACTTAGGGAATCAGATTTTTGGTCCGGTGATACAAACACTGGCACGGTTTAATCGGGATCGTGCGCCTGGTTACGATTATCGGTATACACATACAGAATAGGAGTGCCTGATGGCGTTCATTCAGGAAGATTTTCAGGATATCAGAGATACACAACTCATTAAACGCGCCAAGATTGACGCGGCGAGTAGTGGTGACAATACCCTTGTTGCGGCAGTCACGGGAAAGAAGATTCGTGTCTTGGCCGCATTCTTCACCATGACTGGTACAGCCGTCACTATTCGATTTGAGGATGGTGCTGGCGGGACCGCTCTCACCGGACAGATGGGACCGACTGCGGGACAGACGATTGTCCTGCCGTTTAATCCGGTCGGCTGGTTTGAAACGTCTGATGCCACGCTACTGAATATGGAACTTGGTGGGTCACAGTCGGTTGATGGCGCGTTAGTCTATATCGAGGCGTAAATGGCTGATATTCAAGTCACGAATACCGATGCTGATCTTTCCGACAATACCTTACTGACGGAAGAGAACGCGTACACGATTACCGGATTACATACCTTTAGTCGCAGCACCAATGCGCCGTTTGCGGTGAACTCTGGTGCAGCAGTGGTGGCGAATCTGGATGCCGATAAGCTCGATGGGATCGAGGCCACAGGGTTTGTGAAGGCGAATGGCACCGTGGCTCTGACGGCGAATTGGGATGCTGGAGCGTATGAAATCCGCGCCCAAACCCTAGAGGCTGATGTCTCCACAGGTACAGCTCCTCTGACGATTGCGTCTACGACCAAAGTTGACAACCTCAACGCTGACAAACTCGATGATCAGGAAGGCACTTATTACCTTGATCCGGGGAATCTGAGTAGTGCGGTTGCCGTCAATAAAGGGGGAACGGGTGCAACATCCCTCACAGATGGCGGTGTGCTACTCGGAAGCGGGACTAGCGCAATCACCGCGATGGCTGTGCTTACTGACGGACAAATGATTGTCGGTGACGGATCTGGTGATCCTGTTGCTGAAAGTGGCGCAACCCTCAGAACCAGTGTTGGTGTCGGGACAGGGGACAGTCCTCAGTTCACAGGTATTGAACTCGGCCATGCGACTGATACGACACTCACTAAAGCAAGTTCTGGCGATGTCAACATCGAGGGCAACATTATTTACCGTGCTGGAGGCACCGATGTTCCTGTCGCTGACGGAGGCACAGGTGTTGGCACCCTCACCGATGGGGGTGTGTTGTTAGGGAGCGGCACCGGAGCTATTACTCCGATGGCGGTCCTAGCTGACAGTGAGATGATTGTTGGCGATGGGTCGGGAGATCCTGTAGCCGAGAGCGGAGCCACATTACGCACCAGTATCGGCGTCGGTACCGGAGACAGTCCAACCTTTACAGCCGTCACAGTTGGTCAAGCTGACATTACGGCTGAAGGTGACTTGCGCTTACAGGATGCGTCCGGTGGACAATATGTAGGACTTGATGCTCCTGCCACCGTATCTTCCTCCTATACCTTAACGCTGCCAGCAGCGATTGGTTCCGTGAACCAGTTCCTGTCTATCAACAATACCGATGGCACCCTCCAATGGGCATCTGCCTCGGCAGCAACGACCGCTGCGGGATCAGACACCCAAGTCCAATACAACGATGGCGGGACGAACTTTGGGGGTGATGCAGGACTGGTCTACAACGACAGCACGGATCTCTTAACGTCAGGCAAGCTCGCCACAACAGATACATCTGCAACCAGCATTGATGTGGCTGGCGGGATTACGGCTGGTACCGGCAACGTCGCTATTGTGAATGCGGCAGGGAAAATCCCTGAACTCTCATCAACGTACTTGGCAGATTTAAGCGGAGCCAACCTCACCGGAGTTAGTGCTGGAAAGGTTCTCCAAGTACAGAGCTTCAACTACACCGCGCAGGTCGGATCGACCTCATCGACGTTCGCCACAACAAATGTCCTCGACAAAATTACGTTGGCAGACTCAAATAACAAGGTTCTGGTGATCGTGACTATCGGTGGTGTTGGCAAGTCTGGAGCCACTGGCGTTAATATCCGCGTTCGACGAGCGATCTTAGGTGGCGCAACCAGTACGATGAGCGGTGGAAACATCGAACACAACATGGCATATACCGCGTCATCGGCAACAAACTATGCCGGTGCCTCTTCGTTTACGTATTTTGATAACCCGACAACGACATCGGAGTTGACGTACACGGTTGAATTTGCGAATGCTGCCAATGCGTCCAACACCTACGTCATGCTTAGTAATGGTCGGGGATCAATCACGCTGTTGGAGATAGAAGTATGATTCACTTAAATGAATTGTTCCATAACACGTTGAATGTGATTGTCTGGAAAGTTCCCGGTGCGAAGTGTGTCGTTGACGGGCCGGGGATGGATGGGGTGTTACGAGAAGGGTCATGGGAAGGGCCGGGAGATCCCCCATCAACAGAAACGATTGAAGGATGGATACAGGAATTCATTGACGAGGAAATCAGTATCGACCTCGACGCTGAGAATCGAGTGACTGAGGAATCCTTAGCTGCAAGCTACGCCGTGTTTGAAGTCACGACTGGTTCACCTCCGACTGACGCTGAAAAACAGAGCCTCCATGACTCGATGGTCGAGAACATGAAACAGAGTCTCCATGAAGAAGCCTGACTACGACTGGTGGATTCAGCATTCGCATACGGATAGCGCGTTTCTCCTGCTGGCTGATTCGCCTGAACTCTTTGAACAATCAATTTTGTCGCGGTTGAAAAAAGTCAAGCGCAAACCAGACCAGGGTGTCATCAATCAAGCGACGTATCGAGCGATTCACGAACAGGATCGGTTCGGGTCGATGTCGTCGATCCTTGATGCTATTCAGCCTGAGCCAGAGGTGGTTTCCTCTCGCCCTTTTATGGGGAGTTTACGGACTGACCGACACGCTTTACGTGACGATCAGGGTTCATTTCCAGCCGTAGGTGTCAGTGCGTTCTGGTCCCCGTGGGCGGTCAAATACAATCCCGGTCAACTGGAACGCCTTGCGGAATGGGCGAGTGGATGTGGGATGACGTATGTGCGGTGGTTTGGCGCACATGACTGGCCGGGAGGTATCAATCCTTACAACGGACACAGTGTCGATCCGTCCTACTTCTCACTCATGCAACAGACGATTGACTCTCTTGCAGAATATGGTCTGCGCTCTCAGATTACGATGTTTACCAGGCGTAAGATGATCAAGGATGCCGAATCATTGGCGCGAGGATGGGCCGACCTCGTGAAAGAGAATAGGGATAAGGTCTGCCTCGTTGAGTGTGTGAATGAATGGAACCATACACATAATGATTGGTCGGATAATGAGGTCCGGTCGGCGTCTGCGGCATTTCAGGAGCGTTGTGATGTTCCATTTGCTTTATCTGCGACTTCCGCTGAGACATGGGAGGACATGAAAGAGCGGTTAACGCATCTCTATACCGGCTCATCGGCTTCAGCGACAACGATTCATTTCCCTCGTTATCAATCTACACATGAAGGAGCATGGAGATGGGTTCGGCAACCGTGGCATGGACGCTGGCCGATTGAAGGATGCCCTGAATTTGTGGTCGATAACGAACACCAACGATGGGATAAAAGCTCTAGCGGAAGAGAAGTCGCGGTGGCTGCGGCGGCTCCGCTCAATGCCTTTATTGCGGGTTGTGGGATGTCTACACACCATGATGTCTTTGGGGTTCACATCAAAAACGGCGAGTACAGCTCAGACTTGGCCTCTCAGCGACTCCAGAAGGTCTTATCGAAGGTTATCCCTCTCTTGCCACCTGATGTCGCTAATTGGCAGTCTACGCGGGTTGGTGAGGGTGGTGGCCCACATCCATTTCCCTCCCTGTTGAACCAGCAATGGAGTACGGAAGATACGGATACTGGCGTGTCACGCTCATTTGCAGCCGTTCGTGGTGATGATTTTGTCATGTGCCTGAACGGAGTTCGTGGCTCAGTCACACTCCATGAGTCACATCCCAAAAAATTTCGCGTGATTTCTTTGGACGATGGCGTCACAATTCACGAAGGGCATGGGCCGACCATATTAAGCGAGGTTAATGGTCAAGCATTCTACGTAGGGACGATGTAATGCCCTATCCAATACAGACTCAGGTTTTCAGCGTCTTCATGGGAACACAGGAGGGGATTCATTCTGTGGCGCTCCCTGCGATCTATTCATCCAGCGGTTCTCGGAATCTCTGGATTGATAAGTTGGGTCGGGCAAAGAAGATCCTCGGATACAGCAAACAGAATAGTTCTGCGGTCACAACCAATACCGGGAGTGCAGCCACGCGGTTGCGTGCGCTGAGAGCCTACCGACAAACTGGTGCGACATTTACTCGCCAGCTTCTCGGTGTGTTTGAAGCCGCTTCAAGCGAGTATGAACTCTGGTATTCGACCAATGATGGTGATTCATGGACGTTTATTGAAGACTTAGGGAGTGGGTCCGTGGGGTCTATCCCCGATTTTGCTCAAGTCGATAACACATTGTTCTTTACGAATGGCGTTGTAGCCCCTCAGTCGTGGAACGGCTCATCGCTGTCCACTGCTGGTCCCGGCTCAAAGTCCCCGACTCCTACTGCTGCCATTCCAGATCCGGTAGTTGTGGGTCAATTAAATGGCGGGTATAGCTGGAAACTTGTGAGTGTTGACGCCTCAGAAACACGGTCAGCGGGGTCTACGACCTCAAACATTATCCAGTTACAGGATGAACAGGCCAATCTTTCGTGGTTAGCTGATGCCGATACTGATATTACGGGATATGAGCTATACCGGACGACTGGCACAGGCGCGACATTCTATTTTGTCACGTATATTGACGGTCGAACGACACTTGCTTATACCGACAACGCCTCAGACCTTGATATTTTAGAGAATCGGTCACTTCAGGAGCATGGCGATGCTCCACCAACCGGGAGTTATTTCTGTGAGCCACACAAACAACGCCTCTGGTGGGGACGAACCAATACCAATCCTCGACGAGTCGCATGGTCAGATCCAGGTTTACCCGATCAGGTGGGAGCGAATAACTACCTTGATTTCACAGACCAGAGTACCGTCGGGGATGTCGTCACAGGGTTGGTGGGGGATTTCGAGGGTATGCTGGTCGTGTTCTGTGAGCGTTCCATCTGGACGGTCACTGGCACTGGTCAAATAGTCTCAGACATTATGGACTGGACCCGCACGAAGTCAAATGCGGTGACAGGGTGTGTCTCGCATCGTTCTGTGATTCGTGTGCCGGCAGGAGCCGTCTATACGGATTCAAGCGGAAATCAGGTATCCACAAGTCGTGTGATGTTGTCCTATATGACTCCCCTCGGAGACATTCGATTATTCGACGGCAACAACGATATTGTTATTAGCACACCAGTGAAAGAAACTCTTAAAGATTTTCTGTATACCCAACACAAAAAGGTTCACGCGGTTCACGACATTGAAAACGCGCATGTGGTCTATTTCTGGCCGGGAACGACACCCTCTGGAGAAGATGCGGAATGCAACAAAGCCGTTGTCTGGAACTATCGGTGGGGTGTCTGGTATGTCTGGCCTGATATGCCGATGTCGGCATCTACCACGATTGAAACCAGCACAGATACCCAAATTGTCCTGACTGGAGAAGCGCAGACAAGCAAGGGCGGGTTCTGCTACCAATTTTTCAACGGGGATAGTTTTGATGGCTCAAACATTCCATCCAGGTGGATGACGAAGGTCATATACGGCACTGACAATAGCTGGAGTACTCGCACGCCTCAAGCTCAGATGGCGTATATCAAGCGATATCGCTGGCTGGATGTAATTGCTGAAGCAGATGCCGATGTGACGCTCAATATTGAATGGATGGGTGGATCGGCGTCCGATGAAGCTGTGGCGAGAGGTGGGGCAAGTCAATCACTTGAACCGTTGTCCATGCAGTTGATTACCTCAGACGGCAATGGGATACAGACGGTCGCAGAAAGTAATATCGTGCTGCCGGTGGACTCTGTGCAAAGTATTATTAATCTTGAAGGCACGAATGGCGATTACATTCAGGATGTCGGGTGTCGAATCCGTATTAGTGACGATTCTCAAAATGGGTCGTGGAGTCTTGAGGGGATGACTCTAGGGTATCAGTTGTTACCAGGAGCCACGCGGAGGTTACAGTGATGGTAATGTCCCGCTCTCAAGCCTATGTCAAAACGAATTTGCCCTATATGTAAGAAAAATCCACTTATTCATCCAAAAGCCAAGCGTTGTGGGGAGTGTTATCACAAACGGATTGGTATTAAATCTACAGCGAAACAGTGGAATTGCTTAAACTGTAAGAAGAAGTGCGCCAAGCACTCGACGCTCTGTTCTAAGTGCCACCGGAGTAGAGGGCCGTACACAGAAAATAGTCGCGTCCTGCGAAGACAAAAAAACGAACTCCTTAAAGAACTCGCCCAAGAAACTATTCGGCAACCGCTCAGAACTTTTGAGGAGTCATGGAAGAAGTGGCAGGAAACTATTGGCATGATGAAGGATCGCTATCGCGGTCCTGCCAAGCTGAGAAAGAAGAATTCAAACAGGAAGCGTATTCTCGTCATCCCTGACCTCCATATTCCTTTCCATGACCCTGAGATGGTGGCGGCAATGCTGGCAAAAGAGGCAGGTCATGTCGATCTTGCTATTTGTATTGGTGATATTGGGGATGCTTATAGTCACTCTCGGTTTGCGAAGTATGAGAATGTTCCGTATTCGCATGAATGGGCTGAAGTCACGGCTCTGATGCAGACATTCTCTGAGTCATTCCCGAAGGTCAAGGTCATTGTCGGCAACCATGATGCGAGATTGCGGAAAGCGATTGCTACTCACCTGACCGTTGATATGGTTGAGGCTATTTCGTCCATGACAGGAGGAACACTATGTCCTATTACGGCCTTATCGAAGAAATTCCCCAATATCGAGGTCGCAAAGCATGAGGTTCCCAATACCAGCCACTCTATTGATTGGCTTTTGGTGGAGGGCGATGCGCTCCTTGCTCATCCCGAAAAATACAGCCGTGTGCCGGGAAGTGCGCTGCGATTTTTTCAAGAATGGGCAGCGGATAACTCAGCAGCGATAGGACTAGACGCTATTCGGCTCGTGGTGATGGGGCATACGCATACGATGGCGGTGTTTCCGTGGCGATCTGACTCATTACTGGTCGAATGTGGGTGTTTGTGTAAGACGCAGGGATATATGACTGGCGCACGGATTGGTGGCCGTCCACAACGACGGGGTTATATTTGGTTTGAGCAGGAAAATGGGGTTACTGACTTAAATAGTGTTGGATGGAGATGGTTTGATGTCGAAGACGGGCCGTGGCGCAAAAAATAAGAATTTGTGGTTGCGTCTCTGTGTTGAGCTAGGAGCCGCACCGATTACCGAAGCCTACTTGTCCTCTGATTACGAGTATGTAGATGGTATGTGTGAGGACGACTCTATTACGATTGCTCCTCACAACCATATTGTAGATACAGTGATCCATGAGCTACTGCATCGCTTATATCCGAAGCGATCTGAGCGTTCGATACGCAGAACAACGAGTATGTTGCGAAAAACACTTACAGATGAAGAGGTGCAATGGTTCTATGACGAATACCAGCGCAGAAAACAGACCGGAAAAGCCAGGAATGCCGACATTTAACGGCATTGCTACACCAAAAGAGCATATTTCGAGCATTCTTGGATGGCTCTCAGGTGTGATGACAGGAAAATACCATCGAGGCCAGAAAGAACATGGTGGGAGTCTCTGGCAAAAACCAGGCGCACTAGCAAACCTCGAAGAAGAGATTATGGATCTACCGGTGTATTACAAGACGGCAAAAGACCAGCTTCGTCAGATGGCGATAGAAGGTCGAAGCGCGGCAGAAGCCTACGAGTGGTTATACGGAGAACTACCAACGAGTAATAGAGAATGAGGGAGTTTTTTGATATTTTCTGTCGTGGGTTCCTGATTGTGGCCTTAATTTCCCTGAATACCATTCAGTTATCACAGGGGAGTTGGGCTGCTCCGTTTGTGGGGTTTTGTATTGCGGTGGTCTGGTGGGTTAATGCGAGGACAGCCAGTAAAGTTGATGGTATTCTTGCAGTTATGGCCTACGCATCTGGTTCAGCTTGTGGAACAGCGATGGGACTCTGGCTTGGTGGGATGGGGTGATTTATGTCGGATACGGACTTTGATCGTTTTAATATCTCTCGCCCTCCACAGCGGAGGGGGTTAACAGAAAGACAAATACAAGAGCTTTTAAGTTCTGAACCAGTGGATGAGGCTGGAATGCCTCTCGGTCCAGGCACGATTGTTAATTTGTTGAGGTTAGGGAAAAGTGTCCCCGGTGTATTCCGCAGACTCAGAGGTATGTTTTCTGGACGACCGCAATCGACTGCTCCATCAAATACTCTCAGGGATGTTGTACTTAGCGATAAACCAGTAAATCTAAGCCGTCGCGGATTTTTTACGAAACCTGTCCAGACCGCTGTTGATATACCACAGGCATTACGAGAAATAGGCATTTCAGAGGAATCCATCCGTAGTGGAGATGAAGTTGGCGTGTGGCCTGAACCTGGTTCTATGTTGGAGAAACTGGATCATAAGGCACTGGATACGGCGATGAAATCAGATATCGACGATTACGATACTGGGCCTGATGCTAGCGATAGACTGCGAGAAGTAATTGAAAAGAAGATTGTAAGGACTGGGTATAGGCCTAAAAGTTACGAGGGGCCAGGTGGCCTTATCCGTGATTTTGAGACAATGATGAGAGTTTATAGGGATCAGGCTCTTAAAGAAGCAGCGGAGAAGGCTGGTCGATCATTAGAGGAGCAGATAAAAATCGAGTTAGAGGAGGCAGATAAGCCGGGAGTGGTGGCTAAAGCTGCCGATGAGATCCGTCGGAGATATAAGCGATAATGGCACGTTCTAATATCCCGCTCGATTTCCCTGTTCCAGATTTCGCCCGTATTCGTGAGGAAACAGGTGTGGTCACGGAACAGGCCATGCGTGCCATGTATTTCAATGCGATTGATACCCGTCGCAGGGTGCAACGGATTCAGCAGGAGCTAGGATGGCACAGCGCACCGTTCGCAGCAGGGAATTTCACAGCAAATTCAGGCACATGGACCGTCGAGGCGGCAGATCAGAAACTCTTGCAATACATCAAGGTCGGCCAGTTCGTGACGATCAACTTCTTTCTGGAAGACACGACAACCGGCTCAGGGATGGGGAACGAACTGAGGATACAGATTCCGAAGGGGTTGAAGGCCACCGCCACGACGTTTACGGGACCGCTCATTATCAAAGGGTCGGTCGATACGGAAGGCTATATTACCACCGGGGGAACCGATAAGCTCTATTGCTATCGGACGGATCATAGTTCCTGGCCGTCCAGTATTACGAATAATGTTGACATTCGAGGAATGATTAGCTTCCAGACATCTCAGTAGGTATACTCGTAAACGGAGCAATGTCAGATATTCTCCTTCGGTCTTATGGTGTCGGTGATCCACCACGGATTGTAAAGTGGTATGCCAAAGACCGAAAAGGGTTCGAGTCGTTTATGGGGCAGGTCGTTCCAGATGAACTGGCTTGCACGATGGCGATTACATCGTTATTGAATGCGGTGAACAACAATGTGGCCTTGTTTTACATGATAGATCACGGGGACCAGACGATTGGGTTTACAGGGTTGACGAATATCACGCCAAGTCGTGATTTCGGGCAACCGCACATTTATATTGAACCTGATTCGCGTCGGTATAGTTTGCAAGCAGCTCACGCTGCTGAAAATCATGCTGTGCAAATAGGGATTAAGCACTTTATGATTTCAGTAGATTACGACAATAAACGAGGGTTGGCGTTAGCGAAAAAGCTCGGCTTTAATGAAGTCCAGCGAAAAGCCTTCCTCAAGGAGTTACACGTATGAGTGGCACAGAATCAGCGTGGTTTCCGTGGGTTATGGGTGGCGCGAGAGGCGTCGGGGGGTATTTAGCCGGTGGTGGTGACGATGACAAGATCGTCGGGATGCCATTGCGAGGGACTCCCTATTATGCTCCAGAACTTTACCAACGAATGATGGGGGATCTTGGTACTGTTGGCGCTGTCGGCGCACAACGGGCTTCAAGAGATGTGTCCTTACCAAGCGCAGTTGTGCAGCAACCCCCAATGATAAAGGGACCGTTATTTGCTGATGTGGGTCTGACGGGAATGGACCCTGCGTTACGTCGTCCAGAGTTATTGCGTCGGAGTGGCGTTGATTGGGGAGACAACCCCCCATTCGGGCAGGAAGTCAGCGGTGATACGGTCTATAAGACTGCGACACAAGAGAATCCTCCACAACCGATGCTCGGAGGAGGGTTTCAGGAGATTGAAGACGCGCTTGGATTGATTGGTGTCACACGAGATGCGAATAATATGCTGACATTTGCAACAAATCAGTTCGATCCCACTCCTGCACAGTTGAGCTTGGAGAGAAAGAGAACTGGAAAGCGTCGAGGCGGCGGTAGTCAGGGACAGAATGAAGGCCAATATCCTTCAGGCGAAAATCCAGGCGATCAGGGAGAATCTGGTGGTTCCACCAGCGGTATATATAGTTAAGGCATAGCTATGGCGAATGGAAAATACGACTACCAAGACTACCTTACCAATCTTGACGAAGTAATCGCTGATTATGATTACGAGGGGCAGGGTATAGCTCCAGGGACATATGACGAAGGTTCTCCTTTTTGGGATGACATTGTTGGCGCTTATCAAGCTGGCAATACGGCACCAATGCCTTCTGATGCCGATATTGGTCACGGATATTACAATGTGTTGGCTGAAGGCAAGGACATTGGTGATATTTGGGGGGTTCAGACACCTGATACTGGTGGTGGTGCTAGAAGATATAAACCAGGTTTAGATCCACGACAGGCTGGATACGATGAGTGGTTGAATCCAGAGAGCGGGATAGATCAACGGTCCTTACAAGACTACGGGTTCGTAGACAAAAACAGGACTTTTGGTGGCATAACTCAGGAATTAGGCGAGCAATATCAAGCTCAACACGGTAGAGAAGCCGGTGAACGTGATATCTGGCATGGACTTTATGGTCATCTGATGGAGGATTACCCTCTTCAGGGGATTTACAGTCCAGACAGGACTCGCGGTAGTGGCGGTGGTGGGGGGATGTATGACCTCACGCCAGAGAACATCAGCTTTCTTGAGCAAAATACTCCACTCGATGCAGGGTGGGGGAGTGGGTTTCAGCGTATTGCTGAGAATTACGACCCAAATCGTGCTGGTTTCGCTGAGTTTTTAGCAGATATGACCGGTGCGGGTCTTCCGTATACCGAATCAGGCGGTTCTGGCTCCCTTCAGTTTGGTGGCGGTGGGCCAATCATCGACATTATGCGGAACTACGGAACAGGTGGGGACGCATGGCAGTATCTCCTGCCAGAAATCATCGACGACACCATCGACGACACCATAGATGACACCATAGATGACACTACTGACGACACTA
>Ga0208181_1000159_pt1 | contig 46279 bp, 53 predicted proteins | sample MalvirDeepMed_s6_FD_184244 | JGI IMG/M metagenome (GOLD analysis project Ga0208181, IMG submission 184244) | Marine viral communities from the Global Malaspina Expedition - Malaspina viral metaG DeepMed_s6 (SPAdes) (version 2) | ecosystem: Environmental > Aquatic > Marine > Oceanic | place... | reverse complement strand
AGACACCTGCAGATGAAGGCCGCAGAGCCGCCATAGAGGACGATATTGCGCGGTTGGAATTAAGGCGGAAAAAAGAAACCGGCGCCTTGGAAAACCGTTCCCATTTGGAAGCGCAATGGAATGACTGATCAAAAAAAACTTGGCCGTCCGGTGGGCAGCCATAAGTGGCCGCACCGCATCAACGTATATCTGTCAGATGAAGACCGCGCGTTGGTGGACAAGGCCCGTGGTGACGTTTCAATTTCGCGGTACGTCAGGGATGCAGTTGTGGCAAAGGCAAAGCGGCGGGTGAAACAGCTATTTCTTCGTCGCCCTTGCCCTGCTCATGGCCCGGTTTCCAAACCAGAACGAAATGATGCAAGCCAATAGCCCCATTTCTTCTTCCCCAAAGGCACTTTCCAGAGCCGTCGGCCAATCAACGTCTTGATTTGCAATCAGTGAGTATACCAAGCCCACCTCTACGGCTATAAATGTTCCCATGAAAAGATAGGTGATGACCGGCCTGACGCTGGCTTGAAGGGACACAACCCAGCCGCCATGTGCGGCCAGAGCCATGTCGTGTTCATAGAGTTTTTCCGTTTCTACTATATCAGCCTTGGCGTCCAGTTCCTGTAAATTCATGGTGGACAGAGCCTGAGCATACTGTGCCTTGGCTGCCAGCATGGCTAATTCCTGTTTGTTGGCTTGGCCCTGCCTAAAAAAACCGAGAATCTCAGGGATAATGGACGTGGAAAAGCCCAGAAGACTGCCTAAAAGTGCGATCATCTTTTGCGCCCGCTGGGCATCGGCGATCCGCCTTTTCCTACATAGAGTCCGAAGAACGCAGCACCCGCGCCCACGATTGTGGAAATAAATGCCGCCTGTGCATTGGTTGGATCTGACAGCGCCATGAACCACATCGTGGATTCATAAAAGGCGTATATATATGCCAGCATTATCAGCCGGGGGATCACCCGGAACTTATCAAGCAACCCAGCCGTCTGATTGCACCAAGTTTGCGCGTCGTCCCCGGTGGGGGGCGCCAGATCAGAGGCCAGCAATTCGTATTCGCGGGAGGTCTCAACGACCTTGACCACATTGTCAGCCATTGGTGTCTTCTTCCGCCTTCAAAAACAATGCTGAAATTCTGTTGGCCCGTTCGCCGACCTGGTCGGCCCACTGGCTGTCCAGGGCTTCCGTTGCGGCGGTGTCAAAATCACCATCCTTCAAGGCCGCCAGCATACGGGAAAATCCTCGTAATCTGGGCACCCCGAGATTGAATGCCATGTTCGCCAGACCGCGCTGGGCCGGTTCCGGCATCTTGCTCCACCACGGAAACCCGGCATTCAGTTCACTGACAGTGCGCTTGATGTCGTTGTCCAGCAGATCCATCGCCTCGACGGCGGAAATACCTATGGCGTCTAAATTTCTGCCGGTGCCGATCGTCAAGGCGCCAGCCGTGCAATGGTACGGCTTCAGCTTGACGCCTTCGTCCATTTTCAAATCGTCGGAAAGTTGTTTTGCGTCCATTTTTTCTATCGGCTTGGGGCGGTTGAAAATACGTTCCGGCAATTCGCGGTAGACCAGACAGTCATAGTTTTCAGTATGGCCTTTCAACGGCCCGTTGAACTTCCAGCCGTTTATGATGTAGCCTTCAATTTCGTGATATTCGGCATAGCGCAATTCAATTTCTGCGCGGTTTCTCATTTACCGAATGCCTTTTTGAAACTCTTTTCTTCATTTTCTGGCGTCATCATATCGCACGCTATTGTCGATGTGAGGGTGGTGATGTCCTGCACTCGGCGAAATAAGCAAACGTCCAGATCGACGGCCACCAGGCAAACGATGTCGCAGTCATCCTTCGTGAGTTTCCGCCGCCGTATTCCGCGGCTGGTCATAAATTGGTACCACCGGCCATCTTTTTGTGGTGATTTCGAAGCCTTGACCTGGATACGCTTGATGCGTTTGTCCTTCATGGCGATCAAGTCAACGCCTTCCGTCGTCGCCACGACCACGCGCCAGCCGTTCTTTTCAAGACAGGCCGCCGCCAGATATTCGCCTGCGCGACCAACATCATTGTTGTCGCCGACCAATTAACTTGCCCGCGCCAGCCGACGAATTTCTTCTTTCAAATGCTCAACGTCTTTTCCCAGAGACGTTAGTTCGCGAACTTTGGCTTCCAGATTTGACGGCGCAGAGATGTCCGTCAAAATGTTGACGCGCTGACGCAGGTTGTTGGTTTCTACGTCGATGCGGTCAAGACGATTATCGAGTTGCCTGATTGACGCCTTAAATTCTTCAAGTTGAGCGGTGATGGCGCCAATTTGATGTCTGGCGATTGCCATGGCAGCGACAACGCTCGCAAAAACAGCGCCGACAGACAGGAGCATTCGAAGATCGAATTCCATATGAAATCACTTTTCTGCCGCGCTTTCCGCGCGCAACGCTTTCCGATTTATGCGCCATCTTTGAATGAGGACAATAATCGACAGAGCGCCGATGGCCGTGCCGAGCAGAGTGTTGAAATCCCCGCCAAGAATAAAATTCCAAAGTGATGCGGCAAAACCCGATCCGGCGGCAGCGGCGTCTATGTTTTCAGGTCTGATCGTCACGCGGGGTCAGCTTTCGGTGGCGGGTACTTATTCCCGGTCATAGAGAGATCGGTCCCGGTCCCCTGGATACAAGCCAAATTATTCATGTTGGGCCGAGTGACGACGACTGTCCAGCTCCCGTGCGAACTCGCGAAAAGTTCGAATAGCGAATCCCCGGCAAGCCCATGGGCGACGACGATCTCCCGATATTCTTGCAACAGCCGGTCAGCTATCTTGTGATGAGCCTGGCAGATTAAAGGCATCTGCTGGGCCTGGACGGCAGGCATTAAAAAAGCCGCCACGAGGGCGGCTGCGAGGGCGGCGGCGAGGCGGGTCATTCGGGGGTGCCGTCTACTTCTTGGATCGTGGAGGTGCCCGCCTCGACCTCTTCCATCATGCGGGCGTAGTCCGTATTGTTAGGGTCTGGCGGAATATTCACATTCGGAGTACCTTCTGCTGCATAATATTTTGTGCGGCCATTGTCGATATGCTTAAAATATTTCATAGTTATAACTCCGCTGCTGCTTCAAGTACCTGGCCAGATTTAAGTTCTACAAAAAGACCGTTTCCATCCACATATCCTGAACCACTGGCAATCGTAGCAGTTACACTATGAATCCCTGCCGCATTGGTGGACAGAGTGCCATCAACCCCGCCGGCAGATGAATCGATGGTGTTAAAAGTTCCCCATGTCATGGTTGGCGCTGCCCTCATTGTGGTTGGAAAGTCTAACCCGCCAACAATACCAGTTGATGTACTCCTACAGGTTCCAGCCAGACCAACTCCACTGGCAGTAGTCCATTTAACGTAATAGCGTTGGCACTTAGCTAATGTCGTCCCGTAATCTTCTGCTTGAAACGATGTGGAGACACTACCTAATTCCAGTTGCACATTGGCTAGAAAGAAATCGTTGCCCGTGTTGTCGAGTAAATTCTGCTGGTTTGATGTTGCATACCCTTCTGTGCTGGTCTGCCATGCGTCCGCTGTGGATTGGTACGTGCCAGTCGCCATCAGCGGAAAAACCAGCCACAGGCTTGCATTAGCATCGTTGTCGATAACAGGGACAGAGGTGCCGGGGGCGGGGAAATCGACAGTTATGTATTCCCAAGTATTTGCCGACGTGACGGTATATTCCGTGCAGCATGAGTCATTTCCTTCCTGAAGATACACCGCAACGCAATGAGTGCCAGATTTTGGCGATTTAACCCAGAAGCTCAAAGCCAACGGATAATCGTCAGTTGCTTGCCCCCAATTCAAGTGCTGTAGATTCTGCCCTTCCATCTTTTGGAGAACGGCACTGATGTTATTGCCCGAAGTGTCAGTGTCAGCCGTGGTCACGTCAATTTGTAGGCAATATCTAAACGGGCCATCTGTGGTGCCAGCAGTTGCTTGACTGGCGGTGTAACGGCCTGATGAGGATGTTCCGTAGTGTGTCCAACCATCAGTTCCGTAGTAAACATAGTTGGTGCCGCCAATACCCGTCACCGACGATCTTTGAGCCACTGTGAAACCGCCATTCAAAAGCAAATTCTTATTTCCGCCCGGAATTGGATTTGCGCCGCCAGTTATACTGCCGAACCGGAATTGCTCCGTGCCGCCAGCAGTCACTCCAACGGTATCGGCGGCGGGGAAATATAATCCAGTGTTAGTGTCCGCTGTCGCCTGCAATGAAGGCGCCGAAACCGTCCCGGCGGCTGCCGACAACGCGGTCGTGGTCTTCAATGTCGCCAGTGACTGGGTGCCGTCGTACAGCTCGGCCAGATCCTGCATAATCGCCCGCATCCAGTTATTTACGTCCGATGGGGCCATGCCTTCCGCGCACGAAATTGACTGCAACGTCGTGTTGGATGCCGCCGTTTTTGAATAGGCTGATATTGTGTCTGCCATAAATTAACTCCGTAAAAAACCCGCCATCGACGGGCGGGTTGGTTATTGTCGCCGACCAGCGCTCTTGGCGTATGGCGGCTGTGGTTCCATGTCTTGCAGGCGGCCTGCCTGGAATGCGGCCCTCCCGCCTGGGCCAAGTAGCCCACCCCATTTGCCGCCGTAATAGGCGGTCTCACCCATCAAGCGGGGGATGGTTAGCGGTAGCCCTGCAACAAATGTTGGATCACTGAAGGCGTATAGGGCGGCACCGGCAGCAGGCACCCTAGCCAATCCACGTGGGGCTTTTTCGTGTAAGGCTTGCCCCGCCAGTTTCGGCCTCAGGGTTGCTGCCCCGGCCTTCTCTAATTGTTTCGCCAACTGTCCGCGTCGGCCCCAATTCGTATAGACATTGTTTCGCATGATTGATTGCAGGGCCTTTAAGGATGAACCAACCTTTGCCTTTTTCCCCGCCAGCTTAAACTCGTCTTGGATCTCTAGGATCAGGCCGGTGGCCCTCTCGTATTCGGACATGATGTCGGCGTAATCGGGGGCCTGTTCAGCTATCACTTCTCTGACGGCGTGATACATCTCGTCCGCTATTTTACGGTCAGGCGTGCCGAACTTCGTATTTTGCCGGATGCTGCCTATGGCCTGCTTCAGAGCATCGAGGCCCTCGACGGTTCTGAATATGGCCGGATCAGCCTCGGCCCATTCTTGAACTTTATTTGCAATCTTTTCAAACGTACCCGCTACTTCTTCGCGGACGACTTTACCGTGGAAAAGTCCGGCCTCTCCGACATCGCCCAGCTTCTTTGTAATGGGGCCAAAGTCTAGAATCTTTGGATCAGAGGTAACTTCCGCCATTTTACTGGTGTATGCCGCCGCTCGTTCTTCACGTAGACGGGCCAACGCCTTATTAGCGTCATTCACAACCGTATCAAGAGGTGCCTTACCCCGCATATTATCCAGAAAATCCTTGGCCATCTGGCCGCCGGTTTTTCCTGCCTTTGCGGCTGCACTTAAAGCGTCAGAACCGACACCCGTTGTTAGTCCGACGCCTATCTTAGCGACAGGGGCGGCTACCTTTGTTGCTGCGGTGACCGGATCAACAAAATCCGCAGCGGTTTGAACAGCCCTGCCAACTTTACCTAACGCAGACGGCGCACGGGCTGCTGCCCCACCAAATCCGGTTAATACAGTTGCGAGGTCTGCTAAAGATCCGGCTGGGTCTGTCGCCAATGTCCGCTTAATGTTTTCAACGCCCCAGTAACGGTCCATGAAAAACTGACCCACAGCGTCCGCAACAGCTTCGTCGGGCTGTTGGCCAGGAATTAATTTTTGATAAATACCTCTACCAAGAGCCGCTATAGATTTTGCCGTTCCTATCGGATCAGTGAATGGCTGTACTATATCGCTGCCTAACTGGACCGCGCTTTCAGGCAAATTAGAGACAGCTTGCGTCGCGACATCCGACCATGAAAGCGGCCCTGCTACTGGGTTATCAGCAAGTTGAATATCACCGGCTGACATATATTTTTCCGCAGCCGCACTTGCAGAGCCACGAGTTTTATATTTGTCCTGGCCAAAGAATATTTGTCTTCCATCCGGGGTTTTCAGACCCCAACCGGGACGCCCATTCTTTACGGCTTCGACTAGGTCAGCCATTAGCCTTCCTCTGCATTGTTAAAATCGGCGCGATCCCTCATCACAACATCTTTTGGGTCGTACTGATGTCGTATAGCCAAAGCTCTATATTTATCGCTGATGACATTAATTCGGCCCCGTGCGCGGTCGGATAGTTGAATGATCCGCTCTGCCATTGTCTTCGCAACCTTTGGATCGATGATGCCGCCCTTAGTAATTCTGTCGATTTGCAACATTATGGAACCGATCAGGCTTTGCGCTTGCCGACCCAACTTGACCTCACCCTCTCGGACGACACTTTCTGGGTCTAGGGCCGTGATAAATGAGTAGAGTGTTTCAAGCTGCGCTGTCGGACCAATTTCGGGAAGTTTCAGAATGTCCTGCGCCCTCATTCCCATATTTACAATCGGGCTGATGGCGTTGACTTTCTTGTCGTATTCCTTCCGCCATTTCGTCGTTGTATCCAGCATGCTCTGCCGCTTTGATTGGACATCTTGCTGACGCTGACGGGCCTCACCCTTAAATTCTCCCAGCGTCTTGCCAATATCCGGTGATAGAGCGAGGCGCATGGCATCGGTATCAGATAAAGGCGGTGGTCCAGCAGCAGCCATTGACTGAGGCGAACTAACCATTTGTGGGGATACGTTAAAAGCATCACCGCTTTGCCCGGTAGGCGCAGAGACTAATTCAGAACTAGTGGGGGCTAGTGGTGTGCCCACGCCTGGGAGCGAACCCCGGCCACCCAAGTAGCGGCTCAATACCGCACTACGAATTTTTGCTTGTTGTTGAGCCAACGCTCCTGCCCGCAGTGCATTCTGGTATTGCAGCTTATTCATCTGTTGCTGCATCCCAGCAGCCTGGGCCTGACGGTAATTAGCGGTAGCGTTAGCCATTGCGTTCGCCATCGCCGCGCCCGTGCTGACCGGCATACGGGTTGGCCCGCCTGCTTGTGTCAGCGCCTGCGCGGCACCACCTAACGCCGCCCACCGGGGGTCGAGAAGGCCGCCAAAGCCAGTGCCACCGCCGACCTGGCCGAACAGTCCTGAAAATGGATTTGCCATGGCCGCCCCCTAACCCAACAAACTCAAGCCAGCGCCGCCAAGCGCGCCCAGCCAAGGATTGACGCCCACCATATTTGCGAACTGCGCCCCAGAGAATGCGCCGCCAAGACCGCTTGCCACGGGGTTCTCGTAGTACGGCGTGGCGGCTTGCCAACTTCCCGTGCCTGACAACGGCATCCCTTGGATTTGACTGATGTATGCACTAAGCATGTCCCTCGGACGCTGCTGGTAGAAGCCGAAACGTGCGACCTTGTCGGCCAGTTCCCTTTGAGCCTGCGCCCCTTGGGTTGCGCCGATTGCCGCCAGCCTTGCCGGGTCGGCGTAGTCAGTGGCTGCTATCTGCGGAGCCATGCCGATCATTTGATTTTGTCTCGCCCGTTCGGCTGCATATTGCGTAGCACCAACGTCGGCTAAACCACGACCGAATGCCTCTGTGGCCCTCTCGGTAGCTAGGGCCTGTGCGTTGCTGCCAAGCCTGCCAGAGCGGGCAAACTGCGACGTGATGCCTGGTAGTACCTGTTCCGTGAATTGCTGCACAGCAGGCCTTACAGCAGCGCCATACATCTCTTGATATCGGGGGCCGCCCAGCCAACTACCCTGTAGAGTATCCACCGCGCCCTGTTGCGCCAGGGGGTTTAGCGGATTACCGCCAAGCGCCCGCAAGCGAATGAGGTTTTGCGCTGCGATGGTATCCGCCGATTGTGGCGCTACCGTGCTGAATGGATAATATTCCTGTGGCGCAGTCTGGTATTGCCGCTGCGCCTCACCAAGACCATACGATAGGTATGGCTGCACGCCAGACCATGGGTCTCTATTTTCAGTCGTAACGATCTGTCCGCTAGGTTGCGATGATCCGCCTTTAGACATTTATATCTCCTTGGCCAACACAGTGGCCACTTCCTTGTAATCTTTAAGCCGACGCGCCCAGCCTTTACGGCCCACCAGTTCAATACGCCGACACCCTTGCGAGCGCGCCCACGGTATTAGCCGGTCACGCTCAAGCTCCCGCAATTCGTCGTATTCACCGCCAGCCAGCCAGATGCGGCAGTGGTTGCCGTTTGGGTAACCAACAATCTCCGTAATCATTGCCGAGTTCTCGGCAGGCCAGAATTGCGCCTGGTCGTTCCGCAAAAGGTCGAGGATGTCATGCTCGGTATGCGTATCACCCGCGTGTTCAAGAGCCGCCAGGATGTGGTGACGCAAGCGCTTCCATTCATCCCAGAATGACGTAGCGGTAGGTTCTGTCGCTCTGGCTGTTGTTTGCATGGGTCAGCGTTAAAGTCTGCTTTCCTTGGGCACTCACGTAGATGGTACCGTTGCCAATCTCGGCAGCGGCATTGGCCGTGGTTGGCATCAGTCCGAAATAGCTAGTGGCGCTAAGGCGCTTATCAGCCACTGCTGTCGTTGCTGCACTGGCCGTTAATGTCACGCTGCCAGTGGCGTTGATGCCGCCGTCTAAAGCTCTGTTGACGACTTCCGCGATCTGGCGGGGCGTAGCGCCAGCTTGTGGAAGCCTCCGAAATTGATTGTCAGCCATCAGCGCATACCGGCGGCCTGTACCTGAACATCGATGCCTTGGGCATTTGTCCAGACGCCGCTGACATTCAGCCGGACGCGGTGAAAGCGGCCATTGGCGCGAACAGGTGCCCATCCGTCCGCATTAACGCTAGCCGCCGTGGTTGCTGTCTCGTCGTCTTGCTGCCGGTTGCGGGTCAGCACCTGCACGGTTGTCGTCGGGCTGATCCCAGTGACCAACGGCGTGACCGCATTGACCATGGCGCGTTGGCCATCGGGCAATGCCTGTTCGCCGGTTTCGATAACGCTGGTCAGGGCGGTGCCGGTGAACGTGCTGATCTTACTGGCGTCACTGCCAGCAAAAGCGAACTCGCCGCCTTTCCAAATCGAACTGTCCAGACTAGCAGGCAAGGCGTCCAGGCTGCTGTTGACGTTGTTTAACTGTTCGAGTGTGTAGCCAGCCGTGAAAATTGGCGCGACCACATCCGTCTCCACCTCGCCTCTTGACCAACGGCCCAGTGAATAATTGTAAATCAGTAACTTGTTTGGTTGTGATCCGCCGTTGCCACCGCTGTAGGCCAGGACATAGAGTTTGTTGACCGGGTCGATGGCCGCAGAACAGCGTTCGACGTCACCAAGGTTCAGGTCATCAGCAAAAAAGCGGTCCACCTTCTCGGTGCCGATTGGCGTCGATGCCGCGCCGTCAAATAAATAAAATCCGTCGTTGCTGTAATAAATTGTGTTGTTGCCGAGAGCTGCGACGCTACCGGGTATCGAACAGCCCCTGGTGGTTTCCACAGCATCGAACTGGAAGACCAAAGGCGAACCAGCGTATGTGCCGCGGACAATGCCTTTTTCGCATAAGATGGTCGCGAACTCACCGCCGACCAGGCCGGTAATGGCACCCAATCCATAGATTGTTTGGGCGTCACTTTGCGTTGTAGCGCTGGCCGCCCAAGCCGTGCTGTCTCCTAAGCCGGACCAGCGTACCTGTTGGTTGCTGGTCGAGGTGTTGGCGGTCATGACGAAGTCCCTGACGACCGCGATATATTTGGCTGTCGGTGCGCCGGAAACATCAGCGAAAAGCGATGAACTGCCGAGCGTGTAGGACTGCAATATCTGCGAATTACTGGCCGCGATGACGATGTTTCCGAACTGCACAAACCGCCAGGGTTCGTCGCCGGTCAGCGTGTAATTACCGGACTTGGAAACATTGTCGAGGTCGCTGTCACCAACACCAAATAGATATAGTTTCGTGCCATCCCCGGCAAACAACTTGACTGTGCCACTGGACTGCTTGGCCGGGAAAATCCCCCGCAGGCGTGCGTCCGCAGCATTCGATAACGCCGATAAACTGGGCAATGGCCGGTAGCCACGCGCCGTAGGTATTACGTTCAGGGCGTCCGCACAGCCAGACCCCAGGCTTGGCTGGTCGGGCGTCCATTCGCCAAAATTAACTGCCGTCATTGCCTCACCCAACTTTCATTTCCTGTCGATACCGTAGCCCAGACTTCAGACCCGGCGCTGATTTCTGACCATGTCTCGCTCTCGTCCGATACGGACGACCAGTCCTCGCCAAGGATTTCTCCAGCAGCAACCACCGTCACTGTTGGCGCCAGTGCGGCCTCACCAAGGGCTGTGCGTGTAGCCTCCGCGCTGATTGCGGCACTCACCGCCAGGGCGCTTTCACCCAATGCAACCCGCGTGCCAGCGGCAGCAACCGTAGCCGATACACTTGGCGTGGCTGCGCCTAGCGCAACCCGTACGCCAGCCGCTGCAACTGTTGCTGAAACACTTGGCGTAGCCGCGCCTAGCGCGACCCTAGTTCCTGCCGCTGCAACTGTTGCCGAAACGCTTAGTGCTGCCGCACCGCCGATGATCTTTTCGGCTGTCGCTGCAACCGTGGCCGAAACACTTAGCGCAGACGCACCATCCCTTAGTGTCGCAGTGTCCCAGAACGAGTTATCAAGCGACGTCGGGAAGTTATCAAGGTTCCCGCCATACCAAGAGTCGAGTTGGTCTAGTGTTGGGCCAACAATGTCGGCCATGTGATTAGGCCGCCGTTATGGTAATCGCGCCATTGGCGATCTGCATGACGTCCCCGTCAGAAATGACCTTGGAGGCCGTGAGGCTTCCGTGAAAGAGCAAGTTTCCAGAACTCACAGCGTCGTGTATTCCGATATGTGTCAAAGTGCCCCAAGCTCCCCCTGAGGCCGTAGGGAAGGTCACCACGCCTGAAGAGGTGGCTACACCACCGGACGCTGCGCCGAAGTTAATATCCTGCCGCGCATACCCGTTCCCTGAAATTTCTGTCCCAGACCCGGCGTCGGTCGGGTCCGATGTCCAGAGTGAAAGGAACACGTTGGTCGGCGCTGTGTATGACCCCGTTCCAAGCATGTGATCTAACATTTCGTTTTCGGCAAAATTACTTAAAGCTGCCATTTAATATTCTCCTTACGGGGTAGAGCCGGTTTTCATTTGTAGAGGCGATCCGCCCCAACGCGCCTCGTCGTCCTCGGCCTTGATCTCGGACATCGCCCTACTGAATAACTGGTCAAAGTTGTTGGCTTGGTTGGGGCCCATCAAATATCTGTGAGCCTCTGTCAGCGTGCCGTACAAGTAGGCGTCTGGGGATCGCGTCAGATAGGTGTTGACCGCGTTGCTTGAACTTAGGGCCGGGATGCCTTGGGTATATAAAATCTCGGCGGTGTAGCCGCTGTCCGGTGTCGGTGCCCATTTTATTTCGGTGCCGATCACCGTATAGACCAATGGCTTGCCGGTCGTCGTGCTGGGATAGGTCCGCTCTAGTTGGCTAGGCGGCATGTAGCGCAGCACCGTTGTCGGCGTGGTGTTCAACTGGACTGCCCTGATCGTGCGAAGATCAGTAGGCAACGACGTGTAAGCATCGTCGGCCACCAGGGTCGCGGTAGAACGCACCTCTTGCGCACGCGCAAAAACGGTCCTGTTGATCCGGCCTTCGGCCAGTGCGATGAACTCCGGTATGCGGTCGGTCAGGTCATCTCTGCCCAGCCAATTCGCCGCCGCCGTCTTCAATTCATCGAATGTTGTGATAGCCATCTAAACCAGCCTGCCGCCTGTGGTGCGGAAATGTTTGTTGTCTGGATCTTGCAACCAGCGCATCCAGCGTTTCTTGTTGTGCTTCGGGTCGCCGAACTTGGCCAGCAAGTCGAAGTAAATTGCAGTCGGTATCTCGGCCACTTTCTGATGGTGCTTCTGCGTGTTGCCAATCATCTGGCCGGGTCGCCAAGCGGATTCCTCTGCCTTGGCAGCATCCAAAACCGGCGAAGCATCTTGTTCAGTCCTGAAGCCCAGACCATCGGCGTCATCAGTCAGCCAGGTCTTTCTTCGCAAAAGTGGATCAGATGATAAAAGTCTTTTACCCATGGCCTCGCCATAAAAAAAGCGGCCTGAGCCGCTGGAAAAGGTGGGGGAGACCGAAGCCTCCCCCGTTAGATACTGGTACTAGGAGCCGTTCAGGTCAGCTACCCACGCGCTTGCTTTTGGAGCTTTCATTATGAGAGTCCATTCTGAAAGCACGACGAACTTGGTAGCGTCTCCCGTTGGCGCTACAGATTCTACATTAAACATGCGGCCTGGAAGGTGGCCGATGCTGTAGAAATCCGAATCTAGCAACCAGATACGGTCGTCTTCATTGAATCTATCAATGACGACGTCCAACATGCCGAACTTGCTGTTTACTGCGAGGCTCTTTATCCCCGCTCCCACCTTTAGATGGGTGTCGGACTATATCATCACCCCGATGGGGTGTTCCGCGCTCTTGGGCCTTTACCGTCCCGGTGGGACTCCATGACCTAGTCTCTGGACCTGCCTGCCATTACTGACAGGATTGGCTGCTGATTACCTTGCCTTACGGTTTAGGCTTCCAGCAATTCACGGAATTTTAGACGGACCTCGGCTAGTGAATTTGATCCGTCAAATACATCGAAACGCTTCCGATGATTGTGGCTTCCTTCGGGGAAGTCATGTGCAACTGGTTGGTCACTGCGCTGCCCGAATTAAGGTCGGAGAAATTGACCTTGTTGGTGGGGCTAACCACCATCATGTCGGGCTGGCCGCCATCGGTGTAGGCCGCTTTCATGGCCGTATCGATTTTAGCCAACGTCAACGCTGCGTTAGTCCCGGCGAGATCGCTGACATTTGAACCATCGCCCGTCGCTGTCGTAGACGGCGAAATCACGCTCTGGTTTGTCATGTACGAAGCCAATTTACCGGCTTTACGAGTGTCCGAAGCATTACGCGCTTCAACAGTGATGAGACATTTCTCAATGTCGCGTCTTTGCTCTAACCCTTTGCCTTTTGTTCAACAGAGTTCGCAAAACCCTGCCCGTCCAATATTGGACTGCTGCATGTTTCCATACAGAGCGGACTATATCTTCACCCTATGAGGGGCTGGGCGCTTCGGATTGCTTAATCCTACTTCCTAGCGGAATAGTCTCTGAACCTTCCCCCGCAGGGGCTTGGCTGCTGATTGTCCTCGCCATCATGCGTTAGGATGTTCCAGCAATTCACCCAGTTGTTTGCTGCCTGTTACCAGACAGGCTACCCAAAAATACTAAGCAGCTTAACGTAGGCCGTTTCCTTGTCACGGCCTGCCTTATCGACCGCGTCCAATGTGCCGGATACGCTGGCGGCATTGGCCGAGATCTGATGGTAGTTACCCAATCTTGTGGTCATTATCTTCAGGACAGTTCGCTAAACCATCCCCGCCCCTCAGGGCCGCTGCATGTCGCCATGCAGATGAGACTATATTATCACCCCGGTGGGGTGTTCCGCGCTTCCCCGCCGCTTGGCAGGTACTCCTTTCGGATAGTCGTTGAACCTTCCCTTGCGGGCTTGGCTGCTGATTATCTCGGAGAGACTTCCCAGCAATTCACGGAATTTTCAGTCACGCCTTGCGACGTAACGGGCCTACAAATTAAGCCGTTGGGTTAACATACGAATAATCGGCCCCTTCGTTTTTAGCATTACCATTATCTGCGGCTGCTAATTCCTGGACCTGCCATTCGTGAAACACGCCCTTAGTTACTTCCCGTTTGGCATTCGAGAAAATGGGCGTCTCGTCTGGGTCGATTCTGGTTATGACATTAACCAAATCTTCCTTTTCGCCAATAGCTGACGAGGTTGTGTAGGTTGCCATGATGGCACCTCCTATCGTTCAAGCAGATATTCAACGGCTGCATCCATAGAATCTCTGCCCTTGGTTTGTGAAATGCGGGAGAGCTTGTCAGCCTGCCGCCTTGAGGATTTTTCGGCTTTGCTTTTAGGTCGGCCAGCGCGAACCATTCGGGGCGCGTTCTTGACTTTGACCTTGGCCTTGGGCGTTTCGTTCTGCAAGGCGTCGAATAACATTGCCTTACGCAAAATCGAAATTGCCCGACTATCAGATGCTTGGCTTAGCTCTTGCTCACTGAATCCGGAGCGCTGGGCGTATGTGATGACGTCGGATTTCTCCTTCGCCGCCACGTCGTTATCCCGCCATTCGGGTATTCGCTCAAGAAGTGCTGCGTGTTCATTCTGGAGATGCGCCGCCCACTGCTGTTGCGTAGCGGCGGTGTGCTGGGCCTGCAACGCTGCCCGTTCTTCTTGGACTTGGCGTTGTTTTTCTTGACGGTCACGAAACTGATCCCGCTGAACCATGTATTCCATTGGGTCGTCGTCTCGCAACTGGTCCCAGTTTGGTTCCGGTTCCCCGGCACCTGTCTGCAACATCTCGTCGGCCATTTGCAGCCTGGTGGCGAGGTGCGCTCTCATCTCTGAAAGCTCCTGGCTCGCCTGCGCAAATTGCTGGCGTTCGCCATCGACCGCTTTACGGTCGGCAGCTAATGCCTGCGTCTTTTGCGTATAGTCGCCACCACGCTGATAGCCAGCGATCAGCTCGTCCGCCGATACATCAACATCCTCACCGGCAACCTTTACCGTGTAGTAGTCAATGGTGGCTTCATCACTGTCGTCGTCATCGTCGTCTGCGACCTGGTCTTGGTCATCCTCGGCGTCTGCGTTTGCCGCTTCCACGGGCGCGTCGTCCTCGGCGTCGTCTGTGCCAGCGTCGAGTATTTCCGGCGCTGGTTGCTCTTCCGCTTCGACCGGAGGTTCCTGTTCTGGAGCCGGTATAGACAGAAGGTGTTCGACCGCGCTGTTTACAGACAGCGGGCCGGTGCCAGTCCCTTCAGGGATGCTGGTATCAGCCATAATTAATTAACCTTTCGATTGTGGCGGTTAGTCGATGCCTAGTTGCCGCCGGGAGAGTTCGCCTGTTACGGCGATTTGCTCGATGTGCCCGCGCACGTCGCGCAGGGCTGTGGTGAGCGCGAATAATCTCTCACGCTCGTCCGTTTGACCTGTGGCTGTTGCTTTCCAACTAGCCGTGTAGGTCGATTCCAATGTTTCAAATGCTTCCGCTAACAGTTCGTTTCGAAGAAGCAACTCGGCGGCTTTGCCGCGTGCGATTTCCTCTTCGCGGTTCATGGGCCTAGGAACATGTCAGGATAAGATTGTTTCTTCGGCTTCACTCGCCTTTCGTCTTCAGGAAGGGAAAGGTCTGGCGGCGGTGGCGGCGGAGCCTGCCAAGTCACCGTGTCTGGATCAAATACCCTCGTATTTTCACCATACGGATTTGGCGGTGATCCCATCAGGCCATACTCACCAATGTTGTACATGCCGCCATGTTGAGCCAGCCCACTCTCAGCCGCTACCCGCTCCAATTCTGGTAGGAACTCCCTAAACTTGGCAGGGACATCGCCCACCCACGGCACGATATTGGTTCCGCCGGATGTATGAACTGCGCCGGGCACGCCGCCTTCCGCGGCTCTCTTCATGACTTCAATCGATGCTGGGTTCAGAAAGACTTGTTGCCTTAGATTTTCCAGTTCGAGCGCTTCTTGTTCTGGGCCTTGCAACGCACGCTGGAAATAGTTCTCTAGCTGGTTAGCCATTCTGGGATCAGCGGTCGGATCTGGGGCCATGCGTCGCATGCCGTACATCGCTAAGGCCAGCGGCAAAGCTGCGCCTGCAAATGAACCGGCAGCGGCAGAGCCTGGGCCGCCGAGTGCGCCGCCTGTTAGGGCACCGGATGCGAAACCCGACATTGGAGCGCCAAGGTAAGTCGTGCCTAAAAATGCTGGTGCTGCTCCAAAGCCCGTTGCGCCAATACCGCCTAAATCCATAACCGCTTGCTGTGCAATCGTTGGCGTTGCTCCAGAACCAAGCGCCTGAATGCCGCCCAAGTCCATAGCCGCCTGCTGCGCCGTTGTTAGCCCCGGTGTCGTGGTCCCATAAGCTGACTGAATAGCCTGAGCTTGTTCCGCCCAAGTCGGGGCGAATTCTGACGTTGCCAGACCGCCATCGCCATATAATTGAGTGGCATCAATAGGCAGGCCTAGGTTGCCAGGTTGCGCGGCAACTGAAGCAGGGTCAACCATCGGGAAGGCATCCACCATTGGCGGCGTCAACGATTGAACCGGGGCGTTTGAAAGTAAGCCACCGTCTAGCGTTGGTGCGATCCCCTCACCAAACGCGCCACCGGGCATCTCTGGGATAGCGCCGCTCTGGTAAGCCTCAATTAATCCCGCTGGCATATCGCTAGGCCCGAACGACGTGCTGAAGAAATCACTGAGCGGCACGTCACTGAATGGATTCAATGCGTCCCAGTTCAGGTTGCCGGTATCGATGCCAGCATGGTCAAGCAGGCTTTTGCCCGTCAGTAGACTGGACAGGTTGTTGGCACCGCCAAGCACGGATGCAGCCGACAGTAAGCCGCCCAGCGTGCTGGTGTCCGCGCCGCCGCCGAAGTCGCCTGATGTCAAGCCTCCACCGCCACCGCCACCATAGCTCGGATAAGTGCCCGACCAGTCGCCGCCTGTCGGGGAATAGGCGTAGGCTCTTGTGGGCGCGTAGGTGGCAAAACCCGGTGCAGTCAGATATTCGGGCGTCGGTGGTGCCCAGGTTCCAATAGGCATCTAAACCACCGCCTTAATATTGGTGCCCTGTTCACCAATCTTGTTAGCCAACTTGATACCTTGCAGCCGCGCTTCGTTTTCAAGCTCGGCCTGCTTGAGTTGCATTTCCATCTGCAATTTTTCTCTGGCCAACTGGATGTCGGCTTCCATTTTCTCGCGCTTGATCTGGATGTCGGCTTCGGCCTTGGCCTTATCGATCTCAACCGCAGCCATGGCGGCTTGCGCCATCGGGTCGGGCTGTTGCTCTTGCTGGCCCATCTGTTGCGCGACTTCCGGCGGCACGTCGTTAAAGAACTGTCCAGCGTCCTTGAAGCCAGCAGCCTCGACCATTTTGCGCAGGGTGCCGACATATTGATTGACGCCCACGACCGGATTGGCTGGGCCGAGTGTTTGCAATAACTGTTCTTGCTTGCCAGCGATCTGTGCGAGTAACGCTAATTTTTGATCTTGTTGTGTGGTGCCCAGGCCGACATTCACGATCAGATCGAAACCGGAGGTCCACTCGCGTGGGTCCATTTCCACATAATTGTTAGTGAGTCTGATGATCTGCGGGGCATCCTGATAGTGGGTAACCAGACGTAGGATGCCTTTGAACAGGTCGCGGAAGCCCGTTTCGGCAAATACCCTGGCGATCTGTTCAACTTTGCACTGGGCTGCGCTGACTGTGGCTGCGACTGCCGTGGCCGTAGTTGACTGCAATGCGTCAGGGTCTAAGCCCATAGAGGCTTTGCTGATCCCGGTGCGGGTCTCGCGCACGTTGTCGAGGTATTCCAGCAACGGGAATGTGGACTGCCAGACCGGCTGTATCGGCAACGGCTGCACCATGCCCGGTGCGCGGACTCTCACTATGTTGCCGGGCCGGTTCTCCATCAGGTCGCTGATATTGACTTGGCCCTCGACCGCCATCACTCGCGGATTTGTAGATTGGTAAGCACCATCCATGATCTGCCGCAGTACCGTGGACTTGATCAACTGCAAGTCTTGCGTGTCGTCGGTGACCGACCGGCCAACCAGGCGGTGCGGGATCAAATGTGGCGTTAATGTGGCAAAAGGTAGTTGGTCAAATGGCTCGTCTTCTAAAATCTCGCGGCCCGCGCCGACGCAGAAGAAGCGCCGCAACTCGCTGACGCCCGTGCCGTCGTCTACTTTCATATAGGCTTCAACGCACTCGACCTCGCGCCTGCTTGGGTCGATAGTGCTGTCGCCGCCACCACTCGATAAATCTTGAAAGCGGGCCGTCACCTCCTCGCTCATGTTGCTCTCTTCGCCGCCGCTATACCGCTCGATGTCGTCGCGGTCGTAACCCATGGTGATCAGTTCGCTGACGCTCATCATGCGGCGGTGGCCGACGAAGTCCGCATCTTCCAGGGACTTCGCGTGGCGTGAATACAGAAACTCTTCGGGCGGCACGTTCTCCAGAACGCACTGGCCGTTTTCCAACTTGGTTCTGATTTTGACTGAATAGGTTGGCGGCAGGGCCTGCGCCATATCGCCGTATTCCTCGTCGGCCTCGTTGTCGGCGTAACCGCCGTAACCTATTTCCTGTTCAAGGATCTCGACCTTGGGGTCGTTGACCAGCATGGCCAGTTGGTTCTCGGTCAGGCCGTCGTAGGATTCGGGGCCGTCAAATTCCGGGTCACGCCAGTAGAACTTGACCACGCCAAGGCGGAACACCAGGGCGTCGTGCATCCAGTTCTGGATGACCTTGTAGCCGGGGTTCTGGTCGGTCACGATCCAGTTAACGTATTCGCTGGCTTGCTTGGCGGCGTCTTCGTCTTCAGGGTGGCGCGGCTGAAAGCTGACGTAGTCCTTGCTGCTGGCAAAGATCTTCATCAGAGAAGGCATAATAAAGCCAACGGTGTCGGCGACGTCCCGGCTTACGACCTGGCTCTGGTTCTCGACTTCATTGCCGAACGGCTCGCCGTAGTAGTAGTTGGTCGCCTTATCCCGAAACCCGGTATGCTCCTCCTCTTGATAGAGGACAGCGTCATCGATCTCGTTCTGCACGATCCGATGGATTTCGGTGTCGTCAAGTTTGGCCATGTTTCTGCCTTATTTGCGCCGCTTTGGCTTGTAGCCAGCGGCATGGGCTGCGCGGGCTTGTTTTGCCGCGCCTGCCTTGGTTTTGTATGTCTTGCCGCGGCTTCCCCAACGGTAGCCGCCTTTGGTTTTCTTGATGGGCATTTGTATTTCCGCGTGGTATAAAATTCGCATGAACCATTTGCGTGATTTGATCGAAAAATACGCCCAGCAGTTATGCGGCGGCACGATGCCAGAGGCGAAAACTGAATTTGAACTGGAAGCCCTGTTCCAGGCCCGTGTTGCTATTGGCGATATAAATCTAACCGACTAATAAAGCAGCCCGTTTGGGCCTTCGCGATCTTGCTGGCTGGCCAAAAGACCGCCTGTGCCTACAGCAGCCAGCGGTACGACCAGAGCCTCTTCCCTTCTGGCAAACTTTTTGAACAACTCGTCCGGTGTCATGCCGCGCTTCTTCGCCTGTTTCTCTAAATTTTCATTAAAGATATTCATAAAAGTATTCAGAGAGCCGCCGCGCACCCCGGTCTTTTCAGCCGCCCCTACCCAGAACGCGGCCTGGAGCTGCGGCGTGGTCATGCCCATCTCTTCGGCCAATTCGCCCATATACTGTTCAAATGCCGCGTATTCATTTTCCCCAGGCAAGTCTTCCCAGACAGTTGGCTCATTGCGTAGGCGGCGGACCAAGGCGTCGCCGTTGGGTAATTCACGCGCAGCTTTCTTTGCATTGAAAGATGGAACGTCCTTACCGCTCACCTTACGCATTCTTATGTACTTCTCGACGCCTGGGAAATCCTTCTTCAGGCTATCAACAAGACGGTGAGCGATTGTAGCGGAACCGTGCAGCCAATCAGGGTTACCTGCTTGCATCGCCATTAAGCGGGTGAAGTGCTTATCTGCCGCCATGTTAATCGGGTTGCCCCGCAAACTCTGTGCAAAGCCACGCGGTTTGGGCGCGACAATGCCCGGTAAATCGTGAAGAAAGCCTTCCGGCCCATGTTCAAAAAACTTACCCAACAGTCTTGATTGATACCGTTGCGTTTGTGATCCGTAGCCACTGCCTTTCGGCGGCACCATTTCACCACGCTCAAATTCAGCCAAGCGCTTCTTCATGGCGGGTTCGCTTTGTGTATGCCAAAACGAGGCCGTTCTTAAATTCGGCTGTACGGCTTGGTTGGGACTGGTCGGCCCCATCAGGGTCATGTACCGCTTCCATTCCGCATCACCGGCCTTCTCGCCTAGCTCGGCAATAAATCGGTCACGAAGTTCTTCAGTATTATACCAGTCCAGTCCGCCACGCTTGACGCCGCGCTTAACAACATCCGTCAGGCTCTTTTTAAGTTTTTTATCGGTCCTAAATCGACCCAGTAAATCCGTTAGACGGGCAGATGTTCCCTTCGGGGCGATGTGCCTCTCCACCGTCCCAGTCGTGCGATCCGGCGCTGCGCCCTTATATCTTCTTGGATCAGCCATGGAAGCATGACCCGGCAAGGCTACGCCTGCCAATGAGGCCGCAGCCCATAGTGCGTCTGATCCAGCTTGACCATAGTCGCCGCGCAGGGCCTTCCGTACCGCTTCACTGCCGTAGGCTTGATAGTCCCTAAGGTCGGCACCCAGCGTGAACTCGCCCAACAGACCCGGCAATGCCGCCAGCGGTTCGTAGGCCGGTCCTAAGAGGCCACGGGCCACTTTCTGGTACTTGCCAGCCGATAGGTCGTCAAACAGACCAGCCATCAGGCTGCGGCGTCCAATAGACCGCGCGGTATCCGCTGCTGGGGCTGCTGAGTGCTTAACAAACCGGGGGCAGAGGCTGCGGCTGGGTTAGAGAACATCACTTCAGGGAATTTCTTGAACAACGCCTGACGTTCCGCCTCATCCCCATATTTGTAAATCTTGGTGATACCGGCATCCTTCAATATTTTGAGGGTGCTGGCAGATGTTTCCTTTGGAACGATTGCGCCCCTGAACTCCGACAGCGGCACACCGCGTTGCGGCTTGATCTCAAAATATTCTGTCGGCATGTCGCGGAACACTTCGCGCAATTCGTCTGCCTGATCCCTGATCTGCTTGGTAATGGCAGGCATATATTGCTTCGAATATTCGTGATCGCCACGCTTCAGTAATATGTCCTCGACCAGTTCATCGATTGTATTCATCGACACATCGGGGTTTACGGCTGTCGCAGCATCGCTGACAGCGCCCCGATAGTTCGCCAGTAACTGGTCAGCTTCATCGAAAGATGTCTTGGCCTTCCCGTAGCTTGTGACCTGACCCCGCTTGCGCTTCAGTTCAGCGAGGGATTTGAACTTCGGTCTCAACTTGGCGCGGAGGCTTCCGAACGTATTGTGCAGCCCTTCCCCGCCAGCGCCCTTGCCGCGCATCTCGCGTACAATGTTTTCTAGCGTGGCTGGTGCATAGCGGCGATTGCCGAGATTAGTGAACCCGCGAAATATCCGCTCATTAAACTCGCCGCCTGCGTCCTTTATCCGGCGGACTTCATTGGCTGACCAAGTATTAAATTCGTCGATATTTTTAGGGGTAAAGCGATCTCTAATTACCCTTATCGCCCGACTAAATTGTTGCATGTCTTGAAAATCATCGGGGTCTGGCATCAAACCCTTATCATTCAGATATTTTGCGACAATCGTAATATTTGAACCGTGAAACCCCTTACGCAAATCCTGAGCCACGTCCGCTCCGCCGAGGCCGTAATAGTGGGATTTTAATTTGCCTAAGTTTTCTCCGTAATCCTTATCAATAATTTTTTCCGCAACCTTGTTTGGCTGAATATCAATGTGCGGCATCCGAGTGGTATAGGCGTCCGCGCTCCAAACCGGGTTTCTCGCTGACGGCTTCGCCATATCTGGCGATCCAATTAGGGTAATCTCTCCAAACCCAGTTAGTGGGCTATCAGCCTTTGCCACCGCCATGGACGGCATCGGGATGCCGCCAAGGCGATCCGCCCGTTCCAGGGCATTCGGGTGAATGTTGTGCTGCACAATCATCGGATCGTCAGGAGCCGCCGCACGTCTGGCCGCACCTGACGCCAATGCACCCGCTGGGATCTTGGCCAGCAGACCCGGTGTTGAGGTCATCGGCATTATGTTGAAAACATCCGCCGGTGTCGGCATCACGCCTGTATATGGGGCCTCAAGAGTATTAAACAGACTTCCCAGCATTTCCCTCGCCATGCCAGGGATCGCAGGCTTAAACTCTGTCTGCATGATCTGCGGGGCACCGTAAATTGGATCTCGCGGGGTGCGAGACTTCATCGGCACCATGCCGCTGTACTGCCATCCAGGGTCTGGCGCTAACAGACTACGCCATTTATCCAGTGGACGGGCGTTGTCGAGAAGACCGGCCATCAGACGATCCAGGCGCCGGAGGGGTAGTCGATGGGTTGCTGCCAGCGGCGCGACATTGCGCCACGCGCAACGGTACCCGCGACACCACCGAAGGTGAGGCAGAAGGCATCCGCAACGTCAGGAGAATGTAGTCCGCGCCTTTTCATTTCCTCTTTGCTTTCAACTTTCAGTTTTCCAGAACTCGTGAATGTGTAGCGCGGTGCTACCAGTTCCTTTGCCAGCATCTCGTTGTCCGGCAAAACGCAATCTTTCAATTCTAGCCACTCTTTCGCCCGCAGCCACAATTCGTCCCGCAGACGCATAGCCGTGGGATGCATTGCAGAACTCTCTGCCACGTTGACCGAAATAACCGGGTGACCGAGTTCCTGCAGGCGATCAGCAACCCCTGCGCCCAATCCAATGGCATCGACAAGAATTTCTTCAACGGTGTCCTCCTCCTGTTCGATCTCATGGGCGACGGCGCCGACCAGTTGCATCAGATCCAGTTGCCGCCAGGTCTGAACACCGACGACCGAATTGCCCCGGCGCTTGACCAGAGCTGATTTGTCTGTGCCATGCCTTGCGACATCGACCCCATAGACCAGGGGGGCTGTCTGCACTCCCTCGACGTCACGGGCGATGGCGGCCTCGATCAGCGATGGCTGGATCAGGCTCTCGCCGTCGTCCAGGGCGAACTCGCCCAGTACGCGAACCCTGAAGGCGTTGCTCTCCTCGCCGTATCTGGCGGCCATGTCCGATATGAAGTCCGGCGAGACCAGCGGGTTATCGACGCTGCTGACGTGCCATGTTCGCCAGCTATCGGCCAGCTCGTTGTGGGTTCTGTGAAAGAAACCACGGTTGCGCACCGGATTACCAAGCAACAGGGTTGTCGCACCGGCAGTGGACATGCTGCCAGCGGCACTCTCGTAAACCTCTTCAGGTATGCCAGAGGCTTCGTCAGCTACCAAAAGAACATTTGTACTATGGACGCCAGCGAGGCTCTCGGGCCGCTCCTTCGATGACGTGCGGGCGGTGATAAACGCCTCGGACGGCGCTGCTTTCAAGACCACTCTGTCGCTGGTTGCCTCGATCAATTTGCCGACCGGCGGCGGTAGCCGCTTCATCAGGCTCTTAACCTCGGCAAATAGTGCATCGTATAGCTGGCTGGCCGTGGGTGCCGTCACCGTGACCTTGCAGGGGTACTTGGTTAACAAATACCAGAGCATCAAGCCTGCCGCGCAGGTTGACTTGCCGACACCATGGCCGGATCTCACGGTCAGACGGCGCTCCCTGGCAGCAACCGCGACCATGACGCTGGCCTGCCACTCCAGGGGGTCTAACTGTAGGCAATCCTGGGCAAAGGCGACCGGGTCGGACCTGTACTGGTCAAGGAAGGTTTTATAGGCCGTGGTGGCCTTGGCTTTCAATTTAGGCGTCATATCTGTGTTCGTTTGCACGCAATTCCTGGCCGCAATCACTGCATTGCAGCGCGATCAGGTGACATAGCTCGGTCTCTGGGTCTTCCTCGCCGAATAGCGTGTGGAAGGTGTCGTTACCGCAATCGCAGACCCCGGTAGATAAATCTGGATTTTTTTTCGGAGGAGTCAAAAATATGATGTCAGACATGGGTGGGGGGTATCCAAATCACAACCGCCCCGGCCCGTCGCTCTAAGGGGGGGGTCATCGAAAATGGCGGTTTTCAAGGCCGAAAACCCGCCGGGATTTACCCTGGCCGCCCGAATTGCCCGTAAGTCATTGAAAACAAGGGGTGACACAATATCGTCAGTATTATGTCACTGCCTGCCACCATTGACTACCTTCAGCCCTTCATTGAGTTTTTCGCGGTTTTCTGCCATTTCTTGCAATGCTTCCAGGTGCGCTTGGCCTTCGTCGACGGTTTCGATCCGCTGCCGGTCGGTGACCAGGCCGCCCAGCTTGCCCAGGCCCATTGCAGCCGCCGTGGCGGCACTGACCTGACCAGTTTCCAGCGCCATCTCAAGCGCAGTTCTCAGCGCTCCAGACACCTCTTCCAGCGTGATTTCCGTGTACTGGTCAGCCTTAGCCCTTAGCTCATCCAGTCGTGTTGCAACCTTGGTGTTGTTCAACAAAGTCGTCGCATTCCTATGGACTGTCTCTGGTCGGCTTTTCTCGGCATCGTATGCCGCTCTGTATGCAGCGCTTGCGCTCTTCAGCTCCAAGAACTTATGGCAGAAGTCATCTTGCTTCGGCGTCAACTTTTGATTACCCGTTCCGGCCATACTTGACTCCTGTCCCCCGAAACGCAAAACGCCCAGCGGTTGCTGGGCGTAGAAAAAGAATTGTGGCAAACCTAACCGATTAAAATGGTAGTCGTCAACCTTCGTAATACACGCATAACGTGTGCGTCGTTTAGAGCCGACTGCCGGGTTCTTATAGGAAAACGTCCCCAACCTCGAGGTTCTTATAGGAAAACGACACTAACCTCTATTTTTCGACATTTTGCGGTGAAATAGCTCTATTTTCCGACGATTTGCGGGAAAAACACCTCTTATTGGAGGAGTAGTGAATTTCCCTATAAAGGAATGGATCTTTTCCCTATTAAAACCCGTAGTGTACCGACAGCGTATGCGCCGCTCCGACCAAGATCCCCGTCGCAGTACGCGGATCTAAAGACCGTGATCCGAAAATCGTACGTTCAGAATGTTCCTTGATTGATAACCCCATGCCCAGAACGTCCCAGCAGATAGATGCTCCGGGCGCACCGATGCCACCGAGCGCCTGCAATGCCCTCCAGACCCTCTCCCTGGCCCCATAAACGGCCTCTGTAGGCCCGCCAGTGCCTTGTCCGCCACCTCCTATAGGCCGGGCCAGGTCAACCGTCTGATACCCCGATAAAGCCGCCGTAGCGAAGTCTTCGCCGAACTTTCGCGCTGCATCGGCAGCCGGTTGGTCTAGCTTGCCAGCCCGCTCCAAGATTGCCACTGCATCACGCACCACGAATGGCGCCGCAATATTGCCATCAACATCCTTGATTTGCTTGTCAACCCTGACAATAGCTGGCCCCGGCACATCAACTGGCTTGTGACGCTGCCGGTATTTGGTTGGCTTTAGTTCGTCAGCGTCAGTCATGCAGCGAAAATGTCAGGAAATTCATCACCATCCGGCGGCAATTCAGGCAATTCCGGCCTGACCGCGGTCACCTCGGCGCCAGGGAAATGCTTCTTGACCTTGGCAATGCTGGGAATCGATGAAAGAAGTCGGCCTATTTCATCCAGCGTATAGACGCGCATTGCCCTATTTTCGCGCGTTGCTGCCGCCGCTTCCGCGTTTGTTCTGGTAATAGCCGCCACGGTACCGTCAGCTAAACCCACCTCCCACACCGCCGGTACTAATGGCCTGCAACTATTAGTCGTAGCCCACTTGTCGAGAGCAACCCAGCCACGCCTCATCGCCTGTCCATGGTGGATGGCTTCAGCGGCTGTGGGTCTATTTCCGTCAAGGCTCGGGCTAGCGCCTTCCCATAGCGACAGGTTCCACAACCGCGCCTGTTCGTCGAACCTGGCGCGCAGATCATCATCAACCAACAACCTCAGACGCCCCACCCCCCACTTGTGTTCCATTTCATTTGCCAGCGCGTCGACCCCGTCAAGTGTGGACTGAACACGGCTCCAATCGGCCTTCGACCAGGTTCTTGACCTGATATCGACTTTTTCATCAGTTGAAGGCTTTTTTTGCGTCATCATTTCTCCCCCATTAAATAGGGTATTTAATTACGGGAAAATATTTGGCAGTTTTACCCCACCTGTCCGCCGTGGGTGGGGAGGTGGGGTAAAATCGATCAATTTTCCGCCATGAAAAAACGTCCCCACCACCACCACCCCCACCTATATAAAATAGGTGGTGGTGGGGGAGGTAAGGAGGGACTTCCCCCACCTGGTGGAGTTTGGTGGGGGTTAAGTGGGGTAAGTGGGGGAAATCACTCCACATCGACCCAATTATCCACCAATAAAATGGGTGTTTTTCGACCCTTTTCGGTGTCCTTGATTTCATCGATTTTGAATGCGTGGTTCTTGATCCATGTCTCCAGCATGACCCTGACCCGCGCTCTGACACTCTGGTCCGACATATTCAGACCCAGCACATCGCCGACGATATTGCCTGCCCAGTCCCTGGCTTGCGGTGACCTTCTGGCGGGACGTTCTGACCTTTCGATGGCTTGCTGAACCCTTAGCAAATCACTTTCCGTAACCCCGTCGAAGGCGTCCGGCCACTGCCATGGTTCTACCGTCGCCACATTGTCGCCATTTTCCAGTTTGACGCCTATTCGGGCGAACCATGACGCCCGTTCCGACCGTCTGGCCAGATTTGCCTTGGCATCTTCTGACCGGAAGTGATCGATATGGCTTTCCAGACCCGCCTTGGCGGCTTCTTCGGCGGACATATGGTTCAGAACCCTGACGGAACGCGCACCGTCTACCAGTGCCCTGCCGCCTCTGGCGTCATTATCCGTGGCCGCCATACCCGGTTGCAACTTACGCGTGTGGTGGACGATGTGGACGGCGGTATCGGTATTCCCGGCCAATGTGTTCAATCTGGCGGTCAACAGCCGGAAAACGTCGTTTGTTTCAGGCGATGTGGTCATGTTGGCCAACGGGTCGAAGATCAGAACGTCAAGATCATTCGAAATGGCGAAGCCTTGCAGGAAATCGAAGGCATCTTCATTTACAGTCCCTTCGTCACCCGTCATCAGCACCATCTGGCGGTGGTCTCTACCGCTTGCCAGCCAAAGGCGATCCGCCAGCGCTGCTTGGCTGACGAAATACTGCTGGCAAGTCGCCAGTACACGCCTCTGGATTTCATCCATGGGGTCTTCCGCATTGAAATAGCCGACCCGTAGTTGGCTTTCCTTGACCCGCCCGCCTTCCGGCAGAACGCCCAACACAGGCGTACCCGAGGCCATGGCAATGGCTTCCGCCAGAACCAGGGTGGATTTACCCAGCCCGCCCGGCGCCACCGTCGCCGTCAGGAATTTCCGTATGTAATCACGCCCGTACAGCCACCGCCTTGGTGCGATGTCGCTGGCGGCTATGGGTTTCCACTGTTCGAAGATTGTTTTGCGCTCCGGCGTTGCCGTGCCGTTGCTTTTTAAGGCGGTACCATATTCATGCACCGGCTCTGGCGCGTTCCATTTCTCTCGCCCGCTGTCGGTCATTTTCTTCATTTCGCGGCGGGTCTGTTCTACGGAATACCCAGGCCAAGTAATTACATGGGCAAAGGTCAAGATGTCGGCGTCAGACCAACCCCGTCCGATCCAATGGCCGGTCAGGCGCAAAACTTTGTCGTGCCATGATCCGTCTTGATTGGTGATTTGACTTAAGAGCTTTTCAGAATCAAATCCCAAAGACAGCCCCAACCCGACGGCTTTAGACTTTTGTCCAGTCGCATTTGGAGCGACGCAAAGTTCCACCAGCCAATCCGGCATTTCGGCAACATCTTCGTCCAGAACGATTGAATAACCATCAGACGGTGGGCAAATGACGTAACCACCGTCCCCCTTGATATCTACACCTTTAAAAAAGGGGTCTGTATCAGTTTTGACTTTCCGGCCTGGGTGTTTGAAATAGAAATGATCGCCGCCGCTGACTGTCTGGATCTTTCTGGTCGTAGGCAAATCGTGATAGCGTTCCCACTGCCGCCCATTTTTACCCTTCTTGATATCGATATCGACGACAACAATCCCACTTTCTTCTCCAGTGCGCAGGCCAATTAGTTTTGCGTTTTTATGCTCAAATAACCGTTCGAGTTCTTTCGGGTCAGTGGTCGCATCCAAGTGGCCATGTCCACCGTCTTCCTTAGACCATGTGGGCGCTTTGTTGCCAGCACACGGAAAAACCGGCAGCCCGTCGTCGGCCAGTCTCAGAGCCTGGTCAACGAGCAATTCCTGTTCGCGCGGGGTCAGGGTATCGGCGGCAACCATCGCCACTACCGCCACCGGATGGTGTGTATGCTGGGTCGGCTGGCCGGTCGGAAAGTCCCCTTTGGCCTGCTCTTGTTCAACTGGCTGTCTTGTTGGTGGCAGACCGCGTGATGAACCACGCAATAACTGCTACCCATCTGTTTGCGTTGGCCGCAGAAATGAAAGTCGATATCTTGAGGGTCGCCAAACGGGTACTGGCAAGCTCGGTTTTCGGGAACCTTGTTTTTTACCTTGTTCTTGATGCCTTCAAGAATTTTCGCTGCCAGATTGAGAACGCGGCTGCTGTAATTGCCGTAATCAAGTTGTTTGGACATCTGGCTGATGGTCAGCCCATTCTTCAGACCCTGCGCGACCACTTGTTTTTCCCGTGTGCTGATTGGAGCTGGCGAACGTCTGCCGCCCTTGTTTCCCGCCCCGAGGTGACGAAAGCCCTCCGGCTTCTGCCGGTGCATCAGCCCGATGACCTGGTTGCGGGTCATGTCATAATCGCCGGCGATGCTTCTTGATGTTTCACCGGCCTTGTATCGTTCATAGATGTCGACAATGCAGGATGCGCAGGTTTTGTTTTTGCCATGGAAAAATTCACCGCATCCGTTGCACTGTTTCATTGCTCGCTCTCCATGTATGCGGTTATGAAGACTGATGCGACTTGCGGGACGATCGCGTTACCCGCTCCGCGCAACGTGCCCATTCTGTTGGGTATCCCATAAGCCAGAGGGAAAATTCCGGGTTGAGTGCGCCTCGCTTTTCCGTCGGCGCAGGGGATAAGCTCGCCTGAAGCCCAAGTGTGGTCGGGCGGTTTGCTTCCGTGTTCTGAGTATATTGGTCGCGTAATTTCTGGGTTGTTTCCCTTGTATCCTTCCAATCCCTCGCTGTCGGCGTCGGCCATCCCGCCGTCTTGTATTGCTCTGACGGCGGTACTGGCTTGCCCATTAGGTAGCCCGTCATTCGGCTTGACTCCCCGCACTCGTCTGTCACTGGCGTCGGCCATCCCGTTTCCTTCATCCGCGGTGACGGCTGACCCATGTAGGCGTTTAGATGTTCCGGTAACGGACTTTGCGGCATGTGATCGTTCGCCGATGTTGTCGGCCACCCGGCTGGCAGCGCCTCCTCCGGTGATAGGCTGTCGCAACCCTTGACGAACTCCGGTGACCTCGGCGGGTTGCCGCTCGCTGTCGGCGTGGCCCACCCACCATAATCTTTGCCTGATGTGCGGCGCCCCGACGCCCGCAGCCGGTAGATCGGCGGCCCCGCAGGCATATCCACTGCTTTCCAGATCAGCGCGAACTCCAGCGAGCCATTCAAGTCCAAGTTTTGATCCAACCTGTTCTCCAAAGACCGTTGTAGGCTGGCACTCGGCGATGAGGCCGTAAAAAGCGGGCCAGATGTGTCGTTCGTCCTCATGGCCTTTTTGCTGTCCCGCGCTCGAAAGCGGCTGACAAGGACATGATCCTGTCCAGACTGGCCGGTCATCTGGCCATCCGGCGAGTCTGAGAGCGTGGCTCCATCCTCCGATGCCTGCGAAGAAGTGGCACTGGTCGTAGCCTCTGAGGTCGTCAGGCCGAACATCGAGTATTGATCTGTCATCGACCTCGCCATCCGCAATCAACCCGTCCGCGATCAGCTCTCTGAGCCATGCCGCGGCAAAGGGTTCGAATTCGTTGTAGTAGGCGGTCATTCTTCATCTGCCGCCAACTCGCCAGCCAATGCCTTGTAGCCACAGCCGTCCGTATAGTTGTCCATTTCCTTTGGACTGGCGTTCGTTCTACAGGTCTTGGCCCAATCAAAACACAGACCGACCTTGTAGATTGGAATTTCAACTCCAAGAATGACTTCCCAGCCCTTCGCTATATTGGTGAAGTTTTCTTTCGCGTCGCCATGCTGCTTATGGCGGTCGCCAGAAATCAGGCTGGACGCTTCTTTTAAGATCCGTTTCCGCGCCTTCATGCCAAATCTTCCTTGGCGATATTTTTGGCGGCGTGAATTTTCAGCGGTGTGATTTTCACCTGTACGCAATCCCGGTAGCCGTAGGATTTTTTGATATCCATTTCGGTAATCTGGGAATCGTCTTCGTAGACGATCCCATTCAGCGCATCGCTGATTGCCTTGCCAAGATTGTCCAGATCCGGTCGGTGTGTATGGCCTAGCAGCCCAGCTTGTGCGGCCAGCCGTTTCCATGTCGGCCACGAAGCCGGAACTCTGAAACATGCCATCACCTCCATTTTGACTGCACCGCCTAGCGGCGGCTTGCTCTGCATTTCGCGTCTGGCGATTTCAGCAACGCGGTCTTCATACTGTTTGGTTTTTTTGGGCGTGTAGGTACGCCTCCTTGAAAACCGCGGACGGCCCTTTGCGACGGGTTCAGACCAGATGATGAAGACAACCGGATCGCGCATTACTCCGGCAGATCCATAAAATCATCGGCAGTGACGTGGCCGTGGGTCTGTTCCCAGATCCGCGTCATGATTTTTTTCGTGGGGAAGCGGTCGCCTGCGCAATATCTGTTTACTGCCTGACGGCTGGTGCCAATCTGGCGGGCGAAAGCTGCGCGGGTGGTGGAATTTTCTTCAATGAAGTCGGTCAATTTCATGGCGCGACCATACGCACCTAAATGGTGCGGGTCAATTATAAAATGTCACCAAATTGGCGACAGACAAAAAATAATACTACATCTATGATTGACCATGAAAAATCGAATCAAGGAATTCCGCACGACGAGGGGCTGGAGCCAGGAAAAATTAGCCCAGTCTGTAACTCCTGCATCCACACGTCAGCAAATCGCCCGACTGGAAACCGGCCAGCGCCGACTGACCATGGAATGGCTGACCAGGCTGGCTACAGCATTACATTGCGCACCAGCGGATTTTTTTTCTGGTACTGAACAACCGCCTTCAATTCCTTCTGGTACAGTCGCCATGGTGCAAGAAGTCGATGTTTTTGCGAGTGCGGGCGCCGGTAGTGTTATCGACCATGAGAATGACGGCCAGCAGTGGGCTTTCCCCGCCGGTTGGGTGCGGGCTGAATTATCCGCTCCCGTTTCTGATCTGCGTATCATCACCATCGAAGGTGATTCCATGCAATCGGAACCGTCTCGGCGCGGAGACTTAGATCCTGGCGATAAGGTGATCGTAAACATCGCCGCCAGGTCGCCAACGCCGCCAGGCATTTTTATTGTCCATGACGGTATCGGTCTGGTCGCCAAGCGGGTGATGTTTCTTTCTGGTAGTGATCCCCATGCCGTTCGTCTTGTTTCGAATAATTCCGAATACCCCGACTACGAACTCACTGCTGAAGAAGTTCACATCATTGGTCGCGTGGTCGGACGCTGGCAGCGTCTATAAAAAAATGGCCCGATGCACCATGATTACTCCGTAAACAAATAGGGTATTTAATTGCGGAGGGATGGAGCCGGGGTATTTCCCTGCAAAAGTCCCCTGCAAAACTCTCTTTTTGCCCGGAAGTTTTGCCGGGAGAACCGGGCTAAACAAATAGGCTATTTAAATAGGCAGGTTTTTTTATTGCCGTCCCGATGCTCCCCTGATCTGTCACCATTTTGGTTTTTATATCTTGACTTGTCACCATAATGGTGCGCATGATGCGACATGCACCAGGAAATCACAGCGACATGGCGACACTTTGTACAGACGCGCCTAGACGACGTTCTCAATGAAATCGACTACCTGGACGCCGGAGAAACCACCTACAGCAACCGCGATACCCGCGACCGGATGAAACAACTCTGGGAAGCCAGAAATGTCTTCCGCCGCGAACTGGCGCTGCTGACGCCTGACGAGGCCGCCTGATGACTGACGGGGTTTACCATCGCGGCTACCTGCCGATCGACTGCGGCGATGAAGCGCGCCGGAAAACGGACCTGACAGAAGAACAAAGGTCTCTTTGTGAACTGCGTGACGCCATGTGGCTCCGGTCGGAAAGAGGCCAGGTCCATCTTTTTCAGAAGCGCCATGGCGAACTTGATTACAGCTACATCGCCGTGGCCATCCCACCAACAGAGGTCAAAAAATGAAATCCGAATACGAGCCGCAGCTTGGCGATCAGGTTGTTTACAGCACTGATTACAAGCGCCGTGAAGGCCGAATTGTCGGTCGCACGGTTGAATTAGACCCGAAATTCAATGTGGAAATTTATGAAGCCATTTTGCCGAATACAGAAAAAAAGAAATTAGTTGTCACCAATGTGCCGATGACAGCGTTACGCAAAAAGGAACAGAAAAAATGCCCGACACAAAAGACGACGGCATCATTCACATTGACGACAGTCGCGTAAAGATCATTTGCCCAGAATGTCATGGCAACGGCTTCTATCGAGAAGTCGATGACCACGGTTCACTTGTAATCAAACAGTGCCAGCGGTGCGACAGCGAGGGTGAACTATGATCGCGCGAATTTCCCAGCACCTTGTTGAAGGTGTTCTTTTCAGCGTTGTCGTCTTGTCGCTAATTTTTTGGGCTGACATTTTAGAGACGTTGCTGAAATGACGGCAACCTCAGCACAATGGTCTTGTGCCTGCGGCTATAGCGGCGCCATGGGAGTGACGGATAGCCGCTGGTCTTTTTCACGGGACTGCGTACGCCGCCGTCGCGAATGCCCGAAGTGTCAACATAAATTTACGACGTACGAAACAACTGAATGCCAGCCAATTCTCACGTTGGTATCACCTGAGGAAAAACAACTTCTGGATTTCATTGGCACTTGGATGCAGCGGCATGACTAGCGCGCTTGAACGCCACAACATATTTTGGCTGTCATCATCTTCCTTGAACTTGGCAAGGGCGTCTCTGGCTCTGTGGATGCTTCAGTACCTGTACAAAATTCGCGGCCCTGCATCGCTTCATATGTATCGCGGGATTGCCGGCGAAGACGGCGTTGCCGCTGCGCTGGCCAACCCCGACATGGAAATCGAAGAAGCCATTGCCATCTCCGAAAGTGTTCTGAAAAGCAATACAACCGGCGGCAAGATCACCGGCAGCAAATTCGACCCGGATGAGGTTGAGAAGACGCGCCAGCTTCTGGCCGGATATTCAACCAGCCGCATGGAATACCCCGGCGTCGTTCGTAATGCCGTTGAAGCGTTGCGCCCATATGGCAAGCCATCGTCCGCCCAGGAACGCATTGAAGTCATGCTTGAAGGTGTGCCGGTGCCGATCACCGGCTTCAAGGATTTCAGCTATGACGACCACGGCGTTGATATCGATCTGAAATGCCCAGCGAAGTTGCCGTCATTCATGGCCGCGGATCACAGGCTACAGGGGTCAATCTACTGGGCGGCCAGCGGCAACCGGGCGCAGCGTTTTTGTTACGCCACCGCCAAGGAAGCACAAATTCTGGAGCTGGATGCCGATACCTGCCGCACATCATTGCGCACGGCAACGGGCATCGCGCAGACCCTTGAAAGATTTTTGTCCATTTCCAATGACCCCGCCGAATTGGCGGCACTGGTTATCCCTGACTATTCGGGGTTCCGGTGGTCAGAGCCGCAAATTGAAGAAGCACAGAAAATTTTTGGATTTTAACCCCAGAGCAAAGGAGAAAAGATCATGGGACTGGGACTGAATATTGGTAACAGTGAAGGGGGGGATTTTCTTCCCATAATAAAATTTGACGCCAGAGCCGGGAGATGGTCCCGCATAGACCGTTCGCAAGATGCGTCCGGAATATGGGGATCTGACGCTGTCGACATCACGGCGAGTTTTTCCGCTGCATTCGATGTCGCGGATTGCGAGGTCGGCTGGCTTAAATTCTATGAAGGCGTCAGCAAGGTATTGGTCCCCATGGGCGAGCCATTACCGCCGCAGACATCTCCGGATCACAAGCAGGGTTTTTCCATGACTGTTAAATTGTCTGCTGACTGCGGTGGCGATCTGCGTGAATTTTCCTCATCGGCAAAAGTGGTCTGCGCAGCGATGGATGCGCTGGTAGACAAGGTGGAAGCATCGCCGGAATACAAAGAGGCGAAAATTCCGATCATCGGCTGCGCAAGCAGCAATGCTGTCGTGACGAAAACGCCAGGGGGGACCACAACTAACTACGCCCCTGTTTTTGAAATCACCGGCTGGATCACCCGAGATCAATTCGGAACCCAGCCAGAACCTGCGGTTGAACAGCCAGCGGCAGTTGTGCCGCCGTCACCACCTCCTCCGGCTGGTGCGGTTGCCGCTTCACAGTTCTAACGGCAGTAGGGACCGGGCGGCGCTAACAACGCCGTCCGGTATTTTTTTATGAGATTAATCAACAAGCGGCAACTGGCGGATTATTTATCCGTCAGCCTAACGACCATTGGCCGCATGGCCAAAAGAGGTGAATTGCCTGACCCCATCAGACTGGGGCCGGGGATCGTCAGGTGGGATTTGCAAAAAATTGATTTATTGATCGATTCCAAATCAACAACAAGCGGGTATGATGATCCGGACATACAACTATTGAAAAAGGTGAATCATGGATAAACGACGGAAATATATTCTGGAAGGTTCTCTTGGAGCCTTGATCCAGGAATACCGCGCCAGCCCGGAATTTGACCGGCTGGTTGACGGAACCAGACAAGCCTATCTGAGATCGATAGATCGGCTGACGCCGCTATACCGCGTCAAGGTTGATGAAATCCGGCGGCGGCATATCATCACGCTCAGAAATCAGATCCGCCAGACCCCGGGCGCGGCAAATCATCTGGTTTCAGTTGTCAGCGTGTTGATGAAATTTGCGGTGATGATGGAGTATCGGGACGACCTGCTGGCGGGAATTGAAAAGCTGCCGATTGGCGAGCATAGCAGATGGTCAGATCAGGATGTGGAATTTGCCCTGGATAATTTTCCAGAGCATCTCAGGCGGGCTGTCGTTCTGGCCCTTCACACCGGCCAACGCGCCAGTGACCTGGTCAAGATGAAGTGGTCTGATTTTGATGGCGAAGGCATCACGGTCACCCAGAAGAAGACCGGCACCAGTTTGTGGCTGCCGTGCAATTTGGAATTGCGGCAAGAACTGGAAGCGTGGAAGGTGGACAGAACGACCATGACAATTCTGTCCAGGCCGAGTGGCCAGCCTTATTCCGCGACGGCGTTATGCGGTGCAATGTCAAAAATGATTGCCAGATGCCAGCCAAAATTACTTGGCTTGCGCTTTCATGGCTTGCGGATGACTGCCGCCGCCAAGCTGGCGGAAGCCGGTTGCTCTGTTCACGAGATTGCATCAATCACCGGCCACAAGAGTTTGCAGATGATCGAGCATTACACGGCTGGTGCAGACCAGATCCGGCGGGCAAAAGCCGCCATTGTAAAATTGGAACAATATTCGGCTAATTAAGCCATAACCCATTGATTTATATATGAATCATAACATGATTGATATCATGCGTTCATTATAAATCAAACACTTACGGGGCAATAGGCGCGCATGGCGTGTCTATTGCCCCCTTTTTGTTCTACTTGCCGGTTGCTCTCCTTTTCATTGTTGAACATTTTTACAAAAACTTAAATGGGGGTGAAAAAAGCCCTTGTAAAAACATTATATGCACCCATATAAAGGGTGTAGCAAAGGAGAAAATCGATGAAAAAGATCACTTTCAAAGGCAAAACCGAAAAGATCACCGCGCCTGAAGAGCGGTGCTTGCGCCAGATGGCCAGTAACGGCTTCGCAGCCGCAGTTTCTGATTTTTCGAGCCATCACCGCGGTGGCTGGCTTTCCACCGATTTGCCGCAAAATCCTGACCGGCTTGAGGCGCTGGGTATTCGCGTCGAATATAATCCGGCCAAAAGGCCATGGATTGTCGAAACCGCACCATCGTCGCAGGCTGAAAAACGAGCCGCTAGGCTTTTTGCTGCGAGGCCTCGCGTTCAGCAGGCCGCGGTCGGCAATCCCCGCCGGATCAACGCGATATTGGCACGGCTGGAAGAGAATAGCTAATCCCCGCCCCACCGGCCTAAACGGCCCTCTTGCCCCGATTTTAGAGCGGGGCATTTGGGGTGAAAGTAATTTGGAGAAGGTTATGGCCCTTAATAAAGAGATTGAAGTTTTCTATGAAAAACTTGCCAAGATCAAGGGCAAGACACCTGCAGATGAAGGCCGCAGAGCCGCCATAGAGGACGATATTGCGCGGTTGGAATTAAGGCGGAAAAAAGAAACCGGCGCCTTGGAAAACCGTTCCCATTTGGAAGCGCAATGGAATGACTGATCAAAAAAAACTTGGCCGTCCGGTGGGCAGCCATAAGTGGCCGCACCGCATCAACGTATATCTGTCAGATGAAGACCGCGCGTTGGTGGACAAGGCCCGTGGTGACGTTTCAATTTCGCGGTACGTCAGGGATGCAGTTGTGGCAAAGGCAAAGCGGCGGGTGAAACAGCTATTTCTTCGTCGCCCTTGCCCTGCTCATGGCCCGGTTTCCAAACCAGAACGAAATGATGCAAGCCAATAGCCCCATTTCTTCTTCCCCAAAGGCACTTTCCAGAGCCGTCGGCCAATCAACGTCTTGATTTGCAATCAGTGAGTATACCAAGCCCACCTCTACGGCTATAAATGTTCCCATGAAAAGATAGGTGATGACCGGCCTGACGCTGGCTTGAAGGGACACAACCCAGCCGCCATGTGCGGCCAGAGCCATGTCGTGTTCATAGAGTTTTTCCGTTTCTACTATATCAGCCTTGGCGTCCAGTTCCTGTAAATTCATGGTGGACAGAGCCTGAGCATACTGTGCCTTGGCTGCCAGCATGGCTAATTCCTGTTTGTTGGCTTGGCCCTGCCTAAAAAAACCGAGAATCTCAGGGATAATGGACGTGGAAAAGCCCAGAAGACTGCCTAAAAGTGCGATCATCTTTTGCGCCCGCTGGGCATCGGCGATCCGCCTTTTCCTACATAGAGTCCGAAGAACGCAGCACCCGCGCCCACGATTGTGGAAATAAATGCCGCCTGTGCATTGGTTGGATCTGACAGCGCCATGAACCACATCGTGGATTCATAAAAGGCGTATATATATGCCAGCATTATCAGCCGGGGGATCACCCGGAACTTATCAAGCAACCCAGCCGTCTGATTGCACCAAGTTTGCGCGTCGTCCCCGGTGGGGGGCGCCAGATCAGAGGCCAGCAATTCGTATTCGCGGGAGGTCTCAACGACCTTGACCACATTGTCAGCCATTGGTGTCTTCTTCCGCCTTCAAAAACAATGCTGAAATTCTGTTGGCCCGTTCGCCGACCTGGTCGGCCCACTGGCTGTCCAGGGCTTCCGTTGCGGCGGTGTCAAAATCACCATCCTTCAAGGCCGCCAGCATACGGGAAAATCCTCGTAATCTGGGCACCCCGAGATTGAATGCCATGTTCGCCAGACCGCGCTGGGCCGGTTCCGGCATCTTGCTCCACCACGGAAACCCGGCATTCAGTTCACTGACAGTGCGCTTGATGTCGTTGTCCAGCAGATCCATCGCCTCGACGGCGGAAATACCTATGGCGTCTAAATTTCTGCCGGTGCCGATCGTCAAGGCGCCAGCCGTGCAATGGTACGGCTTCAGCTTGACGCCTTCGTCCATTTTCAAATCGTCGGAAAGTTGTTTTGCGTCCATTTTTTCTATCGGCTTGGGGCGGTTGAAAATACGTTCCGGCAATTCGCGGTAGACCAGACAGTCATAGTTTTCAGTATGGCCTTTCAACGGCCCGTTGAACTTCCAGCCGTTTATGATGTAGCCTTCAATTTCGTGATATTCGGCATAGCGCAATTCAATTTCTGCGCGGTTTCTCATTTACCGAATGCCTTTTTGAAACTCTTTTCTTCATTTTCTGGCGTCATCATATCGCACGCTATTGTCGATGTGAGGGTGGTGATGTCCTGCACTCGGCGAAATAAGCAAACGTCCAGATCGACGGCCACCAGGCAAACGATGTCGCAGTCATCCTTCGTGAGTTTCCGCCGCCGTATTCCGCGGCTGGTCATAAATTGGTACCACCGGCCATCTTTTTGTGGTGATTTCGAAGCCTTGACCTGGATACGCTTGATGCGTTTGTCCTTCATGGCGATCAAGTCAACGCCTTCCGTCGTCGCCACGACCACGCGCCAGCCGTTCTTTTCAAGACAGGCCGCCGCCAGATATTCGCCTGCGCGACCAACATCATTGTTGTCGCCGACCAATTAACTTGCCCGCGCCAGCCGACGAATTTCTTCTTTCAAATGCTCAACGTCTTTTCCCAGAGACGTTAGTTCGCGAACTTTGGCTTCCAGATTTGACGGCGCAGAGATGTCCGTCAAAATGTTGACGCGCTGACGCAGGTTGTTGGTTTCTACGTCGATGCGGTCAAGACGATTATCGAGTTGCCTGATTGACGCCTTAAATTCTTCAAGTTGAGCGGTGATGGCGCCAATTTGATGTCTGGCGATTGCCATGGCAGCGACAACGCTCGCAAAAACAGCGCCGACAGACAGGAGCATTCGAAGATCGAATTCCATATGAAATCACTTTTCTGCCGCGCTTTCCGCGCGCAACGCTTTCCGATTTATGCGCCATCTTTGAATGAGGACAATAATCGACAGAGCGCCGATGGCCGTGCCGAGCAGAGTGTTGAAATCCCCGCCAAGAATAAAATTCCAAAGTGATGCGGCAAAACCCGATCCGGCGGCAGCGGCGTCTATGTTTTCAGGTCTGATCGTCACGCGGGGTCAGCTTTCGGTGGCGGGTACTTATTCCCGGTCATAGAGAGATCGGTCCCGGTCCCCTGGATACAAGCCAAATTATTCATGTTGGGCCGAGTGACGACGACTGTCCAGCTCCCGTGCGAACTCGCGAAAAGTTCGAATAGCGAATCCCCGGCAAGCCCATGGGCGACGACGATCTCCCGATATTCTTGCAACAGCCGGTCAGCTATCTTGTGATGAGCCTGGCAGATTAAAGGCATCTGCTGGGCCTGGACGGCAGGCATTAAAAAAGCCGCCACGAGGGCGGCTGCGAGGGCGGCGGCGAGGCGGGTCATTCGGGGGTGCCGTCTACTTCTTGGATCGTGGAGGTGCCCGCCTCGACCTCTTCCATCATGCGGGCGTAGTCCGTATTGTTAGGGTCTGGCGGAATATTCACATTCGGAGTACCTTCTGCTGCATAATATTTTGTGCGGCCATTGTCGATATGCTTAAAATATTTCATAGTTATAACTCCGCTGCTGCTTCAAGTACCTGGCCAGATTTAAGTTCTACAAAAAGACCGTTTCCATCCACATATCCTGAACCACTGGCAATCGTAGCAGTTACACTATGAATCCCTGCCGCATTGGTGGACAGAGTGCCATCAACCCCGCCGGCAGATGAATCGATGGTGTTAAAAGTTCCCCATGTCATGGTTGGCGCTGCCCTCATTGTGGTTGGAAAGTCTAACCCGCCAACAATACCAGTTGATGTACTCCTACAGGTTCCAGCCAGACCAACTCCACTGGCAGTAGTCCATTTAACGTAATAGCGTTGGCACTTAGCTAATGTCGTCCCGTAATCTTCTGCTTGAAACGATGTGGAGACACTACCTAATTCCAGTTGCACATTGGCTAGAAAGAAATCGTTGCCCGTGTTGTCGAGTAAATTCTGCTGGTTTGATGTTGCATACCCTTCTGTGCTGGTCTGCCATGCGTCCGCTGTGGATTGGTACGTGCCAGTCGCCATCAGCGGAAAAACCAGCCACAGGCTTGCATTAGCATCGTTGTCGATAACAGGGACAGAGGTGCCGGGGGCGGGGAAATCGACAGTTATGTATTCCCAAGTATTTGCCGACGTGACGGTATATTCCGTGCAGCATGAGTCATTTCCTTCCTGAAGATACACCGCAACGCAATGAGTGCCAGATTTTGGCGATTTAACCCAGAAGCTCAAAGCCAACGGATAATCGTCAGTTGCTTGCCCCCAATTCAAGTGCTGTAGATTCTGCCCTTCCATCTTTTGGAGAACGGCACTGATGTTATTGCCCGAAGTGTCAGTGTCAGCCGTGGTCACGTCAATTTGTAGGCAATATCTAAACGGGCCATCTGTGGTGCCAGCAGTTGCTTGACTGGCGGTGTAACGGCCTGATGAGGATGTTCCGTAGTGTGTCCAACCATCAGTTCCGTAGTAAACATAGTTGGTGCCGCCAATACCCGTCACCGACGATCTTTGAGCCACTGTGAAACCGCCATTCAAAAGCAAATTCTTATTTCCGCCCGGAATTGGATTTGCGCCGCCAGTTATACTGCCGAACCGGAATTGCTCCGTGCCGCCAGCAGTCACTCCAACGGTATCGGCGGCGGGGAAATATAATCCAGTGTTAGTGTCCGCTGTCGCCTGCAATGAAGGCGCCGAAACCGTCCCGGCGGCTGCCGACAACGCGGTCGTGGTCTTCAATGTCGCCAGTGACTGGGTGCCGTCGTACAGCTCGGCCAGATCCTGCATAATCGCCCGCATCCAGTTATTTACGTCCGATGGGGCCATGCCTTCCGCGCACGAAATTGACTGCAACGTCGTGTTGGATGCCGCCGTTTTTGAATAGGCTGATATTGTGTCTGCCATAAATTAACTCCGTAAAAAACCCGCCATCGACGGGCGGGTTGGTTATTGTCGCCGACCAGCGCTCTTGGCGTATGGCGGCTGTGGTTCCATGTCTTGCAGGCGGCCTGCCTGGAATGCGGCCCTCCCGCCTGGGCCAAGTAGCCCACCCCATTTGCCGCCGTAATAGGCGGTCTCACCCATCAAGCGGGGGATGGTTAGCGGTAGCCCTGCAACAAATGTTGGATCACTGAAGGCGTATAGGGCGGCACCGGCAGCAGGCACCCTAGCCAATCCACGTGGGGCTTTTTCGTGTAAGGCTTGCCCCGCCAGTTTCGGCCTCAGGGTTGCTGCCCCGGCCTTCTCTAATTGTTTCGCCAACTGTCCGCGTCGGCCCCAATTCGTATAGACATTGTTTCGCATGATTGATTGCAGGGCCTTTAAGGATGAACCAACCTTTGCCTTTTTCCCCGCCAGCTTAAACTCGTCTTGGATCTCTAGGATCAGGCCGGTGGCCCTCTCGTATTCGGACATGATGTCGGCGTAATCGGGGGCCTGTTCAGCTATCACTTCTCTGACGGCGTGATACATCTCGTCCGCTATTTTACGGTCAGGCGTGCCGAACTTCGTATTTTGCCGGATGCTGCCTATGGCCTGCTTCAGAGCATCGAGGCCCTCGACGGTTCTGAATATGGCCGGATCAGCCTCGGCCCATTCTTGAACTTTATTTGCAATCTTTTCAAACGTACCCGCTACTTCTTCGCGGACGACTTTACCGTGGAAAAGTCCGGCCTCTCCGACATCGCCCAGCTTCTTTGTAATGGGGCCAAAGTCTAGAATCTTTGGATCAGAGGTAACTTCCGCCATTTTACTGGTGTATGCCGCCGCTCGTTCTTCACGTAGACGGGCCAACGCCTTATTAGCGTCATTCACAACCGTATCAAGAGGTGCCTTACCCCGCATATTATCCAGAAAATCCTTGGCCATCTGGCCGCCGGTTTTTCCTGCCTTTGCGGCTGCACTTAAAGCGTCAGAACCGACACCCGTTGTTAGTCCGACGCCTATCTTAGCGACAGGGGCGGCTACCTTTGTTGCTGCGGTGACCGGATCAACAAAATCCGCAGCGGTTTGAACAGCCCTGCCAACTTTACCTAACGCAGACGGCGCACGGGCTGCTGCCCCACCAAATCCGGTTAATACAGTTGCGAGGTCTGCTAAAGATCCGGCTGGGTCTGTCGCCAATGTCCGCTTAATGTTTTCAACGCCCCAGTAACGGTCCATGAAAAACTGACCCACAGCGTCCGCAACAGCTTCGTCGGGCTGTTGGCCAGGAATTAATTTTTGATAAATACCTCTACCAAGAGCCGCTATAGATTTTGCCGTTCCTATCGGATCAGTGAATGGCTGTACTATATCGCTGCCTAACTGGACCGCGCTTTCAGGCAAATTAGAGACAGCTTGCGTCGCGACATCCGACCATGAAAGCGGCCCTGCTACTGGGTTATCAGCAAGTTGAATATCACCGGCTGACATATATTTTTCCGCAGCCGCACTTGCAGAGCCACGAGTTTTATATTTGTCCTGGCCAAAGAATATTTGTCTTCCATCCGGGGTTTTCAGACCCCAACCGGGACGCCCATTCTTTACGGCTTCGACTAGGTCAGCCATTAGCCTTCCTCTGCATTGTTAAAATCGGCGCGATCCCTCATCACAACATCTTTTGGGTCGTACTGATGTCGTATAGCCAAAGCTCTATATTTATCGCTGATGACATTAATTCGGCCCCGTGCGCGGTCGGATAGTTGAATGATCCGCTCTGCCATTGTCTTCGCAACCTTTGGATCGATGATGCCGCCCTTAGTAATTCTGTCGATTTGCAACATTATGGAACCGATCAGGCTTTGCGCTTGCCGACCCAACTTGACCTCACCCTCTCGGACGACACTTTCTGGGTCTAGGGCCGTGATAAATGAGTAGAGTGTTTCAAGCTGCGCTGTCGGACCAATTTCGGGAAGTTTCAGAATGTCCTGCGCCCTCATTCCCATATTTACAATCGGGCTGATGGCGTTGACTTTCTTGTCGTATTCCTTCCGCCATTTCGTCGTTGTATCCAGCATGCTCTGCCGCTTTGATTGGACATCTTGCTGACGCTGACGGGCCTCACCCTTAAATTCTCCCAGCGTCTTGCCAATATCCGGTGATAGAGCGAGGCGCATGGCATCGGTATCAGATAAAGGCGGTGGTCCAGCAGCAGCCATTGACTGAGGCGAACTAACCATTTGTGGGGATACGTTAAAAGCATCACCGCTTTGCCCGGTAGGCGCAGAGACTAATTCAGAACTAGTGGGGGCTAGTGGTGTGCCCACGCCTGGGAGCGAACCCCGGCCACCCAAGTAGCGGCTCAATACCGCACTACGAATTTTTGCTTGTTGTTGAGCCAACGCTCCTGCCCGCAGTGCATTCTGGTATTGCAGCTTATTCATCTGTTGCTGCATCCCAGCAGCCTGGGCCTGACGGTAATTAGCGGTAGCGTTAGCCATTGCGTTCGCCATCGCCGCGCCCGTGCTGACCGGCATACGGGTTGGCCCGCCTGCTTGTGTCAGCGCCTGCGCGGCACCACCTAACGCCGCCCACCGGGGGTCGAGAAGGCCGCCAAAGCCAGTGCCACCGCCGACCTGGCCGAACAGTCCTGAAAATGGATTTGCCATGGCCGCCCCCTAACCCAACAAACTCAAGCCAGCGCCGCCAAGCGCGCCCAGCCAAGGATTGACGCCCACCATATTTGCGAACTGCGCCCCAGAGAATGCGCCGCCAAGACCGCTTGCCACGGGGTTCTCGTAGTACGGCGTGGCGGCTTGCCAACTTCCCGTGCCTGACAACGGCATCCCTTGGATTTGACTGATGTATGCACTAAGCATGTCCCTCGGACGCTGCTGGTAGAAGCCGAAACGTGCGACCTTGTCGGCCAGTTCCCTTTGAGCCTGCGCCCCTTGGGTTGCGCCGATTGCCGCCAGCCTTGCCGGGTCGGCGTAGTCAGTGGCTGCTATCTGCGGAGCCATGCCGATCATTTGATTTTGTCTCGCCCGTTCGGCTGCATATTGCGTAGCACCAACGTCGGCTAAACCACGACCGAATGCCTCTGTGGCCCTCTCGGTAGCTAGGGCCTGTGCGTTGCTGCCAAGCCTGCCAGAGCGGGCAAACTGCGACGTGATGCCTGGTAGTACCTGTTCCGTGAATTGCTGCACAGCAGGCCTTACAGCAGCGCCATACATCTCTTGATATCGGGGGCCGCCCAGCCAACTACCCTGTAGAGTATCCACCGCGCCCTGTTGCGCCAGGGGGTTTAGCGGATTACCGCCAAGCGCCCGCAAGCGAATGAGGTTTTGCGCTGCGATGGTATCCGCCGATTGTGGCGCTACCGTGCTGAATGGATAATATTCCTGTGGCGCAGTCTGGTATTGCCGCTGCGCCTCACCAAGACCATACGATAGGTATGGCTGCACGCCAGACCATGGGTCTCTATTTTCAGTCGTAACGATCTGTCCGCTAGGTTGCGATGATCCGCCTTTAGACATTTATATCTCCTTGGCCAACACAGTGGCCACTTCCTTGTAATCTTTAAGCCGACGCGCCCAGCCTTTACGGCCCACCAGTTCAATACGCCGACACCCTTGCGAGCGCGCCCACGGTATTAGCCGGTCACGCTCAAGCTCCCGCAATTCGTCGTATTCACCGCCAGCCAGCCAGATGCGGCAGTGGTTGCCGTTTGGGTAACCAACAATCTCCGTAATCATTGCCGAGTTCTCGGCAGGCCAGAATTGCGCCTGGTCGTTCCGCAAAAGGTCGAGGATGTCATGCTCGGTATGCGTATCACCCGCGTGTTCAAGAGCCGCCAGGATGTGGTGACGCAAGCGCTTCCATTCATCCCAGAATGACGTAGCGGTAGGTTCTGTCGCTCTGGCTGTTGTTTGCATGGGTCAGCGTTAAAGTCTGCTTTCCTTGACTGCTTACATAGATCGTGCCGTTGCCTACTTCAGCCGAAGCGTTGGCTGTCGTGGGCATCAGGCCGAAATAGCTAGTCGCACTTAGTCGCTTGTCAGCCACCACAGTGCTTGCCGCACTGGCGGTCAGAGTCACGCTGCCAGTGGCATTGATGCCGCCGTCTAGCGCCCGGTTGACCACTTCTGCGACCTGGCGCGGCGTAGCGCCAGCTTGTGGAAGCCTCCTGAATTGGTTGTCAGCCATTACCGCATACCAGCGGCCTGTGCCTGGACATCAACGCCTTGAGCATTTGTCCAGACGCCGCTGACATTCAGCCTGACCCGATGAAAGCGGCCATTGGCGCGAACAGGTGCCCAACCGTCATCGTTAACGCTGGCGGCAGTCGTAGCTGTCTCATCGTCTTGCTGCCGGTTGCGAGTTAGCACCTGCACCGTTGTCGTTGGGCTGATCCCAGTGACCAGAGGCGTAACCGCGTTGACCATTGTTCGCTGGCCATCAGGCAATGTCTGTTCGCCAGTTTCAATTACACTGGTCAGGGCGGTGCCGGTGAACGTGCTGATCTTGCTGTCATCACTGCCAGCAAAAGCGAACTCGCCACCCTTCCAGATAGGGTCATCCAAGCTGGCTGGCAGTGCGTCCAGGCTGCTGTTGACGTTGTTCAGTTCTTCCAGCGTGTAGCCAGCCGTGTAAATTGGCGCGACCAGATCCGTTTCCACCTCGCCTCGTGACCAGCGGCCAAGCGAATAATTGTAGACCAGCAACTTGTTTGGCTGCGATCCGCCATTGCCGTCTGAATACGCCAGGACGTAGAGTTTGTTTACTGGATCGATAGCCGCCGAACAGCGTTCGACATCACCAAGGTTCAGGTCGTCTGCGAAGAACCTATCAACTTTCTCCGTGCCTATCGGAGTCGATGTCGCTCCATCAAAAAGATAAAATCCGTCGCCGCTGTAGTAGATCGTGTTGTTGCCGATTGCTGCCACGCTGCCTGGAATGGCACAGCCCCTGGCGGTTTCAACGGCATCGAACTGGAAGACCAAAGGCGAACCAGCGTATGTGCCGCGGACAATGCCTTCTTCGCATAAGATGGTGGCGAACTCGCCGCCAACCAGGCCGGTAATGGCACCGAGGCCATAGATCGTCTGACTGTCCGCCTGCGTTGTGGCGCTGGCCGCCCAGCTTGTGCTGTCGCCAAGCGCCGACCAGAGGACTTGCTGGTTGGATGTCGAAGTGTTTGCCGTCATCACAAAGTCCCTGACGACATCAATATATTTGCACGTCGGTGCGCCGGAAACGTCAGCGAAAAGCGATGAGCTGCCAAGCGTGTAGCTCTGTAATATCTGCGAATTACTGGCTGCTATGACGATGTTACCAAATTGGACGAAGCGCCAAGGCTCATCGCCGCTCAGCGTGTAATTACCGGACTTGCTGACATTGTCGAGGTCACTGTCACCAGCGCCGAACAGGTATAACTTGGTGCCATCGCCAGCAAATAGCTTGACCGTGCCGTTGGACTGCTTGGCCGGAAAGATGCCACGCAACCGGGCATCGGCTGCGTTCGATAGCGCTGACAGACTGGGCAATGGCCGGTAGCCGCGCGCCGTGGGTATGACGTTCTTGGCTTCTGCGCAGCCAGCATTAAGAGTGGGCTGGTCGGGCGTCCATTCGCCAAAATTAACTGCCGTCATTGCCTCGCCCAACTTTCATTTCCTGTCGATACCGTGGCCCAGACTTCAGACCCGGCACTTATCTCCGACCACGTTTCGCTTTCATCCGATACGGACGACCAGTCTTCGCC
>Ga0208181_1000157_pt1 | contig 47104 bp, 70 predicted proteins | sample MalvirDeepMed_s6_FD_184244 | JGI IMG/M metagenome (GOLD analysis project Ga0208181, IMG submission 184244) | Marine viral communities from the Global Malaspina Expedition - Malaspina viral metaG DeepMed_s6 (SPAdes) (version 2) | ecosystem: Environmental > Aquatic > Marine > Oceanic | place... | reverse complement strand
TCACTTGGTCGGCTCCCGGTGAACTGTAGCGAATCAGGTCATTGCTAATCGGCGTCAGCACCGCGAGCTTCTTGAACGACAGCTTGAGATTGCCGAACACTTGCTCGCTCTCAGCGATGTTCGTGTTTTCGCCGATGTAGGCCGCTGTCGCCCCACTCGTGAGCTTCGGAATGTTCAGCGTTCCAGATCCCGCGATGGAAATCGTGGTGGCACCCATTGCACGCACTACCGACCGTGCGCGCAGCAGTTCGATGAGTTCTGTGCTGTATTCCTCTGGCACGAGAAATCCACCACTCGCCGCATCACCAGCCGACAGTGCTTTGGTGCGAGCCTCCTGCCACTTGTCGGCAAGGTCATCATCGCCCCATCGCTTGAGTTGACTAATCGCGCCATCAACACCAGCGTCGTTGAGCTTGGCCCAGGCTGTTGCACGAAGGCAACGAGCAAGAGCGACCCCTTTCTCCCGTTCCCGTTTCTGCGGAACGCTCGATGCGGCCATAGCTTTCGTGGTCAGTGCCTCCGTTCGTTCTCGAATCGGAGCCACCGCTTTCTCAATGTTGTCTCGTACTAGCTCGGCCACATTGTTGTCGCAGAATTCCTTGATCTCAGGAACGACCTGTTCCTTGATGTGGTCGGTTAGCTGTTCTCTGGTCAATCGCATGTGTATTCACCTCTTGTTAGAAAAGTCAGTCAACGCGACCCGATGCACGGTTGACCATTGCCCGAACTTCCTTGTCTACAACTTGCGCGACGGTGTTGGTTGTAGCATCGACAAGGGCATCCCTCAACATATTGGGATCAATATCGACATGCAAATCAGAATCGCCCTCAATGAGTTCAATAAACTCATCATCAACGCTTGCCTGATTCGGCACGCTCTCCTTCTTTGGTTTTGGCTTGTCGGTGTAAAGCCCCGACCCTTCGACATATCGGAAAGTATTCTGGAACCTGTCCACGTTCTTGATCGTTTCTCTGACCGCAACCTTGATGTTATTCATTTCCTTGCGAATAGCATCAAGGAACTGGTTCATGTCGTCCATGTGTTCTTCAGGGACGTCCTCGGCCTTTCCCTGTTCTTTGTTGTCTTGATCTGTGATCTCTGGCATAGGTTCACTCATTAAGTCCTTATCATGAACAGCAACCGACTCGGCCTCATCGGTGAAGCCGTGCGTCTGAAGAAGTGCGCCCAACTCCACGTCACTGATATCGGCATGGGCATCTCGAACTTCAATAAACTTTGTCCATGACTCCACATCCCGTTCCCAGGGAGCCACGCGGTCAAATTCTTTGTAATGGTTGGCCAGATGTGCGCGAATCTTTCCGAAGTCGTCGGCAGTGAAGCCTGTCTGATCAAGTCGTCCAGCCGCCGCCGCGACACCACGAAATACCACATCAGCCCCTTGTGGGCGATGGTGCGGAAGTTTCAGGTCGCCATAATTTGCTGGAGGCATATCAACCGCATACGTGAAATGCCGTGAAATTGCTCTGCGTTTGTCAGCGTCAACTGAATCCCACGGAGCCGACGTAAAGTCTCTCAGCGATGGCCGACTCCACATTTCGTTCATCGGGGCCAGGCCATACTCGGACGGATTGTTCGGAACCATCCCCTTCGTCTCGGTTGATTTAGGGTCGGCTTGTGTCAGCCAGGACTTCGCCCATGCCGTTATCGGCTCAACATCAATGCCGTCTTTTGAGGCGGCGATTAAAGCGTGAGGATTGGCAGGAATCGGAACGACACTATATTCGAGCAGTTCTTGTTCCTCGAAGTCGAACCCTTGTTGCCCGTTGTCTCGCTCGGTAGACTTGAACTTCTGCGGTCTAAATCCAACAGATACCGCATTCAGAAAGCCTCCCTTGATCATCCGGTACACCGTATCGGCAAACGGATTCAGGTCGGCGGTGGCAAACTCGGCAGTCGAAACCAGGCTTCCATCTTCTTCTTCAATAGAGATGGCCCGTGCGATAGGGAGTTGCTTGTAGTCGTGCGCGAACATGACCACTGGATTCTGTCGATAGGCGTTTAACACCCACCCTTCAGATCGTAGTCGGTCATTCTCGCGGTCAACGTCACCCGTGGAGATGGTGAACTTGATGCGACGTTGCCCCACATCTTCGGCATTAGCAACGGCCTGTTTCCTGACAATCGTTTGCGTGCCGTCATCGCCACCTTGGACTCGCTGCTTCCAGTCAACCAGATCAAGCACGGTCGGCACAGGTGTTGTGCCTTGTGTTTTAGAGTTGCTCATAAACGTCCAGACATAAAAAAAAGCGGCACAGGCTGACAGCACGTCAACCTCTACCGCAAACCTCGTCCTCGTGCGGAGAGCAGAACTGTCAGCAATTCTGCATTACTGCAAACTGATTGTCAATGTTAATCAGTCGTCATTCTTTAATTCTGTCGAGCGTTCGTGTTCCATCCCGACGACGACTGACCGCGTATCGCAGGAACCAGGCCGCAAGCGCACTGAAATATGCACTTGTCGCAGGTCTGTGGATTCATCGATCAAGGGTTGCCAGCGTTTGAGTTCTGTTTCAACTGCTTTCGCAACAGACACCGTGCGGCTTGGCATTTAGTAGGTAGCTCTCTCGGCCATCCTTGCTTCGACCATTGACTCATTCAAATTCACACCATCAGCCCATACCGTTACCAACCATCGGCCATACTTGCCTTGAGCCTTTTCATTTGATGGGCGTGTTTCAATCATGACGTAATCAGCGTGATCCATTTCCTTTATCAACCAGTCACGCGACGCGATTCCTCGATCACGTTCTTCGCCTCGAACCTCTGGCGCATTGATACCGTAGAGCCTACCCGTAACCGTTAAAGTGGCACTGAACCCTAAGTCAAGTCGCAATTCCATAAGCGTGTCGCCATCATAGACACGACAATCAAGCATCGGAAACATCCAACGATGGCGTAACACTCCGATAGGCATCAGGTGACAAGTGTTTTGACCTGTTCGATGTGTTCGGCACGGTCAAGGTTCAGGTTTCTGACTCGTTGCTCCGTCCACCGCTTTTCTGTCCAATACTCATAGCCGTAGCGGTGCGGGTGACGTAGGGTCGAGCTATGGTCAGGGAAGGCGACTCGACCACCGCGACCTTGAAAGAGTCCGAGCCAGTATGTGACAGATGGAAGCTCCACCTCACGTTCTCGGTCGCTACCGAATACCAAGTCCACACCATAGAGTCCAATCTCCTCAAAGCCTTCAACAATCGCCAGGGCAATTTGATAGGCAAACGTGCAGGAAAAGTAATCCGCATAGCCTAACGCTTCAATGGATTCCATCGGGAATCGAAGCGTATTCGGCAAATCCGGTTCGTGGTTCAACGTATACAGTGGGCGCGGATTGTTGTGAATCCACTCCATGTCGTCGGCGTTCTGCACCGACATCGGATGCAGTTCAAACCATCTGTCAGCACGAAGTCGTTCGTGTGGGTCAAGACACATCACCAGATTACATGACCACACTTCGAGGTCGGGATCATCAAACGGCAAGGCATACCGCAACGGCATCCCGCCAATAATCGCCAACCGTTTGCGCTTCGGAGACAGGTCGAGTGTGCCAGCCGCCGCGTCCAGAATCGTCCACTTAGCGTTGAGTGGATGTTCGACGACCTGCTGACTTGCTCTTGGCTTTAGATGATCCACTGGTGGTCTTTCTCGCTGCTGCTGTTCGCTTGTGAGTGGCACGGGCTTTCTTTCTAGGCTTTTGAGCTTTCTCTTTGGTGGTCTTCTCGACCAACACTAGCGCACATCGACAATTCGGATGCACGGGCGGTGCCGTTACACCACCAGGATTTAGCTTTGACGAAGTGTTCGGGAAGATGGCTCCCGCATCCATGCTTATTCGCTCACCTTCAAGTTGCACGCACAATGGGTCAACGTCATACCCTGCGGTTAGCCATTCACGTTCAACATCATCTCGGTCAAGCAGATTTGCCTCAACCGCTTCTTCCCATAAGATGTTCTGTCCGGCATTGGCTGCTTTCGCCAGTTCAGTTCGAGCAATCAACTTAGCTCGCATTCGCTTATAGGCGGTTTCGATTCGATCTACCTGCCCTGCAATCTTCTCCACGTCTTTCGGATACTTCTGTGACAGTTCTTCAACGGTCACACCGCGACGCTTGGCGGCTTTCTTGAGCAGACGTTCTTCTCTGTGAATGGCAGCGTTCTTATAGAAGTCGGTCAGCCCGACCGCACTTCTGATATGCCGTGCGGTCTTGTCCGAACCCCATCCCTCTTTCACTGACGTGGCGATAATGGACTGGATGGTTTTCTTGTTTTCAATCCCCATCTCGCTGATTAAGAGTGCGGCTTCAGTCTTTGCATAATTCACAGTCGCATTGTTCACCAGGTTAAAACTAATCGGAGCCACGCCCACAGTAATCTGCTTCCCTGTCTGGTTCTTTGTCAGTTGGATTCCCGTCTGGTCGGCGGCAAATGTCGCACCGCGTAAACACATCGACGCCAACTCGTCTTGGAGTTTGCTCATGGTATCGAGCCAGTCTTGGAGTATCGGGTCGATGAAGGTCATCACACGATTACTCCTAACGGCTACCAGTAGCTTCTCCAGGGAAATAGATTCCTCGATACCTTTCCACTCGCTGATAAGTTGTCGGCGCATTGCCCCTTCGCGTCGGTCAGCAAGTCTGATCAGGGTCGGTAAGCCTTCTTCACTGTCATCCTCAGCTTTCTGCTCCACGGGGAGTTCAGCCTTTTGTGCCGTGTTGGTATCTGCGACTGCTTTCACTGGCTCAATCTTGCCAGTTTCTAATGACCCTCCTTCTGCCGGTGGCGGTGTCTGCCCGAGCGAGACTTCCAGTAGATTTGATGGCATCAAATGAACGTCACCTCGATCATCATCGAGCGGGTCGTAGCCCGACAGTTCCCGCCATTCGTCAACCGTCAGGACAGCCGTGTTCGACTTAGCCGCATCGAGTTCGTGTCGCTTGTCTTCCTGCACAGGTGACTCGTAGTCCACAATCAATCGCTCGTCGTATTCAGGGATAAGCCGTTCCTGAAAGACTGACCGCAAGAACTCTAGCCGTGGTGTCAAGACATACTTGGCGAACAGGTAGTCAGCCGCGTCAATCGTGGCACGGTTCGAGTTCTCGATGACGCCAAGAATCTCAGGTGGCAATCCGAACGTCTGGATAATGATGTCCCGTTGCGCTGACCGGAGTTCACTGAACTGCATGGACCGAAAGTCGGTAGCCAGTTCTTTGACTTCAATCTCTCGACTCACAAAGTAGGGCTTGAAGGCTCGCCAGAAGCCTTGATTCTTTGACAGCCAGTCATGTTCGAGTCGTTCCACTTCTTCGGGTCGAAGTGGTGAGTCGGTTCCACTCTTTTGCTTCGGGGAGATGATCAGGTCAGGTCTGGCGCGATTGAAGAAGAACTGACGCAGATGCCGACCCGCATACTCATTTGTCTCCAGTTCGTCGGCTAACACGTTCCCCAGGCCACTTCCTCTCCCATACGGGTTCGCTGGATTCGGATCACTGAGCCAGAGGATTTCCGTCTCTGGAATGTTGCCCTGCCATCCACGGAAGCCAATCTCGTAATGCTTTGTCTTTGGTGTTGGTGTGGCTCTGACCCAGTCCGGTGGAATCGGCCAGAAGGCGACCGGTGCTGACAAGCCGTTCCTCTGCTTGAGCAGAAACGCATCGCCAATCAAATCGAGATGCACCTGAACGGTCTTCATCATTGCTCGACCAGTCTGGAGACTGTTCCCGTAGTTCAGGGCATCGAGGAGAATGTGTTCTTCTACCTCAGCAACGTCAGCCATCTTTTGTCGCGCCTGGAGCCGTGAGTCTGGTGAACCGACCTGCATGGCTCGTGTGCGAACCGCCCGTCCCTCTTTCTGATGCACATAGAGACTCCAATGTGTTGACGCAATGGCGGTCGCTATCTTGGCACTGCACGCACGCAACCACGGCATCTCGGAATACGCATTCAGAAGATTCCTGGTGCCTTTCTGCGGGGCATCGCCTCGCTCGGAAGGAAACAGGGCGTTCAATAATCCGTGCGTGTCGGTATTGATTTTCGTGTCGTCGCTGAAGACACTGACTACCGCTTTGCTGGCGGCTTTTAACTTTTCGACGAATGTGGCAGAACTATCCATAGTCAACCCTCTGGCCAATAGACACCATCGCTTTTCAGAGCATTCGACACGGTCTGCGAAGCTCGACTCTTGCGAATGGCGGCAAGGCGTTCTTGTGTGTCTGACGACGGTCGGTCAAATTCCAACAGCCGCCAATCTTTGTTGGCAAACCGACGACGGGCTTCAACGGCCAAGGCCAAGGCACAGACGCAATCATCGTGCATGCCAGGTGGCGCAGAATACCGCACGCCGGTCGGCGTATATTCATATTGGAAGGACATCAGTTCGTTCGACACGACACCATCGGGATATGTCACCTGCTGATTGCCTATCGCCACGACCAGTCCTTCGATGAGTTGTTGTTTACTGCTACTGCTAAATTTGAATCCTTCAAAGTGTGCGCCCGTATTCGACGCACGAGCCACCTTCTGTAGAGACTCTAACACCGGATCGCCCAATCCGGTAGAGTCAATCAGGGCAGGTCGGTCTCCGACAAGTTTTACAATGTCGTCAATCGTTTCATTCCACGGCCGTTGCCAGCGAAGCATCTGCGTACACTGTCCCGACTGGTCAAGGGCGATACCCACTGTCCAGTCCACTGACTTCGCCAAGTCCCATCCCCACACTGCCGTCTCCTCGGTGGACAGTTCCATCACACACGAGTTGATCGCGTCAGCCGTGCCGAACGGACAGCCTTCGTCATCAGACGGTTCGGCTTCATAGAGTTCTTGAAAGGCGGCAGTGTTACCACGGAAGACACTCTTGGCATCGAGGACTTCGTCTTTGTCTAACACGCCAGCGTCAATCGCGTCCCAGGCCGTGATCTTGGCGTAGTGCCAATCCGGTTCACCACTCTCGGCACGACGGGCGAGTTGGTACGCCCAGTTGCGTCGACCCTTGACATTGCCAATGACACGCACCGAACCGCCTGTGGCAGTGATGGTCGTCCGTGCGGCAATCCACGCATCTTCTTTACACCGTGACGCCTCGTCAATCACCATGCCATAGACATCCTCACCATAGAGGGCATCTGGTTTATCGGCTGACTTGAACGCGATGATCGTGTTCGACGGACGGACATGAATCTCTAAGCCTTGTTCATGGGCTTCATAGAGACTGGTATCGAGATATTGCTTGAGCCGTTTGAAGGCAATCTTGGACTGTTCTCGAATCGGCGCAATCCACCAGTATTGATTCCCTGTTTTCCCTTGCAGGGCTTGCTCGAACAGCCAGATAATACAGCCGACCGTCTTGCCGCTTTTCGTGCTGGCCTCAATCACGCTATACCGCGCAGGAGAGAAGATGGCTTCTAACTGCTTGGGATACATCCACGGGCGAGAGTATCGCGCAATCACGTTTCGTCCTTCGTGGTGTTGCTGCTCAGAAGACGCTTTACGAGTGATGCCTTGTGTGGTGGTGGTGGAATGTTGAGCTTGATTTCAATCTCGTTGTTCTCGCCCTGCCCCATGTGTTCCACTTTGTCGCCGTAGGTTTCACGGCGATGCGCCTTGAGAATAAAGATGGCCGCGAGGTCGCTCTTCTCCCTGGCACGCTTATGCAATGAGGCAAGTGTGAGGTCAAGCCCGTCTTCAATAGCTTCGTTCCATGCTTCTCGAAACTGTTTATTCTTGTCGCGTTCCCGATAGACGACTGCACGGCTGACACCAGCCTTCCGAGCCGCAATCGCAATCACCGGCATCACTGCCAGCGTCGCCAGGAACACCGGCTTCCATTCACCAGCCGACTTCGGGCTGACACCCTTCTTGCGTCCTCCGAGTTTCTTTGGTGCTACCATATCGTCCTCACTGTGTCAGTCTCCGCGAGATCCACATGCCAAGTATCGCACCGAGACTTGCTCCGACGCCATACGACGCAGCGAACTCCCACGACTGATACCCGCTCGATGTGCCAGCGTTTAGCCACCAGACAAAACTAATCAGGAACGCGGTGCATCCGGCATAACCATACTGCCCTCGGCTAATGAACACGGTCGATGCGCTGACGGGTGCGACTTGCAGACAGCCACGGAGTACCATCTCCAGCACGTCGCCCATCATGTCACCTTGGTCGCGGTCTTCCCCGTGAACGCTTCCCATCGATCAATCGTGACCTGGCAATAGGACGGTTCGATTTCGATGCCGTAGCAATGACGGCTTAGTTGTTCGGCTGCAATAATCGTTGATCCAGAACCTAAAAACCCATCGAACACTATGTCATCAGACACACAACTGTTGCGGATAGCTCGACTCATTAAATCATTTGGTTTTGTAGTCGGATGATCGGGACTGGTTGGTGGACGTGGTATTTCCCACACCGTCGTTTGTGTGCGGTCGTTTATAAAATAATGCGATTTGCCTGACTTCCATCCGTACCATAACGATTCGTGCTGCCAGTGGTAATCCTGACGACTTAAAACCATTCTGTCTTTAACCCACACAATCATTTGTCGAATTTCGTGTATTGTTTCCAACGCATTCACAACCTGTCGATCTCCACCTGACGCACAAACATAAAAACTTCCACCAGACGACAATGGCCATGCTGCAATTGCGCTTTTAAGAAATAAAGCAAACGACTCCGGTGACAGAGAATCGTTTGGCACAACCAATCCATCTGTGCGTCGTCTGCGCTTTTTTAATTGTTCTATGCTGGCATCATCTTGGTATCCGACGTTATAAGGTGGATCAGTAAATATCATTTGAGCTTTGTTTCCATTCATTACCAGCGCCACGTCATCGGCGTTCGTGCAGTCACCGCACAGCAACCGGTGGTCGCCAAGCGTAAACAGATCACCCGTCTTAATATCCGTAGCGCGTTTCGCTGGCACATCATCAGGATCGGTAAGACCACCATCAGGCTCAGGAGTCTCCAATAGGTCAGCGAGTTCGTCCTCGTAAAAGAACGGCGACAAGTCCAGCCCATCCTCCGCATCCTTCAGCAACTGGCCAACATCCCACTCAGCTAATTCACCAGTGCGGTTGTCATACAACGCCAGGTCGCGCTTCTGAGCCTCTGACAGCCCCGTACGGCGCACCGCGACAAGCTCTGACCCCTTAGCCTCAACCACCTTCAGGTCGGTGATACCAGCCTCGCCAGCGGCTTCTATGGTCGCGTTCCCTGCCAGCACTTCGTTGTTCTCATCAATGACAATCGAGCGACCGGTGCCGACCTTGTGTAGTGCCTCGACAATCATGCCGACATTTCGTGGCGTGTGCTTGCGTCGGTTGTTCGGGTCAGGAACTAAGTCCTTGATATGAGTAAGCGGCTTTGCTCTTTTTTTAGGTGTCACCTTTTGAGACTTTCCTCTCTATTAAGCATATCCTGCTGCCCCGCCTCTTACTGACGCACCGTCACGATAGAGATGTTGCTGGTGTTTATAGTGACGTAATTCATCAGGTGAACGAAGCTCACGAATCTTCTTGGCGTAGGCTTGTCCTGTGGAGAATGTTTTCAGATGGGCGCGGTCGAGAATCTCTGAATACAGACACCAACCGAGAAGCGTATAGTCCGTCTTAATATCCTGCTCTGTCTGGTTCCACGTTTCACACAGCATGAGTGCATACGCATCCACTGATTTTAAGTCTCTGTTCTTTTTCAGCGGCACGATAAGATGGTCGGTGCGTCTGGTAACAGCTTTGACATCCACACGTAGACCAGAAGGCAAGACGCAATCGTAGCCACCGAAACGCGGTTCAGTCGTAAGGTCTGGATAAGCATTCATTAACTTAGAGAACGCCACCTCTGCACCAAAGCCACGTCGCTCCATGACCATTGGTGAGGAATTCGCATAGAGCGCATCTGTCACACCAGCCTTTCGGTTGCTCAGATACCGACAGTTCGAGACAAACTCAACGAGACGCAGTTCTGTCTTGTTCAATGTCGTGCTGTTATCCATGTCTATCCCCTTTTCATATTCATTTCATAGACCTTCTGAACAGCTTGCCCCAGTACGGCTCCCACCCGCACAGCATCCGTGTCGCTCATGGATGCAATGATATTGCCACATGACCGATGTAACAAGATTCCCGCACGAAATGACAGGGCTAACACCTGGTTAAGCTCGGCGTCTGTAAGTCCAGTAAGACGAAAGTGAACTGGATACCCTTCCATTAAGCCAGGCGTTCCATTCGCCTCAGCATTGAAGGCTTCGCGTAGAACATGACCTCGTTCCCACATTCGTTCACTAATCGACTCCGTGCGATATCGTGTGATGACTTCCTTGGCGGCTGATAGTCCAAGCAACGACCCGCCAAACGTGCTACTGATCAGTTGAGCTTCTTCCATGACATCTCGCGTCCCACAGATAGCGGCAATCGGGACACCGTTGCCAAGAGCTTTCCCAAAGCACGCAATGTCAGGAATCGTGTCGCTCTTGCACCAGAGTTGTTGACTGCCACCGAGCGCATGACGGAAACCGAAAATCATTTCGTCGAAGATTAACAGTGCCCCATGCTTGTCAGCGAGTCGTCGAGCTTCGGTGTAGAACCGTCGTTGTGAATGCTGCGTGATATCCAGTGAGTCGGCAACAGGAAAACGATACGGCTCGATCACAATCGCTGCCACCGCATTAGGTAAGGGGTCATCGAGTGAGTCCAATACTCTTGCAAGGTCGGCGTGGTCGTTATCACGGAACGTCGTGATGTGATCGTTGACCTTGCTGTAGTATTCTGTCGCGTTCTTGGGATCGGCATAGCGATGTGGAGCTTGACACCATTCATGCCAGCCATGATACGAATGTTGAGCCACTACCACTGTGCTTTGACCTGTAACGGCACGCGCAATCTGCACGGCTCCCTGCATGGCTTCGCTGCCAGTCATGACGAACCGCGTCATCTCTGCACACGGAATAACTTCTGACAACCTGGTGGCGACTTCATTCTCAAGGCGATGGGGCAATGACAGAATTGACCCCATCGTCAGGGCATCACTCACGGCCTTCGTGACTCCCACATCCCCATAGCCCAGTGAAATCGCGCCAAGTCCTGCGACTAAATCAATCACCTTGGACTCGTCAGAACACACGACACGACACCCTGACCCCGACTCGGCATAGCAAGGATAGACGTCGGTTGGCCCAACGGCACCAAAGGCTTTCGACCGTGTTTGCGAATCGCCTGGTGTGTGCAACATCTACGACGCCCCTTTCAACATCCCGCAGAGGCGTGCCCCCTCAAGGACGTTCTGTGCCGAGTAGTCGTGAGGCACGAGATATCCACACACCTGTCGAACTCGGTCAAGGTCTTTTTGTCGATCCACGCTGAGCTTCAGATAGCCATAGTCGTGTTCGGATAATACGTCATGAGTTTTATAGTTCGAGCGAATCCACGGCGTAACGTGTTCACGGTCATGGCGAGCATTCGCACGTTGAGCCGCCTCATGTAAGACTTTGGCTGACATGACTTCCGTATCAAACCCATCCGGCCATCGCGCTTGACGGCCGACATTAGACACATAGTCATAGGTCGATTTCAGGTATTCGTCCAAAACGTATGACGACACATCTGAGGCCAGCAACGGACAATCACCAGTGATACGCATCACCACATCGGCCTTCATAAATCGTGCAGCATGATCCATGCGTCCCAACACATCCCACTCCGACCCACGATAGACACAGATACCACTCGATGGACGCTCAAATACTGCCGCCAACCGATCATCATGTCCGTTGACACTGGTAACAAGACAGATTCCGGTGAGTCCTTCTATGCGAGAGACACGAGTTATGACGTGCTGAATCATGGACTGACCAGCAATTTGAGAGAGCGATTTTCCCGGCAATCGCTTCGACCCCATACGAGCCTGAATCAGCGCGACAACTTTCAATGGACCACTCTCTCGACAGCACGTGCCTGACAGGAGTGAATCGGTTGAAGAAAATCCTCACCCCCAAAGCCGCGACGGAAGAACTCGATATTGGATTCCTTTTCGGTGACGCTGCCTCCCTGATGACCCATCTCGTAATACTTCACACCGAGTTCCTTTAAGCGTTTGATGATGGCCCACTGAATTGGATGTGACACGTTCGGTGCAAGACTCGCAGCACTGGCATAGTAGGCATAGTCTTTCCATCGCAACACATACGCAAATCCAAGAACGCTCTCGCCTTCTCTTGCCACAAACCACGACGCATGGTCAGCCAGCACGAAGCTATCCTGACAGACCCATGAATCGGACGGGCGCGTCACCCGACCGGAGGCGCGGTGGTGTAAGTCTTGGCACAGTTCCCTGGTGTGATCGTGCCGTTCCTCAGTGACCGTGATTGCCGAGTCTCGAATGATGTGCCTGTAGCTTTTTCTCACGTCAGCCCATAACCTAGTCAGGGGGATAGATAGATCGATAATACGTGTCCTGATGGAGTCTTCCTGCCAGCCGTTGTCTAATACCAATGCTGAATACATCGGTGGATTGCACCACATTCCTTTAAGCATGTCATCAGGAACAAAGTGTGGATGAATCGGCATTATGCGAAAACCGACACGACTATCAGCGTGACTCACTACCGACTCCAACACTTCACACATGATCGGCAACACGACATCCATCGCAAACCGTTCGTCTGGATGATCCACCAACGCTTCATGCAACAGCAATGGGGCAGGGGCAGGAAGGTCGCCAAGCCCAAACAGGTTAAGCTCTGGATGATAGGTGAGAAGTTGTGCGGCCACGACTCTCCCGTCTACCGTCACGCCCCATGAATGATCGACGAGTGTCGGGTTCCGTGCTATCTCATAATCCCGCCAGAGCGGTCGATTCCAGAACCAGAGGGCGTCTTTTTTGATGACAAGCTCGTCAACTTGTTCTGTGATCTTTACACCTGACACCGGAACCACTTGGATTCGTGTGTCTTTCATAACCGATAGTCCAGTGTCCAGATGTCTCCGCGTTGACGACTCACCCAAAAGCCGCACGACCGAAACGCGCACAGCGATGGCTCGTTGTGTCGCTTGACGACTGCTTCAAGAGTTGGTACGCCGAGATCCTTGGCCTTGCGACAGACGGCACGAAGCATTGGTGTGGCATACCCACATCCTCGGTGAATCGGCGCGACAGTAATCGACACCCGACCATGACGCAGCAGATGGCGATTCGGTGAATGCGAGTCATCCTGCACAGAAGGTCGCAAGTCGAGGGCAACGGTTCCAAGATCATCCCACTGAGTATGAGCAATAAACGACGGCGTGAGCGGGTCTTCCATCATGCTGTGGAGCCACTCCAGATGGTCATCGAACTCAATCGGATCTGAGGAAAGCGAGTTTCGTCGTGTCTGTGGATCGTTGGCCCATCGATACAGCAGGGGTGCGTCATCTGCCGTGACCTTTCTCAGCCCAACCACGGGATCTGAACCCTGGTGATCCCTGGTATTACCTGGTCTCATACTCCGACGCGAAACTGCGCCATCTCCGCTTCTTCGTCCACCTGTTGCTTGTCAGAAGTTCCCATCGCCAGTTCAGCGACCTCCACGTTCAGGACATAGCTCTGTAGCTGGTCAGGAGTCATGGCGTGTGCATAGTCTGGATTCTTCGGGTCGGTGTCAGGCACTCTGAAATGTGCCTCAAGAATCTCAGCACCCGCACAGACCGCAAGTGCGCCAGAGGTCACGTAGTTGGGAGCCGTATGATCTGAGAATCCACTAAACGCCAAGGCTTCACGCTTGTTGTCGCCCTTCGACGGAGCCAGGAACGAGCGACGCAATACCTTCAAATTTAGCGACCCGTAAGAAGCCGGATACGCACTGACGCAATGCAACAGCTTGAGTTCGTCGGCGGTATAACTGAACGCGAAGTCCAGATCATTGATACTGGTCATGCCTGTGCTGACGATCATGGGCTTCATACATGCAGACATTGCGTCCCGCAACTCTGCATCCTGGCACTCAAATGACGAAATCTTAAACATCGAGACATGCGGGGCGATGACCTCGACATCCTCTGGCAAATAGACGGTGCAAAGATAATCGACCCCTCGTTGCTTGGCGATAAGAGCAAGTTGTTCATGCCACTCGGCTGGCCATTGAAGGAGATTCTTATAGTGGGCCGCGAACGGAGTCTTCGTCGCGTGGCGGCGTTTCGCCATTTTCCTGGCTGAGCTTGTCCATTGAAACTTCACCGCACTTGCGCCAACAGAAGCCGCGACCGTGATGAGATGTTCCATCTTTGAAAGGGACGCATCCCCGCAGGATCCAGCTTCAGCGATGAGGGTCGTTTTGATATTGTTGGGCATCGTGAATCATCTCCACGACAAGCGCACCATCTGTGATAGTGGCTGCCGTTGTTGAAGGTTTCCGAAGTGTCAGAGCTTGCATGAAGTCCTTGAGTTCGTCTTTATACATCGGTGCAATCGCTGACGGTGGATGTCGCAAATTATAATTAGTCTTCGTCTGGTCGTCCCATGCGACAGTCAGGGTTCGACATTCCTCTCGTGGATGGCTGACATATTTCAACTCACAATCAATTTCCAAGTCTTCTTTCTTTTTGCGTGGCGCGGTAAGACCAATCCATGCCGAGGTCGGTTCCACCTGTGCGAAGTTGACGCGAGTCGCCCCAAAGAAGTGGCAAGCAAGATCAAGTTCATGACTGGCTTCATAAATGACATCCCCATACGTCGAAGCGAATCCCGGCCAGAGACTTCGACACGAATAGCATGTCAGCTTGACATGGGTCGCTCTGGTTCCTTTTTTAAGCGTGGCACACATCTCGCTCATGGCACGAATTATCGTGCGATTAAACCGCCAGCAGTAGCCGACCTGCGTGATACGTCCCACGCTCATCTCTACCAGGGAGGTCGCCTCGTCAAGCGATGAACATAACGGCTTCTCGATAAAGACTCCCGCCTCGGTCTGTTCAAGTGCATCTTTTGCGATGTCGTAGTGGGTTGAGAATGGTGTGCAGATCAGAATCCCATCAGGCTGACGAGACAATGCGTCCTCAAGTGGAGGCGAATCTGAGACTCGTGGGTCAACAATTTCGATGTCATCTTGGACACCGAGAGCGAGGGCGTTCCGATGATGACGCTTGCCAATGGAACCGAATCCAATAATGAGCAGTCGCATTCAATATCCCTGCTCGTCTGCTGATGCGATAAGTGACCGTAGCTGGGCGTCATTCATGAGCCTATCCGGTGCGTTGCTGGTGTATCGGTAGGTGGAAGGCACGGCTTTTCCTGCCCAGGCATCCTGCGTCCACGTTGGGCCAGATGGCGGGACAATGTAGAGGTCACACGACGAATCATAGAGTGTGCGGGTTACTTCCTCAGTCGAGAGCAAGACCTCATGCACCTTCTCGCCACCAGCCCGAATTCCAATAACAGACGCATTGAGTTCTCTGAAGTTCCCTGTCTGCCTAACGACTGTTCGCATCAAGTCATGCACGGATGCCGACTTGAGTGACGGCACGAAGATTTCGCCACCCACTTGACGATCTATCGCTTTCCAGACCAGTTCAACGGCCGCCGATAACGGCATCCAGAACCGTGTCATCTCGGTGTCGGTAATCTGTAGCCGCTCACCTCGCTGTTGCTGCTTGCGCCAGAGTTGCAAGACCGACCCGCGTGAGCCAAGCACGTTGCCGTAGCGCACGACAGACGCACGGAACGTCTCAGGGTGATAGGCATTGGAGCCAATCACGAAACCCTCAGCACTGGCCTTGGTTTTGCCATATTGGTTCATCGCCTCAACCGCTTTATCTGAACTGATGAAGACCAACTGCTTGACCCCACAGGCAAGACAGGCATTGACGACGTTCATTGTGCCGATGACATTCGTCTTAATCAGTTCGCCGCCATCGGTGTGGGCGTTGACCCGTTTCAATGCCGCCGCATGAACCACCACGTCCGTGCCATAGAACGCCTGACACAGCCGATGATAGTCACGCACGTCCCCCAGGTAGGCGCGGAACTGGTGATAGGTTTTGAACTGGTCGCCAATCTGGTCAGCTTTCACCTCATCGCGTGACAAGGAAATCAGTCGCGTCACTTCTGGATGATGCTCTTGACAGTGCCCGATGAAGGCTCGACCAAAACTGCCCGTCCCGCCTGTGACCAGTATCTTCATGTGCCTCGGCTCATTCGGTTGATGTACCGATGATCGACATTGATCCGACACTTCACTCGCATCCGTTCGTGGGCCGGAAGCGACCAGAACCACATCTTCTCCTCGATGACATATCGTAAACGAGGATAGATTCTGAGAGCCATCCCACACACGCCAAGACCAGTCAACCAGATGAGATGGTTACACCACGAACGAGCGGTCGCAAAATGGGCAGGTGACATCAGAGGTTTTCCCTTCCGTGGTTGTTCCAGGAGTGAGTTCTTCTGGTTGGTTCTTTTTGTGCTGGTGTAGATGCTCTCGTAAGTCTTCTCGGCTTAATGCTTGATCGTCACAGTACGCCAGCAACTTGTTCCGGTCGTCCACGTCTTTCACCTTCATGGCTTCCTGGTGGTGTGACCATGACAGCTTCGTCGCAAACGGACGGTCATTCTGTGGGTAGGCTTTAGAGATACGCACCGCCTGAGAGAGCGTCCAGTACGACTTCTGTGTGAGTTCGACAGCCTGTGTGTAGGATTCACCGTAGTCGCCTCGACCTTCTCCGTATAACAGCAGGTCGCCAATGGCCCACATCGTGGCGTTCGCCATGAGGTAGCAGTTTTGTAGCCCGCTACAAAACTCCTCAATCGTGGGTTCACCTGTAATAACGGCTCCGGTAGCGGTCAGATTGATTCCACCTCCCAATTCAATCGACTGGTCTGGAGAGGCGATCAGAATAGTCTCGGCCTTTCTTGTCATGTAGTCTGTTCCTCGGCTCAAAGAAGTGGATGGCTGAAGACCCGTCGAGCCATACGGATGTTCAGCACCAACGCATTCGCCTCGTCAACGGTTCGCACGATGACCACGGGTGTGCCGCGCCATGACTGATGCCACGACCGTTGCAATTCATTCAGCTTGTTATTGCCGACCTTGACTTCGACCGGCACCGTCCACCCATCGACACCAAGTATGAGGTCAGGCACCCCACCGCCAAGCGTGGCAGTACTGAAGACGCTCACACTAGGATGCCGACGAAACGCTTCCACGATGGCACCATGATTCCGGTCAACCTTGGCGAATCTCGTCATATAGGACGTGAGGATGTCACAGTTATCTCGCTATTGCACCCTAGCGACTCATCCTTAAACGAGAGCCAGATCTTACGTGCATGCACTTTCTGATGACACTCCGCACATAACGCCAAACAATTTATCAGGCTAAATGTCTGTTCCAGTGGTAATCCTTTCGACCGGAAGACAACTTCGTGCATGTGGAGACTGCCACGTTCATGGCACACACGACAATGACGATCACGATTCATCACGGCGCTTCTGACTGAGGCGATTAAGTCGTTACGGACTTTTCGTTTGGCCCGACGACGGGACGATTGTTTCTGAGGCTTTGGAATGGCGATCATAGATATCTGCATAATTCTTATCGGTGGCGTGGAGGTGCGGAGACAGGATTATGAGCCTGGATAGCCTGGGAAGCCATCAAACACCTGCACACCACCGCCTTTCATTTTACCATTTAGCCCCGCTTGTTGATCCGTCTTCGATGATGAAGTTGAGTTCTTGCTCGTTCGGCTTTGAGAACCGGACTGGCGTTCCAGCACAGACACCGTTCCACATAGTCATGGTCATAGAGATGGCGTTTACTAGTCTCGCATGAGCCACACAACTCCTTCTCTGTGCAGGAATACGACCGCCAGCCCGTATCACTACAGTGGTGGCAGTAGTAGGTCGCCACATGAATCGGTGCGGTTTTCCAGTTCTTGGCGTTTGGGAGTGAGTGGCCCGTGATGCGTTTATAGGTATCTAGGAACTCAGTACGCGCCTTCCTGAGCTTCTCTTCCTCATCACGTTCAATCTGCGCCGGTGGCAATTGTTTAGTGTTCTCCGTATCTCTCGCCACCCGTTGCATGGCGTCATTGTCAGCGACTTCGTACCAACTCCCATCATCTGGCATGAACGGATTCGCTTCTTTACACAACGTCTGTGCGGCCACCTCAACACTCTCAATCGGTAAGTCACCAAGCACTAGAAACGACGCTTCCAGTTTCACTTCGTCCGTCTTGGTGTTCTTCGAGGCTGCGACAAAGTTAAACACGCGAGTGAATCGTTCTGGCGCATCACGAGTCAATAGGTAGGTTGTCATCTATCCCTCCTTGGTGAGCGCATCAGAGATGGTGCGCCCAAATAATGTTCCCTGAATAACACCAACTTCAACGGGAAGATTCATTGGACAAACGCTTGACAGTCTCGTTATTTCCCATTTGCGCTTGTCGCACAAGGGATGATTGTCCTGTCGATTACGAGTGTTGTTATTCCATGGCTTGCCTTTGATCGTGCCGACCAGACACCAACCAGAGGCATTTAAGGTAATTCCAGGTTCACTGGCAAGTGTGTAAGTAATCAAACGGTGATAGCCCATAGACTTAGCGGCTTTCCATGCGGCTCCATACAGTTTCGATGGCGCATTCTTAGTCCCATCGGTGCAGCATCTCGTAACCTCCAAGGTTAGTCCATCATCAGAGGCACGAGTCACGGGTCGTCCAACCATAATCACGCCGACAACCTTAATGCCATCATTAACAGCGATGCCCCACTTCCACCCCTGTGGAGGCACATGGTGTCGATGATGGGTCTGAACAAACCGACAGGCATCCTTGTAGGTTAGAGGCTGGAGAAAGAGAGTCACTATCCCTCCTTTCGATGTCGTTCAAGAAAGCGTTTACTGGCATCAATCATGGTGAGTGTGTTCGTGGTCAGTTTCGGTTTCTGATTAACCTGTGGTTCATCTTCCCATCGGCGTTCCTTGAGAAACCGCACCGCGTGGCAAATGTAGCGTTCGTCAATATCTTCATCCTCCCATGCTTTGAGATACAGCGTCAGTCCGTCCATCACCTCCTGATAGAGTGGTGTGTCGTGTTCAATTTTCAACTTCTTCCAAATTTCCGATGCGGCTTTCTTTCCTCGATTTCGTGGATACCTCGACCAGAATGATTCAAATCGAGCCGTATAGTTATTAGTACTATTATTAGTACTATTATTAGTACAGTCTCCACTTAACACCAGCGTATCAGTCGTCTGTAACTGCACGTCCTTGTGTGGTTTATCAGCGTCAGCTAGTAACACCGATGTTACAGGGGTAGCCACATGGGTATTACTACCCTTCGGTGAAATCAGTTTCAGTTGATACAAGTTCTCCACGTATTGCTGCGGCTTGATGGTCTGGTGTTGCACAGCCAACGCGCCGATGCCGAGCAGTTCCTTCACCCACCGATCAACGGTCGGCATCGAACACTTGAGAACCGTGGCAAGTTCTGACCGTGATGGATTCGCTAGACCATCACGGTCACACCACCTTGCCGACAGATACGCATACAGCCGAATGGCTCCATGCTGAATAGACGATTCAAGAATCCAGAGCGGGACATGGGCGAGTGGTCCCGTGTCACTTTTGAGTGCCATAAGTTTTCTCCTTTAATGTCTTCCCAAGCGCGTGATATCGCTCCATCCCTTCGACTGTGTTTTTGTAGTGGTCACACCCACCCTTGCACCAATCATCGGTGTCCGGCATATCGTCGAAGTTGTCCATAGCCGCTCTACCTGAGCGGTCTCCCGTCAGGGAGTGATTTAATTTTCAAAGTGGACGTAGACAGCGAAAACACCTCCTGAACTTCTCGCCAGGAAACTTCGCTGAATTCAATGGAGAGGTCATGACTTCTCCTTCATAATCGCTATGTCGAATCTCGACGACAGTGCGACGATAATGCCTGACAGAAACGCCAGAGCGATGGCAATCATGGGATACCGTGCCGCCCAATAGACTGCCACCGCCCCAAGTAAGACAGAGAGAATGTTCCAGAGTAGATTCCAGTTCATGATCTCACAACCGTCTTTAAGGTTTTCACTGGAGCCACGCCTGGAATACTAAGTTGTTCTTTCTCCTGTCTCGCTTTGGAATTGAGATACGTCATGTTGGCTTGGAGACATTGCAGGTCGGCATCCCCACGAGCCACCGCTTGGATGAGCATTTTCAGGTTCACAACCTCAGCGCGATAGTTGTGTCGCACAGAATGACCCTGTGGGCGGCTGTACGGCTGTTTAACAGGTGTATAATCGACTGCCAATGGTTGTGCCTTGAGTGTATCTGCTACATCAGACAGCACCGTTTTCGTGTCCTCGTCAGCTTGTGCTTTCTCTGCTTCAAGTTGGGCAAGTTCACGGTCACGTTTTTGCTGTGCCTCCTCCTCTGCTTTCTTCATTGCGGCTTGGAGTTGCTTCTGTGCTTTGGCTTCACGTTCTTGCTCCCACCCACGAATCAGGATTTGACATAGCTGCTCACCAGATTCACAGGGTTTCAAATCTTCCCTCTCGCTACCGCGTAGCAGGTTGACAGTTTCCTGTGCGCTACGTTTGAACGGCAGATAGTGGGCTTTGATTTTCTTCCGCATAGCCACAAACGATCCGAGTGCCACCTGCACTAGCTGGTATTGCACTTGTGACCGGATGCGCTTCGGAAGGGTTTCGTGTAGCTCCGAGACTTCCTGCACTTCAAGTGCATCCATTCTCAGGAAGTCATTGTTTCGTTTGACGAGTTCCGTGTTTGCCATTTTTGCTCTCCTTTGCTTCGTGAAGTATCTCCATCCATGTGATGTAGTCGCTGATATCGTCGTACTGCTTGAGTGTCCACGTGCCATCGGCTTTAATGTACAGGCCGATACGAGTTAGCAGAGGCGGTGGTTGAATCAATAGACTGTAAGCAGCAAGCTGATAGCGGTCTGCGTTGCGTGGCCCACCTGTTTTAATATCAAGCACCACCTTGTTCGGTTTGCCGTAAAGAAACCCAAACCGATCAACGATGCCGTGATAGCCGAGACTCTCTGACTCCAGTGCTGATTCAATCTTGAGCCATGCTGGTTTGGATGCTTCCATGAAATCTTGCCACGCGTAGCAGTAGCCTTCCAGTCCTCTTGGCATTTCGAACTTGCGTGTACGGCGGTTGTGAGATGGATTCGGATTCAGCCCGTGCTGATCTGTGTTGGCTGTCCACTCATGCACCAGAGTTCCGCGTTCCAATGCGGCTGGTGGGACATGCTCTGCCCCACCAAACCGCACCGCCAGTGCGCGAGTGACCGACCACTCGGTCTGCCACTTTGGAAAAGAGAGATGGTTTCGAGGACTCATTGCGTGGCCTCGAAATACGCATCATCCTCTAGCCATTTCTTAACCTCTTGGAAATCACTGAATGGAATGTCCTTTGGATCAGGCGAGCCAAACATTTTCTCTATGTACTTTTCGCACACCTGTGGATCACGATTGTTGTTCTTGACCAGAACGTGCCAATAGTTCACCTGCTTTGCAGAAATCTTCTTCACGCCATTCGGTGTGGTGGCTTGTGCTTGTTCTGTTTTCTTGGTCGCCTTCTTCGCCACCTTCTTTGGTGTCTCGACAGGCTCAATATAGATCGTTCGTTCGGCATCATCTGGCATCTCGTCATCTGAGACTTCACCGAATCCGACGAGCGAACTAATCGCACGATTACTGGCTCTGGTGTGGGCGTGTGCGCGGACGTTGTGTTCGGTGCTACGTAATCCACCTCTTGACTTCTCTGAGGCGAAGCATGACCCGTCGCCATCAACGAACGTACCGCTTTGTGTTGAGGCTCGATACCGCACATGCCATCCCCAATCTATCGACCCATCCTCAAGTGCAATCTCAACACGTTCATCATGAATACATTCCACCGTGAGATTGAAAGCGGCTCGCAAGGCTTTCCAGTATCCCTTCTTGCGATACGGCTTGCCTTGAATGTCCATGATTTCTTCGGGCATCGACTGGTCAATCGCGTGCTGGAGTGCCTTGTATGCTTTGAATGATTCCGCAAATTCAGGCCCACTAATCACAGGCATCACGGTTACTGGTGCTTGCGGCACAAGTGCCTGTTCTTCGATGACAGGTTGTTCGACGTTCTTCGTCAATTTAGACATAGCTGTTCCTCATTGGAGATAGAAGTGTGCTACGATGGGAATACCATTTTCTTTCCCTTCACACTGAACGGCGCGAAGTCTCCATGCTTCGCGTCGTTTCTTTTTAGAGATGTGCGCGAATCAGTTGTTCGACGGTATCGGACTCAGACAGAAACCGATACTCGCCCTGTCTCCTTTCGAGTTTGTTAGTAGCCATCGGAGTCAACGTAAAACTTTTTCGCTGACTCTTACCAGGAAACTTCGTGCGTGGTGGCCGACGCTGTACTGTGTCAGACACCACTTGTGCCTTGCTCATAATAGCCCTCTCTGCTAGGTGTTAGTGTGATGTGTATTATACCTCTTACCCTTACCCCAAACCCATGAATCTCATTTCGGTTGTCGCCAGAGCAGATGCACTTGTAATTTCTTGGCTAATGGTCTTTGTCCTTTCGCACGGTGATCCCAATCGCCTCTGCCAACATCGCAATAAGATCGGTAACTTGCGGTAGCGCACCAGCGTGTAACGCGACTTGGCGTTCAAGCTCGGTCACTCGTTTCTCTAACGCTGTAATACGTGTGTCGTGTGTTTGTCTCATACCTGATAGACGATCCTAACGATAAAACCTGACAGTCTGCCTCCATTCACTAGTCGTCGAAGATGATTTGACGCACTGGACATTCCTCAACCATTGATTCGATGTTCGCAACGGTCGAAGCTATCTGCTCGTTGATGGATGCCTTGAACGATTCACTGTCCCGCATGTCTTTCACACTGACGCCACTGAGTAGCTTCCGCATATTCGCAACCGCCTCATGCATGTCCTGGTCATTAGCGAGATTACGAGCCTCGAAAGTTTCCATGAAGTCCGTGAGCTTATTCAGAATGGAAGCATGAATCGGGCGTTTGCGAGTACTGCCGTTCGACCCCGTGGGCTGGAGTTGGGATTTGAACTGCGTCACAAACTCTAGGCACGTTCGACGCATGATAGCCTTCGTGTACTCAGTCGCCTTTTCAAACTCCTTTTGGAGCTTGTCACGTTCACGCTGAAAGACTGCGCTACTGATGTCGGCCAGTTCGCCAGGGACGTTCGTTGAGATATATGACCACTCAATCCCGAATGCCGTAGCGACTTCAGCTACCGTGGGATAGTCATTATCTCGATATAGATCACCAAGCTGTTCACGGGCAGTCACTTCAACAAGCGTTGGCCACTCACCGCAGAGTGTGGCGACTTCACCCTTCATCTGTGACACGTAGTCACCCAACTGGTCTTCAACTTCTGAAACAAATTCATTTGGAAGTGCATACACCGCACCACGCAGTCCAGTTTCGACAGCCCGAGAGAGTAGATACGACCGTGCTTGATTCTGAATTCGCTGGATGCGTTTGTAGGTGTTTGACTGGAACAACTTCTTGTTGACACTGACGAGAGTCTTGTCAGCCGTCGTCTCCACGCGACCCTTGTCAATCTTTCTGGTCACGCCGAGACAACGAAAATGTAACGAGATGAATACCGCATTCTTGAGAGTAGCCATTCTGTTCTCCTTGAAATTGGACACAAGCAAGTTATGTCCAAGTGATGTGCTAGGGATTGATCGATAGCATCGCATCGATCAACTTCTGTGCTAGATGCGTCGGTCTACAGCCGACTGGCGGCACGTTCAAAGGCGCGGGTGAGTCTCTCAATCGCCTTGTCTACAGATTTAATCGTGCGGACATCAGTGGTGTTCAGCCGTAAGTCTGAGCAATCAATAACCATGCCATTAAGAGATTCGAGTCGGCGAATAAATCTCTCCAGCGACGCTTGGAGTGATGCGTGTGTCATGAGCGATATTGACCTGTCGAGTTTATGCCTAGACTTCTCTTCCATTTCGTCTCCTCCACTAGATGCTTCGGTGTATCCAGAGCCAGTCACGTTCAACGGTAAGAGCCTCAGCGCGAGAGGCGTGTGGTGACATCACGATGGTCGGGCCATCGACAGGCGACAGGTTCACTTGCCACTGACATGACCAGTGCCGTGTCCATTCCACGAGGCCGATAGCCCGACACCGATGAAAGCACCACCGCAGGACGCGATGATGCGGTTCGATGTGCGACACCCGACGCTGATGACAGGTGCCTAGTGTGCGAAGGCTGGCGAGTGGGGCATCATCGACAAAGCTCAGAGAGCCGTTTTGCACGGTGATACAGACGTGGTGTATGCCAATACTCATGACCGCACCCTGGTGGCTGTAGTGGCCTGTAAACGGCTCTCAGCGGTCATTGTGGTGGCCGTCTTCTTTCCCAGTGCCTTCTCTAGTTCTGCTGTGGCCTTGAGGCATTCCTTGCCCTTGAATCCAGACGTCTCCACCACCGCTTCTCCGTCCCAGATTGTGACCGTGATGGTCTTCATGATTTCACTCCAATCACCTGTCGTCGACCTTGAGCGTTGACGCGAGTGCTGACGCGGTAGCCTTTGCGCTGGAGTTGCTTGACGGCTACCCGTTCGGCGTAGCTGTTCTTGATGGTTTCGAGTCCATCACCATATCGCTTCGCAATCTTTCGACCACTCGCGTAGTTGTCATAGAGCAACCGGTATCCGTCGCCGTTTGGATTCTTGACGACGCCGATTTCATACTCGGCTCCTTCAACCTTGATGGCATGTTCCGACTTGCCAAAGTCAGACGCATCGAAGCCGTTATCAACCGCCGCCGATGAGCCGTGGAAATCGTTCATCCATTTTCCATACCACTTGTAGGTACGCTGACCTTCGCAAAACGTCAGCCCGTCTGTCTGTTCAACGGCCTGTTGCAATGCGTCAAGGTCAGTCACGGTGAGTTCCACATTCGACACATGAGACATTAGTTGTCCTCCTTGATTCCATGCGAGTTCCAACACCGAAGAATCTTGTTACTGTTTGCGTGCTTCACACGGATGCCAGCCTGTTTGAAACCGTTGGCAACCACCGACGCAGGATAACCAGCCGTGCCTCCGTACTGGCCTTCGTTCCAATCCCAATCTTGAATCTCAAGAAGGGCATTGACTAAAATTTCCTCTCGTTGTGTAAGTCTCGGCATCATGTCTCCTTCCTAGTTGAGCTTGTGAGCGTCGCCAGCATCGAACGAGGACACATCAATCTGCCGTGTCTGTTCAGTCGGCGTGTTGGTCGGGCGATGATACGGCCCAGACTCGCTGGCTGAAATCCACACGCCGTCCGCTTGCGACCGTAACGCCTCGATACTCCGTGCTGAGGCTTGTCCCTCTGGCACGATGTACGTGGCTGCTTCCTTCATTGTCAGATCAAGCGTTTGCGATGTCTCAACGCAGACTTGAATATTGGCAGGACTCCATCCATCGTCAGGAACCATCAGGTCTTCAAGAGAGTCTTCATCGTTACGCCAATGGCAATAATTCTTCCAGATGGCTTTGCGGTCTTGAGCGTTCGGCAGGTCGAAGAAGAACTTGCCACTCTTGAATCTCCGCATCAGTGCCGGACTCAGACCAGCCGTGCTGTTGCAGGTTGCCAAGAACAAGACCTTGCCACGACTAACGGCATGGATGATGTTCATCGCCTGACGTAGCCGACTCTGAGACTCACCAACCAGTGAGTTCATCAAGCCACCGAAGTCCAACTGACACGTCAGCGTTCCGGTCGATTGCGACATCATCGACTTGCCAGTTCCCGGCAGTCCCATGAAGACCATCCCGTCGTACTGACGTTCCTGCATCTCTTGAAGAAGCACGTTGACCTGATCCATCACGATGCCGTTGCTTTCACCTTCGGCTCCGTGCAACTGCTTCTCGATCTCATCAATCCATACGACAAGATTGATGTCCTTCTTTTCAAGAAACGATTTGAGATAGGTCTTGCAGTTGTCGTACCCAATCACATCATCGAGTGTCGTGGTCGGCATCCAGATTGTGAGTCCCGGCGTATCGTCAATCATCGCCTTCTTGCGATCCCACAATCCGTCAATGTCCAGACCGTCTTTCGTCAGCGACATCGCGGTGACTTGCTCAGAGGTAAATCTCGACAGGCCAAACAAGGCTTCAACGGCATCCTCGATGAGTGCCGCCCCTGGTGACTGTTGATCGTGACCAGCTTCATACACCGACGTGACCACCGCCTTGAGTGCCTCACCATCAGGCAGCGGTTCGTCATACGTCATCACGTCATGAGAGAGTTCACGAGGCATCGTCATTCCCGGCGACAACAACACCAGCATCCGTTGATTGACCTTGAACTGATCGCGCAGATTGTAGATACCCTGAACAATGTCGATGGCTGGCTTGCCGTCTGGTGCAATCAAGAGATGGGCGTTATGGAGAAACACGATGCTCCCCTGCTCAACCTGAGTCAACCGGTTCAACACTTCGACCGGATTGAGCAAGCTGTCAGGATTGTTATCAGATAGCGCAGTAATCGCGGCGGTGGCTTGCTTGACATGAGTGGTTCCCGATGAGGCTGGTGTCATGCCTCGCACCGCGTCCCATTGCAACGAGACACCGTGCTTGCCGTTCTTGGCTTGCACCGCTTCGATTTCCTTGACCACTGATACAACCGTGGAAGCGGCATCAGGTGTGCCAATCGAAATCAGCGGCGTGCTGACCAGGTACGCACGTCGGACGTCTTCCAGTAATGTAGCCATTCTGTTCTCCTTGGTCGCGGCTTAGGCGACGGTTATTTTGCGGATGGGTGTGGTCTTCTTCGGCGTGTACTTCTTCAATCGACCTTCGAGTTTGGCGGTGTAATACTTGATGCGGTTCTGGTGTTTCTTGAGCGAGGTCATCTTTCGACCGATATCAGTAATGATCTTTTCACTGGCTTGCTGTGCCTCGTGCAGAAGTTGCTCGTCGCTCTGCGACCGTCGTGTGACGGGTGGACGTTTCCTCAGCGAGTAGCCACATCTTCGGCATACCCTTCGACGTCTTTCATTCATAAAGACGTCAAGATGATTCGCCGTGTGGTTACAGTGAGAACAGGCCAGCAACGGAAGCGACTTGCCGTGTCGATCAGGGCCAAGTGCCGTCCTTGACTTGTGCCTCTTGTAGTAAGCCGTCTTCCGACAGGCGTTCTCATAGTCCCAATACTCTAGCGTCTTGTTTCCAAACGGCATGTCAGTCCTCCTTCCTCTGATACCACTCAGCATTAAGAAGCCGTGTCAGCTTGTCATGCACACCGACCAGCTTCACGTTGACCTGATGGGCGTGCCAGTTCGTGCGACGCTTTGCGCCACATGCCTCACAGTCAACAGATGAGGAATCCATCGCATCGGCCACACCAGCAATCAGGAGCATCGCTTCGTGTAGCTGATCAACCTGTGCTTGTGTGAGGCATGGCTCATGAATCGTCATCGTCGTCCTCCTCTTCATTCCAATTTTCAACCAGGTAAAACCCGACACAGCCGAACACGAATACAGCCAGTGCCGCGTAGATGGCAATCATCAGGTCAGGCATTTAGTTATCCTCCATTCATGTATGGCAATAGCCACTGCATTCGTTGTCAAACAAATCCATCTGGTCGGTGTCGTCGTATGCGTCTTCGATTGGCACACCTGACTGATGCAGATACGGGTCACCACGCAGCAAAGCAATTCCCTTCGTGGCCATGACACGCTGGTCTTTCTCGGTAGCACTCCCGTCATCGATACGGGCTTTTGTGGCAAGGTATTCATCCCTCGTAATCTTTGGAATCTCCCGCAAGCTGCGGTCAAAGACAACCGCTTGGGCAAATTCTTCCGGTCTATGCTTCCGCATCTCGGCAAAATACCGTGACGAATGAAAGGGGCATCCAATGCAACTGCTTTTCACGGGTTCTCGCCCAATCACCTCTGTCACATACCGCTTGCAATCCTGCCTGTTGAAGCCAATTTCAATAAGGGGCCATCGTATGGTTTCCCAATGTTCGGTCGATGGCTTCATTCGACTGGCTTCGTCGGTAGAGATTCCAATCCATGTTTCGACATGATGTTTCCATCGTTGGTGAGGTTTATATCCGAGCAAACGCCGGACCTCTTTGACAATCGGTTGAATCTTGTATTCAGACGTACATTGCCGCCGCACGAATCCTTGTGAGCCGTCTTGGTTTTTAATATGAAGGGGCATCATCGATGCGCCACGGGGAGAACGAATCGATCCGGCTGTTACTGTTCTGACCTCCACACCGTGTTCCTTTGCCCACACCTTCATATCTGACAAATGACGCATCACGGCCGGTGGTTCCCATTGGGTGTCAGCGAAGATGGCAACGTCAGGTTTTTCAATGCTTGGAAATTCGTCACGACACGCAGCAATGAGAAGCGCCGTAGATTGCACCCCTGCACCAAAAGACAGCGTTCGATAATCGGGCGTTCTTTGATTGAGTTGCTGTGTTTTTGACACTTACTCGTCCTCCGTTTTGCTTTCCCGTTTTCGCATCCATTCTTCGTCTTCTTCGTCCTGTGCCTTCATCCCTTGTTTTATCATTTCAGGGATCTTATGTCCCTTCTCGCATTCCCACTGTGTGCGCCATTGGCTGCGGTCTATCTTAAATACAGGAACAGTGACGAAGACTTCTGGTTCATCATCGGGCGAATTAGTCACAATGGCTCGGACATGCGACGCCGTTGGTATCCTGCGCTGCTCAGAAAGAACTATCGGGGTGTCACAAATCGGACACTCATCGAAGTCGAGAATATAGTCAATCATAGTGTAGCTTTCCTCTTGGCGTTGTTCATCGAGGTTGATGCTCTCTTTAGTGTTACTCATCAATAGGTTCCTCCAATGCCTTCTCAAGCGCGGCCGTTAAGGTTGCGATCTTGTCCTGCTTGTCCTTGTCAGCATGTGAACCAACCTGCGTCGAAGCCTTGACGATTGGCATCTTTGGCTCAGGCAGACCAAACAGAAATCCGGGGCCGTTCCCTTCTTGATCCATCGAGACCTCCACGTTCCACGTCTCGCCCGTGGTTGGCGAGACCATCTTCAAAACCGGCCACACTTCGCCATCTTCCTCTTTCAGTTGAACGGCTTTGACCTTGCAGTTGACGAGTTGGGCGTAATACCCGCGAAGCCATGTTCGGTGTCTGAGTTCGTCTGTGTTCATAACATTCTCCTTGGCGACTCGTTGGTCGCTGCTAGCGTGGGCTATAGGTTTCGTAGATGTCGTTGATATCTTGTGGGGACTTGGCGACTGGCGTGCCTTCGGTCACATCAAACTTCAACCCTTTGATGACGTTATCGAGTTGGCGTTTATATGCAGCCTGAGTGAACTTGAACACCCAACCGTCAACCGTGACATATCGACCATCGCTGATGGCTCGTGACATTCCGTAGTTGGCTTTCATTAGAGGCTCACCCTTTCTCCGCATACGCCACAGAAAAAGTAATTGCATTTCGCATTAACATGGTCGTAGCAGTCATGTCCGTTTTGCTTGACTCTCGCACTCTTTTGAACCCTTGCCCACGCCTCCTCCGAGGCGATTTCTTCCGGTGTCATGTCCACAAACTTGCCGCCGGTGTCAGGGCTAAGACGTTGGTGTTGAATCTTGTCTGCCATGTTAGTTGGCCTCCGCATCAGTAAGCCTGTAAGTGAGCGTCTTCCGTACGTTGGTGCGGTTGTTCTCGTAAATGGTGAGCGGTTCAGGATCGTCTGCACTGACGGTCGGCATCATCGCCCGAATCATCGCTTCGTCCTGTCTCAGTTTTGCTGCGACGTGTCGTAGTTGGTAATACATGCTGCTCTCCTTTGGCGACTCGTTGGTCGCTGGTTGCACCTGGTTATATAGTGTCCTTCGCCTTCCTGAGCTTCTCTTCCCGAAACTGATCTGCACGTTTACTGAACGCCTCAAAAGATTCGCCATCGCGTGGTTTCGGAGTCATTGGACAATCATGAACATTCCAATCATCGCGGGACATCACTTTGCGGCATTGTTTGCACCTTACTGAATACATAATGACACTCTCCTTGAGTAAGTAAAGTTTGATGTGTTGTTCTTTCAGGATGTTCGTATGTCGTATGCCAAGAGGGTCGCACCTGAGATATTTATTAGGGCCTCGGCACGATACATAGTGATCGTCCTAGCCTCACACACGTTACCTTTGACTGCTTAACACACGAACACCCTAAGAGAACAACACATCCAATGAAGACTCACCAGTACCGGAACTCTGCATCCGGCACCGGTGAGGTGACGCTAGCCTCAACTGAATCGGCGATACGTGGTGTCAACGTCCACGACATCGTAATCTTCAAATATGGTGGATGCGAGGCTTCTCAGCAAGTTTGCCACACTTGCCTCGGTGACACTCGCGACCGCAAAGTTTCAAGATATTCGTTTCGCTCTCTGGCGGCGACTGGCGTGCGTCTCATCTCAGCGAGAATGAACCTTTCGGCGACGTGATCACGCTCTTGGGTGTTTTAGTTGCTTGAACATCTCACGAACTTTGTACTGATCACTTCTAAGAGCTTGCTACTCTTCGCAACCCCTAGCGCGTCCTCTGTGGCTGTCTTGGCGTCGTGGCTATTAAGCTCGGCTCGGCTCCTGGCGTTGTGCGCTACGGACGTTTGTAGCTGACCAGCTATTTAATTTTCAAAGAACACATTACTTACTTACATATAGATAATACACTAATTATACATATTACACAAGTTACCTCTCGCTTAGCTCCATGATTCACGGTGAAAAACACACGAAAACATTAAGGAAAACGCACGTCCAAAAAAGATTTGAACTCATTTGTGGTACGCTGTGAATGTCGATGGGAATCAAGTCAAAATTCGCACGATGGGCTATCGGTCAAGGCGTGTCTGACTACCTCAAAAAGATGGGCGTCGATAAGCCGCATCGACAGCGAGTTGTGAAGGCGGTGCAAGATATGTTGAACCCGAAGAAAGAACCTGTGATGCTTGGCGGTGTGGTATCAGTCGCCGTCGCACTCGGCGCGGCGTTCGGACTTGACTTAACGGTCGAACAACTATCCGTCACAGTGGCAACGGTCATTGCCATCGTGACGTTCGTCCAACGGAAATTCGTCTCCCCTAAACACTAGGAGGTCATCATGGGATGGGTCACGATTGGCCTGAAGATCTTGCCGTTCATCGTAGAAGCGGTCAACTGGGTCGAGAAGTTTGTGACAAGAAAGGGTCAAGAAAAGCAAGACGCCGCTATCAAGATGTGTGTGTCGATGCTTGGGATTGCAGAGGCCGCACTCGAAAGAGACATCCTCGAAGATTCTGAAGTCGAAGAGGCGGCACGCAAGACAATTGATGCCGTGGTCGCGCTTCAGAACATCATCGCCAAGAAGCAAGCCGATTCGTCTTAAAGAAAGCGCATCGCCCGACGTACCCATCCCACCAGGAAGACGACTTGTGAGGTGTCGCGTTGGGCGATTCGGCAGTAGCGTTCGACACGCGACCGCACCAGGTTGGTCAGAAGTTCCCCACTCGGCACACCTGTAATCAGCGACAGCGTTTGCGGCCCGATGATCCCGTCCACCTTGGCATCTCTCAGGTGTCGTTGAAGACTCTTGATGGCGGTGGCGGGACCAGACAGCACCGCATCATCTAAGACCGCAGCTTGAACCGTGTTCGGCAGTTGGTCAATCTTCGTCTTTTGGAAATACTGCTCTCGATAAATCGTCAGGGCTTCGTCACGGGTCAGAGCCTTGACATCATCGATACTGACCGGCCCACGTCGCCATCGACGGAGCGTGGCTAGCGTGATGCCCATGTTCGTCGGGCCACCATAATCCGATGCGTGATGAACGAATCCGCCTTCCGACTCGATCAGTGCGTCAAGCACCTCTCGACTACTGGGCATCCCGTCTTATACGCTGACTGCTGGTGAACTCGGCACGCAGTTCTCGAATGGCTTGTTCGCTGGCTTCGGTCACAGTCGTGTTCCTGGTAATCGCTTCTGAGTTCTGCGCGATAATGGTCAACAACTGCTCCGTTAGTTCTCGTCCTTCTTTGAGACTTGCCTTCCATTCTGCTCGATGTCGGTTCGCGTCCTGCCGTGCATAATAAAACACAATTAAGGCCAATGAACCGCCGATACCTAAGTGCGCGATGATGTCTCCAAGATTTCCGTTGAATAATTCCATTCCCGTTTCCTAAGCTGGCACACCTGACGAGAGATCAAAGGCGGCTCCGTGCTTAAGCAACACCCGTCCTCTATCTTGTGCTTCTTTCAGTGTGCGCGTTGGTTTCCATTGCTGGCCCTCATAGACGAGGGGCAGAGAATGTTCAAAGACCGCATTGACATGGTCTTCCAAGATGTGTCCTTGCTGAGCGTATTTCGCCATACGGTCGTGATTGCTCTGAATGAATCCTGCGGCTCCATCGTACTGGTGTCCACCGCCAGGAGATGTGACCTGATCTTCGGGACGGTTCTTTCCACCAGTTGGAGTCTTGAATGATGTCTGAAGCCCACTGATGACCGTGCCTCCCACTTCGCGGAAGTCGTCCACTGGCACCTCAGTCAACCCGCGTTCATGCTCGGCTAGTGGAAGTTTCGGCGCACCACGACGCATCGCTCGGAACATGCCGTTCCTCTCAGGCATGTGGGAGCCATTGTAGATTTCCCCAAGCTCTCTGAACGGCACTGCGAGGTGGCAGATGTCACGCACAAGCTGACACGTCTGTTCAAGATAATCGAGAAGGCGGTCATGCTTGCGGCCAAGCGTTTGAATGAAGAATTCCTGGCTCATACACCAAGCGATAGGAGCCATGTCATGCCTGATCACTTGGTCGAACACCTCTTGGACGTGATTTGAATTCTTGAGTCCGTCAAACGGTTCCTCGCCAATCTCTCGGCGGCTTCCGGTATTACAGCAGATGATGATGTGGGTGTTGTCTTTGACTTGTGGGTGCGTCAGATATTGGTGAATCTTTTCCGGTGTCCACTTCATCATTCGATGGCTGGCAATCCATGTGGCTTCATCGCCGGGATACAGCCACGCCGACCGAGCCTTGCGCCAATCGTGACGGAGGCCGTTCCCGTTTTCAACGGGCGGTGGTTCTGGCTCTGGCCCTGCGACATACTTATTCTGAAGCCAGACGCGATAGGACTCCATCGAATGGCACTTGATCTCCCCGCCGTAGAAGGTAGACCCTCCAAGCAGCCACTTCGCTTCTCCGATCTGTTCCTCTGTTGGGAGATGCCCAACCACGTCTTGCCAAATGCCTTCGATATCTGCTGACTCTGTGCCGCACAGAGACTTCCAAGTGCCAGCCTCGCCATCAGGTAAGTTGATGCCGGTGAACCGTTGGTGGTTATTCATGATTATAACTTTGCCTTGATGCTGTCGATCACTTGGGCTTCTACATCTTCACCAGCCACACTGGAGAGAACTTCTACAATAGCTTGCGCGACTCGTCGATCAGCAAGCATCGCAGTCGCAATACTTGTGAGATATACCTCGTTCGCCGCTTCCGCATCTGCATCGGACACCGCGTTAATTTCTACGATGGTTGGTTCGTCACCATAGCTCACATCAGGCGGAGTCCATGCTGCGATGAATGGGTCATCGCCCATTCCCTCATCTTGCAGTTCGTACACGCACGTTCCATCTGGTTGATGGTGATGTGGATCACAACCACGTCCGGTGATTACTGCGTCAAGTCTATTCTTGAATGTGGGCATCGTTACTGTCCGATGTAATCAATTGAAAAATATGTATTCGCTAGTCCGGCAACAAGCTCCGTATTACTGCCACGATTGTGCTGGCTATAGATCTGAACATAACCACTAGTGTCTATCTGGAGCGTGACGCCAACTGGGAGGTTCCCGCCGTGCATATTCTGAAAACGATTCAAGCGAACCTCGGTATTCGACACCCTGATCTGTGTCAGACACGACGAATCGTTTGGGCCGTCGATATAGGCTGCGGCAGATATTTGGTAATAGCCAAATCGTGGCACGGTAAACTCAAAGTTGCCAGCGCCGTTCCAGCCGCCGAACGTGTCATAGACGGTGGTGTCGTAATTCACGCGACGGAACGCACCGGTCGCCACCGTCTGATTGGCGTTCAATCGCACCAACCCGTGAATACTTTGATGCTCGCTCTCGACCCACCAGTTTGTGCCATCGCACGTCAGGACCACATAATCGCCTAAAGCGTAGAGTTTGAACCCGCCAGTCTGCCCGGGAGCATTAGCGATGGTGTCAGAGCCGTTCGGATCGACTGTGACAATATGGTTATCATCCGTTTCTTTCAGCACAGCGATGCGTCGTCCCGAATTACCAGAGGCAGCATAAAGATCAATATCAAACGCTGCTGCTCCTCCGGTCATGTGACATTTAATGAGTGCATCAAATCCACAATCCGCAACTGTGCAAGTATAGGCGGCCGTCTTTTGGAGAATCGTTGCAGTAGGACTCACCCAACTCACATCTGTGCCGTCAGTACCTAATCGGGTTCCTGCTGCGCCAACTGCCAGCCGTGTTCCTGTGACCGTTCCCGATGATGAGTACAGCACATCTCCGCGAGTGGTAAGAGGGCTTAAACTGGAGAAGGCAACTGTGTCCCACGATACAGAACTGGCTCCGCTTTTCAGAAACTTCCCTGCGTCAGCCCCAAGCCTCGCAAGAGCCGTTGCGCTTGAGGCGTAGACAACATCTCCAGCCGCTTGACTGGTAATCGCCAAGCGACCACCATCCAGCATATTCAGGTTGTCCCGAACGGCTGAGTTCATAATGGCTGCGGTGACAAGCTCACCGCTGACCCACGTTCTCGGACTAGTCCACGCCATCGCTTACTCCGTGTATTTTATTTTCTTCCAATAATTCTTTAATCGATTCTGTTGTCCAGTTACGAGAAGCCTCGTCGGTTCTCCTAAGCAGAACGTCTTCAATTTTCTTGGCATTTCGAGGGAAGCTAACCGTCGTATAAACTGAGCCGCAATCAAAACAACACGCCACTTTTATAGTGCGGCTGGTGAGTCCTGCCCCGTTACACTTTGGGCAATCCACAACCCAGCGACCATGATTGATATAGGCGCGTTTCTGGTCTTGATCTTCGTATTCAACTTGCCCTTTGCTTGCTATCACCTTCCGATGCACATCACGATAGCTGTCCGTGTCAGTGACACCAGCATGAGCCATTCCTTCGCACGGTCCAAGAATACAATCGTCACTCATTTTCTCGTCCATTCGAGAAGCGTCTGAATTAACACCACACCAGCCAGGGTTCCGGCTTCGCCGTCGAGCCGGAGGTCGTAATTCGTAGCGGTGAGCAGTTGTAACGTAAGCAATACACCGCAAACAGCGAACACCCTCGCCAGCTTCCACACCGGATGAGTCGGATCTGAGAACGACATCAGGCAAATCCTAAAGTCGTCGTCAGGCCCATTTCACTCGCCCCAACTTGGTTAAGAATCCAGAAGTTCTGCTGTTCGGCTGGAGATAAGACCCATGACACTTTGATGATACCGCCAGCTTCAACGCGAAACTGGCATCCATTGATAAAATAGCCAACTTCACCTGCGCCAACAGTTTCCACGAGGCCAGTCATCGACTCCGCAAGGGTAATCTTGTCTCCCGGTTCCCGCGCAAGAGCTTGGGTCATTAGATATGTCGAGGCGTTCCCGACGATGGACATCTTCTTGATGACATAGCGAGGGTCTTTGTAACTATTCAGAATCCACTCGGCGATATTAGAAGCAAACTCTCCAGCGTTGCTTTCGTACTTCATGTCGATGCGACTGTCGATTTCTCCGTAACTTGTCGCTGAAGATGAATCGGATGCCGCCATGACCGTTTCGCTGACATCAGCAATTTCTGTTCCACGAACCTGAAGCGTCGTGAGGTACGCTGTGACTGCTCCATTGTTGACAATCTGAAAGGTGACAGCGTTCGCGGCGGTAGTAGCCAGCGTCACAGCCACATCGCCCGTGATAACGGACCCTGAGCCGTCTGAGGCGGTATTGGCAATCCAATCGGTTCCTGCAACAGGCGTAACGATTGACGAACCAGCTACGCGATAACTCTTGATTGAAGCTTCACGGAACAGGGCTGTTATTTGAATAGTGACACCAGCCGCGACTTCTGGAACGCTATCGGTTGTCGTCAGTTCATACAGCACACTCGCTGAACCTGCTGTTGTCCGAGGATGCACCACCACGTACACGCGATTGATAATATCGGCCCGTGAACGGCTGACCGACAGATCGACCATCGTTTCATCAAAGCTCCCAACGGCGGCTCCGAACTTCGGACGGGCATGACGATCTTCAAATCTGAGAACCCCGCCCGTTGTGCCACCTTTAACGTAGAGGTAGCCAAGCTCGCTGAGGGTAACGTCAGCCAAGGCACTCAGAACAGGTGTCTGAGTATCGTTCATGTTGTCGAGAGCAATCACAAAAGTAGATTGGCCTGTGCTGTAGGATGTGGCGGCTGGTTGCCTGGTGACGGAGTTCGTCACAACAGTGGTAATAATCTCGTCGCTTCGCTTGTTGCTTTGAATACCGATGCCCCGAATCCGAGTTCTCGCGGCTTCGTCTATCCAATCCACAGCCGTGCAAATCACGGCTCGACGCTGATATTGTCCGGCGTCTGGAAAGACACTGATAAGGGTTCCCACGCCTTTGTAGTAATCCGTTCCTCCATACGTGAACTTTGCTCGAACGCCGATACCAATGTCCCATCCAGCCCGAGCATTCGTGTGGCCGGGAGTGTAATATCCGGCCTGTCCTCCGCTGTTTGATGAACTATTGTTCATAGCCCATGTCATGGTTCCCGTTTGAGCTACACGGTCGAGTGGGCCTGAGCCGCCTATGCCATACGTGATTTCGAGAGGTTGCACATCAATGCGCGTGTCAGCCGTGACATCTGTCCATCCTCCTCCAGCACCAGCGAGTTCAACCTGCATCACGACGGTCGCGGTAATCGTAGGCATAAGCTATTGAGCCAGAATTATCGCGTCACGTAACATTATCGGCATGTTCCGAAGGTCTGTCCGAACGCCTCGCAATTCATCAAGGAGTTCTTTGTCGCCTAGTTGTTCAAGAGGAATCACGGCTTCGGGGCCAGCTTCTCCAATGAGAGCGGCTGTCGGTCGTGTCACGATGCCGCCTTCAGCCATGCCGGGGAAATTGCCTCCACCGTATTTACTCGTGGCCTTTTTGACCTGTTCGATTATGTTGATCCTCGTCGTAATTTCTGAGGGTAATCCGCGTAGCCCTCGGTCGATTCCAGAGATGCGGTCGATGAAACGGTCAAGCGAATTCACCACCTTTAGCACCGCTGACTCAACAGCGGCCCAGCCTGACTTCTGTTTGTCTTCAAGAGTGCCAGCCTGGCGAGCTTGATCGATCAGTTTCTTCGTGTTCTCATCAATTGGAATCCCGAGCTTGTTGTGCGCCTCCATGATGGTCTTCAACGCTGGCCCCATCATCATGATCGCTTGGTGCTGGCTGAAGCCTGACTTGATCAACTTGTCATACATCCGAAGCCCTTGGCGTTCCATTGCCGCTAGGGTGTCGGCGTTCAGCGCACCTGTCCGAGACAGGGCGAGCATCGTGCCATCCAGTGCTTCGACTGCCGTTACCAGGGTGGCATTGGCTTGAATCCGTTCTTGGAACCGAGCTAATTCCTGAATGGCGATGTTGTCACTGGTGAGGCCGAGGTCTTCTTGGGCTTTGATCACCGCGTCGATGGCAGGGCCATGCGCCTTGACCGCTTCGGTGAACGACATTCCGGCAGCTAGCGCCGACTCAAAACTGGCGACCGCCATCAGACCGAGGTCTTCAAGTTCGCCTTTGCTCTTGACGCCACTCGCCGCAATCGCGGCAACGCCTTCGGCAACAATCTTCGACTGTTCACCCACAAACTTGAGAGTCTCAGCCGTGGTTCCGAACTTCTCGGCCAGCGTAATCAGTTCGACGAATTGTGCGCTGGCGATACCGCCGGACTCAACCAGTTCGGTGGCAAGTAAATTAAACGATTCGCCAAACGTCTCCGCGGCTTGGGCCGTTGTGATTGCACCCTGCTCAACGGCTGAAAAGATGTCTCTCACTCTGCGAATGGCTTTTTCCATTCCCATCGCCGCGACGCCGCCCATTTCCTCGATGATGTCGCTCATGTGCATCATCATCGCGCCGAAGTCTGAAGCGGTATTCTCCCGCGTTTTCTCTATGGCTTTCGACAGTCCTTCGGAAAGACTTTTCCCGAACATTTTCTCTGCTGTCTTAGAAACGCTTTCGGCGACAGATGGCTTCCCAAACAGTTTGACAAGACCACCAATGAGCGGCCCTGCTAACGCGCCAATCGCCATACCGATGGGGCCAGCTAGTCCTGAAATCATTCCCATGATTCCACCAGAGGCTTCTTCTCCTTCCTTGTCCTTGCCGCCGAACGAACCAAAGAGGCTCCCAACCAGTTCCGATCCGAACTGTGAGCCAATCGCCTTGATCGCGCCTAATGCACCGCCGCCGCCAGTAAATGCGTCGGTGACGGTTTGCGGAATGTCTTTGATGATGGTTTGCCAGCCTTTGGTGAAACCCGTAGCCCACACCGACCCTGCACTGATCGCAGGTTCGGGCGGCAATGTCGGCAAACCGAGGCCGCCGATTCCCATGCTCGGCGCGAAAGCTTCAACACCGCCGAACATCTTATGGGCGTGCAACTCGTTGAACGCCACCAGCATGTCAGCGACCGACTGCTCGGTGACGTTTTTCGCTCGATCCATCCCTTGAACCCACCACTGGAACATCGCCTGATCTGGTTCCTCTCCAGCCGCTTTCATCTGGCGCATCGCCGTGCCTAGCTGCTCAGTCATCGTGGTGGTCTGAGCTTCAGTTAATGCGGCCACGCCTCCCACGTTTTCGAGGACTGCTATCCAATCACGCGCAGGGGCAATTGCACCTCTCAACCCGTCTTTCAGTTTCTGCTGGTTTTCTGTAAGAAGTTCCACGGCCGGTGCGACCTCACGACTGATGACTTCTGCTATGTCGCTTGTCGCTTCTTCCGCGTTCCGTGAGGCTTCTGCCGCCTGATCAAAGCCGACCATCATGTCATCGAGGACGTCGATAGTCCCGTCGATGGCGCGAGTCAATCCATTCTGAGAGAAGATGTTCTTACCAGACTCAACAACCTGTTCCTGCTGTTTGTCATTTAATGAATCAAGTCCGTCTGCCCACTCACTAAGAATCGAGATGGTGTTGTCCATGCTTCCGCGCAAACCAGGGGTCATATTGATAATGTGCGCGATACCGAGAGCCACTTGGTTCAGAACTTCTGCGACCGACAGTGCGACAACGGCAAACGCCCGAAACGTGAACACCACCGTGGCGAGTCCAGGCTTAACAAGTCGAATGGCTTGCAGCAAAACCTTGAAGGCACCAACCACCATCTTTGCAAACTTCGCCACCGCTCCCTGCATGTCACCGCCGAACGCACCGCGTAAAGCCTCAGCAATCTTGTTTGGAATTTCCTCCAGTGCAGGATTGCTCAACACGGTGTTCAGTTGAGAGACACCTTCCCGTGCAAACTCGAACAACGGTTTCAGGGCATCAGCGAGTGTAAGCTCAATGACATCCTTGAGCGTACTGGTGACTCCTTCCCACGTCGCCGCCTGTTTGACCATGCCGCCGGTGAACTTTTCAAGGTCACCTTGAAATGCGGCATACACTTCAGACGCACTCGCCCCTGCTTTCTGTAACTTCTCCATCTCATCTCGTGCCTTCGGAGACAGGACAGCGAGTTCTTGGAGTCGCATGGCTGCTTCACCAAAAGGCTTGCCAGATTGGAGTTGTGAATGTAGACGACCCACCCAAAAGCCAAGCTGATCAATCGGTGCGCCAGTTGCAGCACTCGCATCACCTAGCAGTTGAAGATTGGCCTTGGTGTTGAGTGCCTCGCCACCGAAGGTCTGCATCATGCGACTAGCTTCAATGATGGGGCCAGTCTCGAACGGTGTTTTCTTAGCGAACTCGAATAGGCCTTTCACATGCTCTTCGGCCTTTTCAGCATCGCCCATTAAGGTGGCAAATTGCAGGGTCGAGGTTTCCAGGGTGGCGTTCATGTTGATCGCTGAACTCGCGGCACCACTCATCGCTCGTGCGGCTCCACCAACGACTGCCGTCACACCACTGATGACTGCTTGCGCCCCAATGAACCCGCCCATTGTGCCGAGTGCTGTTTTGGTTGCACCACGAAACATGCCCATCTTCTTGGTCGCAGTATTTAGCTGCTTGGACATCTTATCGTCCAACTCTAGCTTTGCTTCGATGGTGCCGACGTTTACTGCCATAGCTATCTCTTACGGTTCGAGGCTTGACGACGTTCTCGATCTTCTTGTCTAAACATCTTCATCAATGGGTCGATATAGCTTTCTGGAAGCGCACAGTACTCAGCCCACGACCAACGCATCCGTCGCATGATGCTTAGGTCTGCTTCCGCTTGCGCGAGGAAGGCTTCACTTTTTTTTCCTCTGTTGACGCCCTTTCATGCTCATCGAGGGCATTGTCGATAATGTCAAACAGGCCTTGATGAAGCGATTCCAGTGTTTCACGCGACACTGTCATACGCTTGTCTTGACCATTCATCAGTGACCAGTCCAAGAGATACGTCTCTGCTCTAGCGAAGCTGTACTCCGTCCACTCAAATTGAGCCTCCGGTGCTGCGGCCTCCTTAGCTTTAGCCGAAATCATAGGAGCCGTCACCTTGCTGATGCTTTTCAGCATTCGACGCTGTTCACCAACTGACAGACGTTTCTTGGCCTTAATCCAGAACGGACGATCTGTTCCTTCAAGGTCTGTCCAGTTCAGTTCGATCTTGACTTCTTCGGGTTCAACGACCCACGGATTAGACATTCGCTGGCACTCCTTTCTCAATACTTGGTGGCCCTTCGACTTCAATAACCAGGCGAGACTCCGTTAGCTTCTCGCCAACAACTACGCCGTTCCAGACCCACCGATTCGACCCAAACTCCAACCACACATCTAGCGGTGAGCGAGAGGCCCACGGCTCATGTCGGGATACGACAGAGCCGGAGAGCCTGAATCGCTGAGTATGTGGGAGTATGAGAACGGGTTCAAGTTTCCAGTCGCCAAGACAAGCAGCAACTTGATACTTGAACCGCAGGAGGCCCGATTTTCCGGTCGCCCTCATCAGGGAATTTTATGTCGCGGCAGTCGCCCGTGCCACATCACTCGCTGACTGAATCGTCACCGGAGCATCGAGGAGGCTTCCCACTGACCCGCCCTGCGGCTGATACGAATCAATCACGCCAATTGCTGAGAAGCGCGGATTGATTGCCGTCGAGCAGATGGCCTGGGGTCGCCACTCATAACAGGCCGTCGTTCCCACCAGGCTGAACAGCGTCGCGTCAACATTGGCAGCGGTGTAGTCTTGGTGAAAATTCACGTCAAGACTCCAGGTTTTGAGACCGCCCTTATTGATACGGGTGTCGTCACCCATCGCGGTTTCATCCTGTACCTCACTCCCGTAGTTGAACGTCAACGATTCAACGTGGTCGCTCAGGTCTACGCCATTCACCTCGAATAGCGCGTTCTTGTAAATGATTGTTGCCATTTGCCTATACTCCTCTTGGTTGTTATTGAATCCCCATAGACGCTAGAAATTTCTGTCCACCGCTTGTCGTGGGTTCCCAATTTGCTCGCCAGAACTGTCTGTGTGTGCTGGTGACATTTGCTGTAGTCAGTGGCGTTGGCCATTCACCCACACGACATGATGCACTAGTGAACTCCACATGGCAGGTGAACTTCCCGCTTCCGAACCCACTGGATGATGACCCTTGAATCCGCACCTTGATTTCACCTGCTGTAGATGACGACAGAATATGAAGAGCCGCATATAACGATGTCCCTGCATAGACGCCACCGATGTCATAGGCTGTCCCATATCCGCAGGTTGATACCGCCGTGCCGGATGCGTCCTTTAAGGGTGTGACTCGTGCGATTGCCATAAGCTATGCCTCGATACCGCGACCTTCGATGGTCACGTTAAATGTAAGAAGTTCACCAACACCACCGCCGACCGTGAACTCCGAGATCACGCCTTTGAACGCAAAGCCGCCAGGGGCCGAATCGCCCACGGTCACGCCGTTGGCATAAAGACTCACCACCTTGTCGTCTGTTCCCATCAGTCCAAAGTACGCATCATCGGCAAGATTCGGTGCCGAGTTCTCCCAAAAGCCTGAACCCGTCACGCTGACGACCTGGAGACCACCTTTATTGATTCTCGTATCATCTCCAAAGCTCGTTTCGTCCTGCATTTCGGCAGAGTATTCGAGTGTTAATTCTGAATGTGCCGTCGATAGATCGTAGCCATCAATGAAAATGTTTGCGTCTTTATAAATGAGCGTTGCCATAGTTATATCCTAAGCCGTGAGGTCTTTCACAATGCGATAATTACAGGCAATCCGTGTCCGTTCCTGATCGTCACGTTCAAGCATGAACGGCGACTGCAAGGCTTCGATATACAGATACCGCGTGCCGTTGATAGTTGTCTGATACAGTCCATCCAATAAATCGAAACACTGATCGGCCGTTGTTCGAGCCGTTGAATAACTGGTCGAACGAGTCACCACCTGAATCGACGGTTGCTCCGCGAGTGCTGTGCCAGGCGACCCACTCATCCCATGCACCGCAGGTGATCCTCCTGTTTCGTAAATCGTCACCACGGTACTCGGATCACTCGGTTGCCGCCCTCGATAGATGGCAGTCGTCACACCAGAGGTCGTCAGATAGTCGTCCATGTCAGTCAATAATAATGCCATCGTCAGACCGCCACGAATCCTGCCAAGCGCATGACATCCAAGGCGCGTACCTGAATCATCTTCGGTGTTGTATCACGTTCGGTCGAGTGTGCCAGATTCGTCACTTCAAGGGCTACCAGTTCCGCATAGGGTGTTAATTCCATCTCGCCCTTGTCATCCATGTGAAAGAGTCGATCTACTGCAATCGCAGACGTTAGAAAATGGTCATAGACCAAGCCGCATAATTCCGGATCGTGTGACTCCTTCAACGTCGCCACCATCGTCCGCATCACGCTATCGGTGTGCGGAGAAAAGCTAATCGTCGCAGAGCAAGTCGAAGTCATTTGCTTGAAAGGTTCGCTTTCACCCAGCCTCTATAGATCCGGTTTGCAACCTTCTTTCCAATAGTGTCTTTCACGGCCATGAGTGGCTTTTCAAGATATTTCGACTGACCTCGCCCTTGATGTTTCAGTTTCATCGAGACCGCTCGACCTTTTTTTCTATCCCAATGTAAATCTTCATGCTGGAACATCGCGTATTCGGTGTTATAGCCCATCTCCACCGTGAACGTGTTTGCTTTGTGTGTCGGTTGTTCGACGTGTCCACTCGATCGAAGAGGGTTGTCGTCGACCGGCACGATGCGCTTCGATGCCGTCATGATGAGTTCGGCTTCCGTATAGAGAGCTTGTCCAATCAATGTGTCGTTCAGGTGTTCCAATTTATTCAAGTTCTTTACTACGTTCCTCACACCTGTTAACGAAAAGCCCTTCCCTTTCGTTGCCATTACTTGAGCCAAATCTTCGTATGATGGAATCCGCTCTGGTCTGGCACATGATTTACTGCCAGAATGGTCGGACTCACGATCTCTTGTCCTGTGGACGCCACATCACCAGTCGAGAGCGTCACACGGTCGCCAGCCCCGATTTTCACGTTGCTGCCGAGGTAGATGTGCGACCTTGAAAAGACTTCCTGCCCAGTCCAATCTACGACGTTCTCAGCCCGTCCAACGATACGAGCCTTATAGGACACGTCTGCACCAAAAGAAGGCTCTCCAAAGTCATTCAGTGAGCTTCTAGGGGCAATGCTGACCGACTGGGGCATCATGTCGAACCATCGGCTCACAGACATCAGAAGTACCGCCTCCACGGGTCGATTAACTGGGTCGCCATGTCTTCGGTGCCTTCGGTTGCGTAGGTAATCGCCAAGTCTCCAACCTTCTTACTTTTCACCACGCCCTCGGCGTTGATATACAACTGCCGTGCCTTGATCATCGTGGCACGAATAATCTCCTGGGGCATCGTTGCTACCGTTGACGTGACCGCATAGGTATCGGTATCGGTGGAACTCGACCCGCTCGTATTCAGGAATCCGGCTTCGTATTCCACCAACCAGGGTGCGGTCTCGGAATTCGGAATCGGGGTGTAGGTGATATTCCAGTAATTCTGGGCCGTCCACTGCCATCCGCGATCCCGATTTAAGAAACCACCATCCAGATCGACACGATAATCGGTGCTGCACAACTCAGTCGCGTCACCCGTATCGGTCGCGCTAAAGACGCGACGGACACCGCGAATTGGCGTTCTGGAGAGAGACAGATTGACACCGCCAAAGGCTTTGACGGTTTCAGAATAAACGGCTCGATGTAAAGGTTGGCCGATATAATTAGCTGTCCACCGGCTCGCGGCGAGATGCGCTTCGTCGATCCCACACGAACTCGCGGTCACACCAATGACGCGCATCAGTTCGTCCATTGTCCCGATCAGTTCGTTTGTCGAACTGGCGCATACTGTGATCACTCTACTGCTCCGTCATGATTGGAATGTTCGCACCCCTCGCCCGAAGCTCGGCAACCTGCTTCACATATTCAATCTCTTGCAAGGCTCCGTCGAGAGTGGCGGCACTCGCCATGTGTTTGTTCTTGGCGGCTCGTAAGGCATCGATACGCAGGGTCAGTTCTTCAAGGTTCGGCATCGGCCCCGTGCCTGGGTGTTTCGCGTAGCCATACCGATGGGTCTGAGTCAGCAAGGCGCATGACTGCGGGATATTGAGGTCAATGCCTTTCCCGTGGGCCACGCCAAGCCAGAACTCAACACATGCCTTCTGGACTTCGTATTCCGTACCAACCACCAAGTCAATCCCGTAGAGATGAATCTTGCCGAACCCTTCGCTAATTGCTAGGGCCACCATATAGGCAACCGTCGAGGTGAAGTAATCCGATGCCGAGGCAATCATGCGTTCAATCGGAAACCGGATGGAGGTCGGCAGGTCAGGATTGCGTTCGACCATATAGATCGGAATCCCGCACTCTCTCAGCCACTTCGGATGGTCGGTGCCTTCCACGTTATCTTCAGTCCAGTTCCGATGAATATCGAACCATCGGTCGGCGCGGTCAATATGTCGATACAGTTGATTGAGGCCCCATATCTCGACACGCTTATCATCAAACGGAATCAGGTGCCGTGTGCTTGAGGCGAATCCACAGATGGCAACTTCTGATCGCGGAGGATTGACTTCGACAATGGCCTCATCGCCATCAATGACCTTCGGATGGGCTGCACAAGGATGATCTGGATTAACACCCACACTCTCGGCTACTGCATCAGTGACATGACTACTCATTGGTTTCCTTTGCGTTTGGCGGTAGAGACACGACGACGCACTCGCGCCTGTCGATGTTTCGGTGGGGTAGGTGGTGCGGCGGTGTGGACTGAGGAATCTGACCGCAGAGCAGTCGCTTTGACACGACCACTCTGGATCAGAGATTCCGCTACGTCATCATCGACACCAAGAGCTTCACCGCACCTGTAATGCACACCGGCTAACGCTAAAGCTCTCCCGACAACAATCACCCGCATCGCCAAAGTCTAGCACTTCACTACGCCGTTGTCTTAACAACAACTCCGGTGGACGTGCTATTCGGCAATGACTCTGCCGCATCACCCAACGCCAACGCACCAGCGATCCGAAGCACGCTGCCACCTGACGATGATGCGTGAACTTCTGGAAGCAGGTTGACACTCAAGAATCGCTGTGCGCCTGTCAGCGCATACGTTCCAAGATCGCCATACCATACGGCTGTTCCGGTGCTGGTTGAAATTCCTGCATCGGTAGACATCCGGCCTGAGGCATTGCCTGTGCTGGTTGCTGTCGTGTTGGTGACAATATACAAGCCCTGCAAGCCCTTACGGTCTGCGGTGGACAACTCATTGAAGTCGCCAACACAGGTCGTCGATGAGTGCATCATCTTGACTTGGAAGCCGACGAATCCGCTATCCACCGTCGTGGTGCCAATCTCGCCAACAGCCGTCATCACCGCTTTCACGGAGTTGAAGCTATTCCCAAGACCCACTCTATCAACGATGAGGCCCATCACCTCATTGCCAGTGCTGGATGCGTTCACACTTCCACAGCTTGCGTCGAATGTGTGGTGTTCTAGCACTGAGAACTGCGCTGTCTGACTTAATCCTCTATTGATCATGATTCAACCTCTCCACTTATTCAGTGCTAATTAAAAGTCTCCAGGTGCCCAATCGACTCCCGTGAGAACCGCAATGGCTGCGTCGTGTCGCATTCCAAAGTCATGCTCTGAGATGGCACGCACGACCGTCTGATCCTGCGAGTAGGCAGCGATGACGTTTGACCCGTCATGGTAGGCTGCCGTATCACTAGCACTGACTTGAAGAGATGCGCTTTCACCGATGATGGCCTGACTAAAATCGACGAAGTAGATTTCGCTTTCATCGTTACTGCCAGCACCAGTCGTGTCAAGTGTGATCGGAATACTGGTAGTGCTTCGAAATGGGAAGCCCCACAGTGTTCCTCCAGCCATCTCATCTCGGAAGGCAGGAACGCCATTCGCGTTGAGAGCGGTCATCAACATCTGCTCCGTGCGTGGCGCGAAAAGCCACCCTGGGGTAGTCATCGGCACGTTGCCTTCTTGTAACGCCAACACCAATTTGCCAAGGTCTTGGAAGGTGTTGACAAGACTGACCGTGCCATCAGCAGCAATCTTGTTGCCACCAGGACACCAACTGAGGAGTCCGCGAGGCGCACCATCAGTGCCGTCGCCTCGGATGAACTTCTGGTCTTCTTTGACGCGCATCCCTTCCACTAGGTCAGTCCGAACCACTTGGTCGGCTCCCGGTGAACTGTAGCGAATCAGGTCATTGCTAATCGGCGTCAGCACCGCGAGCTTCTTGAACGACAACTTGAGATTGCCGAACACTTGCTCGCTCTCAGCGATGTTCGTGTTTTCGCCGATGTAGGCCGCTGTCGCCCCACTCGTGAGCTTCGGAATGTTCAGCGTTCCAGATCCCGC
>Ga0208181_1000155_pt1 | contig 47689 bp, 73 predicted proteins | sample MalvirDeepMed_s6_FD_184244 | JGI IMG/M metagenome (GOLD analysis project Ga0208181, IMG submission 184244) | Marine viral communities from the Global Malaspina Expedition - Malaspina viral metaG DeepMed_s6 (SPAdes) (version 2) | ecosystem: Environmental > Aquatic > Marine > Oceanic | place... | reverse complement strand
TATTCTATATACAAATCAAATACATTTTTTTTAACTTTTTTGAAATCAAAATAAGGCCTGTTATACGTAAGCCTGTCTGCGTGATATGGATCGAGAAGATCTCCTCTTCCATATTTTACATAATAAATTTCAGCATCACCTTTTATGATTAATTTAGCAAATGCCATTTTTTGTTCAGCCGTCTTTCCTCCGTTACCATAGAAGACTTCTGTGGTTTTAGGAGGTTCAGGAATATTTAATCCTGAAAGATCTTCATTTTCCCACCTAGCCATTTAAACTCTCCAGTTTATCTTTAACTTGTTTAAGACAATCGGCCTCATTTAGACCGTCTAAAGTAAATTCAGCCGCGTTTGAAATACCGTATTTGTTAAAAGTTTTAGTGCTTAATGGTGTTGTGTCTAAGCTTCCATCTGTATTTCTTTTAACTATTTCTACAGTGAATCGTATAGTTGCATGATGAGGACAGTTCGCTCTTATAGGATCTTTTTCTATAATTGTTAGCCCTCCCTAATCCACTTGGCTTTTTGTTTCGGAGTCATTTTATTAATTTTTCTGTACAGATCAGATTTTTCTTTATTTTGCTTGTCTTCGACGGCGTTGTCTTCTTTTCGTCTTTTGTCCAGTTCATATTTTCCCATTTTAGATTTGTTTCTATCGGCCATTTGTCCCACCGTAGTAGGCTCCCCAACTACGAATGCAATTGGGGCCTCTAAAGTTACTCGTTGTAATTTTTTCTTTTTGCATTCAGGACATTTAGATAATGCATCATCTTTAATACTTTGCGAAACCGAAAAGCTGTGGTCACACGATGAGCACTCATAATCATATGTTATCATGTTAATATTTTGCATAAAGTAAATAATAAAGCAACCAAAAGTGGAACGCCAATATGCCCACGGCGGTTGCAAATGTTTTATTTCTTAGTTTATCTATCAAATAGAATTTTTGTAAAAAGGTAGCTATAAAGAATGTATTTATAAATTTTAACGCTATCAATAAGGAAACTTTTCCGCCGCTATGTGTTATTATAAACTTTGCTACAGGATTTTGCTCATTTTCCAAAATAATTTCTTGGGTTTCTATAGTCCAAAAGCAATCCACCGCAACAATGACTACGATAATAATTATCATAGCGTTGAATGTTATGTTTTTAAGTGTTGTCATGATAGTTCAATTAAGATCTTAGCTATTATATTATTCCTAACTATATCTGAATTATCCAATTCACAAACTGACACTCCATCGACATTCTTTAGTTTATCCATACAGCGAGAAAGAGCACCTGCTTCGTTACTGACCAAGTCTGTTTGATAGAGATCACCGTTGATAATTGCTTTAGATTCTTGACCAATTCTGGTAATAAACATTTTTATTTGTTCATAGGTGGCATTTTGTGCCTCGTCAAGAATCATAAAACAGTCATGAAAATTTCTTCCCCTCATATATTCTAGGGGGCATAACTCAATTTTACCCTGTGATCTGAAACTATTAACAGTTTCCCTACTGAGAAAAAGATTTAACTCTTCTATTATAGGCATTAAATAAGGCTGTACTTTTTCAGTGAGTGAACCGGGTAGATAGCCTAAGCCTCTCCCCGCTTCTACGACTGGCCTTGATACTATAATTCTGTCAACCTTTTTACTTAAAAGATATTCAGATGCTAAACCTACCGCAACGGCTGTTTTACCAGACCCAGCTGGACCAGAACAGAAAGTAATTTCTGATTCCACCATGGATATAATATATTCTCGTTGATTTTCTGTTTTTGGTTTTAATTGTTTCCTATAATGTAAAGGTTGGTGTGGTGACTTTGGTTGTTTTCTTCTTCTAGGCATTAAATTTGGTTTACCTTCTGAAGGTGGGACGATCAGTGCGAGTTCTAAGTCCATCATACCATAGTTTACGTCGATTGTCAACACGTTTTCTATTGTGGCGATCATGATGAGCGTGCGCTCTAGGATGCACATTAATAAAAACATCTACTTGACGACGTGGTCGATAGCGTACTGACCACCAACATCTGTTACATCTACAGTTGGGATGATGACGATATTGGTTTATGCCTCCATTACCAAAAATAATAATAATACGGGGTTTGATCTTAGATCTGTGTATCCTATCTTTTCTTCTCTTCGCCTCTTCTGCGGCTCTTTCTTTAATTTTTTTACGAATTTCTCTTTTGATACACGCCCTACACTTATCACATGCCTTGCAGCTATCAATACATCCTTGCTCGTCGCACTCACAATCTTTATGTTTACGGGGAGTGGCCGCCAAAGAAGGGGTAGCCATCATTAAAAATAGTACCGTAGTAATAATTAAGTGTTTCATTTTATCCTCCAGAAAAGAAAACGGGTTTTAACTGAATTGATCAGTACAGAGAGGAGAACCCGAAACCTCCTGCATAATAAAGCTGCTGATCAAACCAGCTCTGTCATGGGATCTCGGTGATCTAGAAGATACTGAGGTCGTCCACCTGTGTCGATAACCGTTGTGTCTCTAGGATCAATTCCAAGATTATAATAAATCGTACTAGTAATTTCCTGAAAATGAACTGGGCGCTCGACAGCGTGTTCACCAAGACGATTTGTTTCGCCAATCGTTTGACCAAGCTTCATACCGCCACCAGCCAATAGAGCGCAACTAACTTGTGGCCAGTGATCTCGGCCAGCACCCTTATTAATCTTGGGTGTACGACCAAACTCGCCCCATACCACAACAGTCACATCATCAAGCATCCCTCTTTCATCCAGATCCTCAACCAATGCGCTGACACACTGATCAAGCTTACCACCATGATCTCTAACGAGATCAAAGTTAGCGCCATGACTATCCCATCTACCATAAGAAAGGCTCACAGAACGCACTCCTACCTCAACCAAACGGCGTGCCATGAGGACGTGTTCATTAACAGTAGGAGCACCGTCATACTGATACTTAAAAGGCTTACCATCTCCATAACGTTCACGGATTTTAGGGTCCTCCTGACTTAAATCCAGAGCGTCTACAAGTTTACTAGAAGTAAGTACATCAAAAGCCTCATCAATGAAAACATCTCCTTCAGGCTTAATATTACCAAGGCCTGTTAGCAATTCTTTTCTAGATTGTAGCCTATCTTTAGTAATACCATTAAGGGTGAGGTCAGACATCATCTCGCCATTAGGTTTAAAAGGTCTATGGGAGATACCGAGATAGCCCTCACTACCAGACTCAGACCACGGGCTATGTTTGGTTTTAGCTGCCAGACCAATAGTGGCTGGAACTGATACGTCTACGGGACCTTGAATCTTTGAAGCAACCGATCCAATACTAGGATAGCCAACTCCAACGATCTTTTCATTTCGTCCCCATCCGCTCATACATTGATAGCCGTCATGACCACCAGCCGAACCGATCACTGAACGAATAGCAACAAACTTATCCATCATAGAGGCGATCTTAGGAAAACTTTCTCCAATCTGGATACCGGGTACTGACGTATCGATAGGCTGGAATTCGCCTCTAATTTCTGCGGGAGCATCTGTTTTAATGTCCCACATGTCTTGATGCGGAGGACCTCCTCCTAAAAATATATTAATAACAGCTTTGTGTTGGGTGCCGTTTTGTTGTTGTGCCTGTAAAATATTAGGCAAAGACAACATACCAAAACCGCCCACCGATAAGAATCCTCTTCTTGATAGTCTAAACATCTTAATCTCCTAATCATAAAATTGATTGGGCTTCACCCTCTAACAAGTAACGCGGCCTTCCGCCATTATCCACTTTCTGAATACTCATAGGAATATTAAAGTGGTCAAATAGTGTTGCGCACACATCCAACGGACCATATGGGTTTTCTTTAGGTGTATACGACTTATCAGCCTTACCTACAGTTCTTCCTAACTCATATTCTCCTCCAGCCATAAGCATAGGTGACATCGCGGGCCAGTGGTCGCGACCTGCGTTGCCATTAAGTTTAGTTCGGCCAAACTCTCCGGTGACCACCAGTAAAATCTTTTCATTTAATCCTTTTTCCCAGACATCCTGCAAGAAAGCCGCAATAGCCTGATCAACAGGAGGAACTCTACCCTTAAGAGCATTAGAAATATTACCATGCATGTCCCAACCCCCGTAGTGCATCGTAATAAATTTTGTACCATACTCTGAAAGTCTACGTGCTAGTAACATTTGCTTTCCAATATCGGTATTACCATATGCATCTCTAGTTTTAGTTGGCTCTTTATCGATATTGAATGCCAGCTTAGCAGTGCCGAGAATAGTATCATAAGCCTGTGTAGTATATTTACCTATGGAATTAGCTGCATTACTAACGATTTCATGCTGCTTATCCAAGGCCGCCAGTAATTCACCGCGCGACTTGAATCTACCTATTTCTACTCTAGGACTGAGGTTGTCCTTGTTGGAAGGATCAAATGGTTTATACGCTCCACCTAACCATGAAGGTCCCTCTCCCGAAATACCACCTTGTTTAATATAAGTTGGAATTCCCGTAGAAGTATTAGCTCCATAGATGGAAGAAACGATAGAGCCAAAACCCGGATATTTTGGGTTGGATGTTTGGGCTCGTTCGCCGTTGTAGTGACCCGTCATCATCCAGTGAGTTGCTTGACGATGAGATGAGTCACCGTGCGTAAAAGAATTAACAGTTACAATTTTATCTTTATGTTTAAATGTTTGAAGCCAATCAGCCCCTAATGATATATTAGTAGCGCTGTCATATAACAACCCATTCACAGGTCTAAATTGATCAGGAACATTGAAATCAGTGGGAGCATGAAACGTTTCAAATTGAGTGGGTCCACCACCCAGCCACAGCCATACTACTGATTTGTCTTTTAGAGCCAGCTCCTCTTCTTCCGATAATGCTAAATCGGATAGACCTATCGTAGACATTCCAGCTCCGATACTTCCCATACGTAAAAAATCACGCCTATTAAAATAAAAATCTAACATGCTTTCCTCCTTCTAGTAGATATCGGCTCCTCGCGTTATACTTTGAATAGCTGTATGCCTGTAAGGAACGTAATCATTAAATGTATTGGCATATTCTAAAGTGAGTTCCGTATTACCGCCTCCAGTGTCTCCTCCGCTGTATGATATAGAAGATAGATAATTTTTTGTACTAAGATCCCAAACAAAATATGTATAAATAAGTGGGTTGGTGGTTGGAATTGTCGCTGCTATCTTAATCGGACAATCTGCTGTTTGTCCCGGCGCAGCATTTGCATTAGTATTGAAGTTCGTGTCTACATTTTTAACAGCCCTATTAAAAGTTGTTTCTCCTGACCGAAACCCCTGCGCAGCAATCCCATTGAATGAGCATGTAATTTCCAATGGCATATTAATATATTTCCATTTATTCAATTCATTAGCCTTAAGGTCAGTACCAGCATCAAGTTCAGACCCACGCCAATTTCCCATATCAGGAAGTTCAGAATAAGTTACACCCACAGAAATATCTATACTTTGAAGACCCTGCAAACTAGCAATTGGAGTAAAGGTTTGTGTCACTTCATCTGGATAAGTGCCTCCTGTAATGTGACTCCATTTTACTAAACTAGCGCTTTCTGGAAACGTAGGAAGATTAGTATAATCTGCTACTTCCAAATAATCTATATTTCTGCGCGTACTTTTAGTAATAAATGTTAATGATTCTGTAACTGCTTGTCCTACAGATATATTATATGATACATTTGTTAAAAGGCAATATTCATAGGTAATAGATTCGACTAAGTCTGGAGTTGGGTCAGTCGGATCAATAACTTTACCTATATAAGCAGCCGCGTCTGCCCCGTATAGTAGAACTATATTATATTGAGGTAATTCGTTGCCTGACATCCCAAAGTTAGCAGTATTCAGAAAATAACTGGCGTCATAGGCTACAGGAGGAGATGTAGTAGGCGTGTAAAAGGGTGTAGTATTTTCGTCTAGGACACGCTCAATAGTTATTTCTATATTTGGTTGTTCATACCATAAATAATTTCTTTGGGATCTTCCGATATCGGGAAGACTATAAGAGGGCGTATCGACATTTACGCCTACAGATTGAATCCCACTTAGAAATGTAGCGTCAGTGGGATCACTAATATAAGATGTGGGGCTTACTTTCTTGTACAAAACCCCTTGACAGGCATAAAATATCCTGTTATTATTATTTACCATTACAGGATCTCACAGGTTCCACCGGAACAAGCTAATTCTTGTTGCAGCTTGGTGTTGTCTTCTTTTTCCACTACAGAAATATAATCTACATCCTGATATTCCCGGTTTAATTCAGTCCACAACTTATAATTATACACATCTTTCATACAATAAGTCAACTTCTTGATGTCATCATCAAAATATTTTTTAGTGAATCTATGGCATCTTTTTACCCAATTTCTTTTAGAGGACCCTTTAACCGGACCCCCTAGATTGAGTAGGGTATCACATGCAGCCCACAAATTATCTTCCCAAAGCGTTAAAGCTACTTCGATTAGCCCACTTACAAACATTACGCCATCCCCATGATGGGACACCATTTCACTAGGCAAATAGATGGTTGTAAAAGGGGCCTGAGGATAATCTTTATCGCCGGTAACAGGTAATAGAGAAATCCCACAGAACCATTTTCTATTTCTGTAAATAAATTTTTCTACATCATCCCATTCACTCTCTTTGATATTAATAGTATTACTAACATTATGGCTAAGCCATGGCTGAGTGCATAAATCTTGATTTGTACCAGTAATCACCCAATTTTGTTGTGTAGATTTTACAGCGATTAGGAGGTCTAAAGCCCCCACTTTATTCTTGGTTTTTGAGCCTGCTGCCACTTCAATACAAAAGGATATCACGTCATCGCTATCATTAGCGGACCACACAGACTCCTGACAGGCTCTAGGATTAATTTTTTTAAAATGCTTATATATATCTTCCATTTTGTTAGCCTGAACGCGCCTAATGTACCTTTTTGCGTGATGTGGGTGTATTCCAGAGCTAGTTCCTAGTATACAACTAGCAGTACCTTCTGGCTTAACACACGTACATCTGGCAGCTTGATTAATACCAATTTTTTGGGCTAATTCTTTATTCACTTGCTTTACTGTTCTAGCTGCTCTTCTTTGGAACTCAGGAGATAGACATACCTCGTGTGCCTCCATTATACCAGTCATAGAAACGCCAATAAGCGCTTCCCGTTCCATAATGTTTTTGCTGGCATGTTCCAAATAGCCCACATCAGTAAAACCAGCTTGTAGAGTCCCAATAATAGCAGCAGCCCTTGCTGACTCATAAAGATCCTCTTCACTCTTAATTCGGGCACAATTAATTGTAGACAAATTACAGGCCTGCCATCCAGACTGACCAGTTTTTTGATCAACAGGCCAAAATCCTATTTCTACACAGGGATTCACTAAAAACTCAGTGGAGTCTGCCCAAACAAAACCGGGCTCGCCAAACTCTCTAACTGATTGCATCAAGTCAGAAAATTGTTCTGGCGTCGTAGTCTCTCTAAGCAGTAAGGCTGAGTTATTAGAACGTCCTCTTTGAGGATTCTCATGAAACCAGTTACCTGTTTTTGCGGACGCCATTTTTGTGTCATCTGGTGAAAACAGGCATATAGTAGCGCTTCGCCTAACACCACCACTAATAACAGCGTCAGCAGAATGCATAACAATATCATAAGCATCAATTGGACTAAGTTGTTTATTACCATGTTTAACTGTTTCATCTAAAAGACTCTTTATATTTTTAAGTGACTTTTTAAGAGGTTCCGGTCCCGGAGCCTTTCCCCCATGAGAAAGAGGGGCGCCCGCTTCTCTTATTTTTGTAAAATCAAATACTACATTTTTACCGGAGTATTCTTTAAAATCTTTTGGTCTATTAAAATAAGAATTAACCAACACACCAACTGCATCTGACCACCCCTCTATATTATCTTCTACCGTAAACCTTTTGGTGCCTTCTTTATTTTTTACTAAATTAGGTAACTTAGCTACATGATGTTTCTGTACAGAAAATCCAGTCCCACACCCACAAAGAAGGAGATACATGCATTCTTGAAAGAATTGTGGGCGATCACAGAAGGAGGAAATACAATTATACATCCTCATGTTATGTTTAAGAATGGGTTTTCCACCAAATTGTAAGGCACGTTGAGATCCTAAAACACGTCTCTTCTTCATCATATCATATGCCCACTCGATATCCTCATGTATCTCTGAAATATCTTCGTATTTTTTGAGCATCATTTTTTTTACACGATCTACAGTTTCATGCCATGTTTCTCTTCTTTTTTTGTCTGATATCCATCGGGCATATTTAGCGACAAAAGTATAATCCATCAGCGATTTGATCGACATGAAATATATTTTCCTTTAGGTAATCTTTAAATCAAGATTTGTTTTAACATTGTAGATCTCTAGACCGTTCTTAACTAAAAATTGATGTACAGATGTATCGTTATCATTCTTGGAAGATACAAAAGAATCTTTTTCTATGTACCACTTATTAATGCCATTTTGCCATAATAGTTTAGCACACCGAAAACATGGATAATGTGTGACATACGCTTTAAGGGGACCAAAATATCTGCGTTCCATATTAGATACGGCATTTTCTTCAGCATGAACCATAAACGGATATTTTTCTGGACGAAAAGTAGGAAGGACAGAGTCGTTACAACCTGCTGGAAAACCATTGTAACCCATACCTACTACATGATTAAGTGTATTAACTAAAACGCACCCAACCCTAGTCTCGCTATCGTGACTACGGATGGATGCGTAATGAGCCATACCCATAAAATACTGATCCCAAGACGGTCTGTCCATTGTTTATTCCAAATTAAGAGATAGCCTGACACTTACATTATCTACAATTATCTAGCTTTTGTCAAACATTTTTTTGTAAAAACTATCGGTTTCTCAATGTATTAATCATAACATCAAACTTTTCATTAAGTTTATCATTTAAGTGTAGTTTGCAGTCTGCCACGCTACTTTCTAGGTTGTCTATTTTTGTTTCTATTTTGCCTTCTAGGCTATCGACTTTATTTTCTAAAGATGTTAATCTTCTATTTAATGAATCGTTCACTCTCTCCTCCAGTAAAATAATTTTTTTACCATGAGTCATAATAGTAAACAACATCCAGCCCATTAAGGGTATAAATACCATACCGACAACTTCAGCTATACTTTTAAGCAGTTGCCATGTATCAGTCATAACAAGCCTTTCATATAAAATAAAAAAAAAGGGGGAGAGAAATTCCCTCCCCCTTCTTATAAGTTTAGATTACATACCAGTAATTGGTGAATAATCGAAGAAGTCACCGCCAGTTGCGACAGTAAGATCAACGAAATCAACTTTCATTACCAACTCACCCGGAATGGCTCTAGTTGGATTAGCAGCCTTGTCTGTTCTAGCACCAGTAGCACCAGCAATCGGGTCCCACATATTGGTAGTAGACAGGGTGTCTGGAGCAGTCGCGGTATCCATACCACCAGTAGCCACGTCTAGCCAGTTAATTCTGGAGTCGGTCATTTTGGCTCCAGTACGTGTGGTATGTGTCCAGCTAAACCGATCAGCACGGAATGCCGTGACAATCTTAGCCCCATAATCATGCTGGAATTGAAGAATCGCTTGATTCGAGGTGCCAACGCCCATGAATAGCAAGTTTGTTTTAGCCACACCAGAAAGGGTGGTGGATTGACGAGCAATAACATATTTGCCCTCAGCTTCGTAGGCAAACGTACCAGCGCTTAAAGCCTTTTGAGCATTATAAGCGCCATTACCAGTAATAATTCTAGGTAGCGTGTTAGAGTCTGCGGCGAGCGATACGCCATCTTTAAGAGAGAGCGCTTTGGTGATAACTGCACCAAGTCCGCTGGTCACAGCTGAATTCTGTAGAATGCATCCACCTTCTACTGCAAAAATAAAAGCGCCGCCCGTCGTGTTAACTAAATAAGCACTTGTAGATGTAGGAACTGCCATTAGATAAGCCTCCATAATGGAAATAAATATATGTTCCTACAATATCCAAAAACGGTCCGGTTCCTATCTAACAATACACAAAAAGCCGTCTCATCGGTTTATTTTTTCAAATGATTTTAAGGCTTTTTTAAATCTTCTTCTAGCGGTTTCTCGACTGTAACCGTTTTGCCGTCCCATTTCTTCCATGGTCATGCCGTATACATATTTTTGTTTAATCAAAATAGTATATTCATCACTTAAACCGTCTAGCACATGATCTATATCGTCTATAACCTCACTAGACTTTTCGATATTTTTACAGCTGAACTCCCTTTTCTTTTTTTTCATAGTATTTTTTATAGCATAGTCAAGCTGTTGATATAGAAACGTAGTAAACTTAGTTTTTTTAGATGGATCATATCTGTTAAGACATCTCCAAAGTGTAGTTAATTTTAGTGAATACAAATCGTCTGCGCTTAAAGCAGTAGAATATCTTGCGCAAACCTTATTCATAACCTTAATATTATCAATATTGCTCAAGGATTCTTCAAAAGTTCTATCCATTCGTGCTCCTTAATATAACACCACCTAATTTTTGCTTGAGGGCTTCCAATTCACTAAGTTCATCTAAATACTGTTTATTCATATCGTCTGAAACTATATAATCTATTTCTCCTTGTGGTGAAACAAATATAGACCAATATCTATTGGTGTCCAGTTGTTCTTTAACCAAATCAACAGCCAACATTATTTCTGCGTCGTCGAGAACTTCGCTCACGGTGTAATTACATATTGTATCTTCTATTTCTTTTCTGACTTCGGAAGTATTGAACATTTTTGCAATACCCACAAAAAATGTATATCTTCCAAGAGGTTTTAAGGCCTCAATACCGTTAACATCTTCTAGCACTTCAATTATTTCATTAGTTAAATCAAAATTGGTATAGCACATCCAACAATCCCACCTATCGGATGGTTTAAGTGAGGACTCTGCTGGGTAAGGCCCATATGGGGTGTACACTACCTTTTGTTTGACGGGAACAAAATATTCTTTCAAAAGTCCTTCTGGATCAGTGTCCATCATACCAAATTCTTCGTTTTCTTCTTCTGGTTGGGGTTTCTCTTCTCTTAATATTTCTTCTATTTTGGCATTCCAGCTCTCCCAGCCTATTTTTTTAGATGTGGACATCATATATCTCCTTAAAGCTAGGACTATATATACTATCAAGTATACACATTATGGCTTGACTTGTAGTGGAGATACTGCCACATCATCCTTATTTTTATTTGACACATGAAGTTCCTGTAATTGGGTATATTTAACTAAGAGTTTATTGAATTCTTCTTGTCTACCACCAGACACACATTTTTCATAAAGATCCTCTAATAGAATAGTAACCAAATTATCATATTTTAATTTATACAATATGGTAGCTAAAAAATCAATGTTTACTTCTCCATCTTGCCACCCACATTCAAAAAAAACCATACCTTCGTGATCCGTAGATACTGTTACGAAACAGCTTTTTTCGTCATCTTCTGAAGGTGGAAGATCCGAATTTTGAGATAAGTTCGACATAGTAAGGGTCCAGCTCCGGTAGGTGGGATTTTTCCATTTTATCAAAAGTATAAAAATCACCCTTTTTTTCTATTACACCAGAAAGAGATAGTGTTGTTATGTAAATCACTTCGGCCTCAGATAGGTTTAATTTTCTGAAACCGCACAACATCTTTGTAGCCCATTCATAGTCTACATTTAAATATTTTTCATGTATAGAGCGAAGGGTGGATGACTCATCTCCTGTTCCCATATATGCGGAAGGTAAAAACCCCTCATTAGTTAGGAGGGTCTTAATGTAATTATCATCGGTAGGAAACAGAGATTTATTCATTGTTATCACAAGATAACTAATTTTAATCTTCATTTGTTGACTCATCGAGATCTTGTGCTGACTGTAACTGTTGCATCATTTGTGACTTCATCTCTTGAATCACATTAAAATTGCTTTGGGCCGATTCATACTTCTTAACGGCATTTACAAATTCCCCAAAAACATCGGGGTGTTCACCAATACCTACCGAACTGGTCATGTAGAGATTAAGAGTAAGAGCGTGCTCATCCATAAGAGCCTTAAAGAGTGATTCGGCAGCGTTCAAAAAATTATTCATGTTTTCTCCCAATAAAAAAGAAAAAGTGAGTCGCTATACTCCATTATAGCAACTCACCTTCAATATGTCAATTTTTTTTACTTTTTTTTGAAAGTAACTTGGAATTGACTTACCTATATTATTCAGACGGTTTCCCGTACCGTGTCGCCAATAATCCATGCAGCGACAATAGTCGTAACACCCACAATTTGCTCAGTGTCGAATTCCATACCAAAAATTTCTGAGCCAACCACAGCGATAACGCCAGCAGCGGCTACCCAAAAACGACGCGATTTAAGCAACGAAACAAGTTTATCTTTCATAACAGTTCTCCTATAAAGTAAAATTTTAGCCGTCCGTGTTCACACAAATACTAGGTCCATACAGTTTCTGTATTTTTTGTATATCGTCTGCCTGTGGCCCCAAAGAGTTATTTATATAAGGAAACATTAACGCATTTTCATCATTAGAATGGTCGAGACCTAATAAATGTCCGATTTCATGAGCGGCTACAGATCGTAATACGATACCCTGAAGATAATCCTCAGGTATTACCCATTTTTCAGCGAGGTCAAACTTAGTCAACAGCTGACCATCAAAATCTTTGTCATTCGGCATTTGTGCCCAAGCTAATATGCCTCCCCTTCTACCGAAACCCTCACGCCATCTACGTCCCACGCTAATGATAATATCGGCTTCATTTGAACGGTTGGTGTGCTCAAAAACAAGTGGAGTTATTGCAGACCAAGCGTCAAAAGCGAGCTTAAATTCGTGATCCCATACATCTCTTTCTAATTCTCTCGTGTCCCTGCCTTGCATATGATAAGAAAGATTATTTTTTCCCCATTTTGATTTTTTTCCAGATACATCCTCTATTGAATCTTTAACGCCACATCTTGGATAGTTTTTTGATATCGAGTATGCTTCGTTTTGATTATATATTGAAAAACCTAAAAATGCCGACAAGGTACCAGCACAAAATTTTCTTCTTCTCATCGTAACCCCCTAAAAAAGCACTAAAGCCCCCAATCCATTGAGAGCCTTAGAGTTTACATCCTAGTCTTTTACAAACAGCTGTTTGAAAGAATCTACAGACCACCATCCCTGCCACACACCACCGAAAAACACACCAGCGCCGACACAAGCCAAAAAGAGCAACGGTCGACGGTTTGCTAATTCGAGGGGATGCGTGAGGCCATAAATTAGGCTTCGTAACGGTTTTTTTTCGTCAAAACCCATGATTACCCCTTTGTAAACAGGAAATTAATTAAAACACCCTAAAAACGCCATATGCAATTACAGCAACGGCAGCAGCTATCGCAAACCACTTAAATACACTCGCTAGAGCTAAAAGTAAATCACGAAGTGGTCTGGGTCGCTTTATTCTCCACTCTCTATATCTATCTACTCGTTTTCTATAGGCCTCCCTACGTTTTTCTGCCTTTTCTGCAAATGATGCCATTATATTTCCTCATTTTATCAAATACCACCCAGTAACTCATTAGCCGAATTTTTCCACGAAAATTTTACAGCCGTATTGATGCCTGATGTATTAGGTGATAAGGAGCCCTCATTTTTTTTGTGATATATTGATCTCATATGTTCTATGGTTTGGTCTTTTTGATTTTCAGATATTTCCGCCCAAAAACCTCTGTCACCGTGAAACCAAACGCCATCATAGGCGGTTTCTAGGTTATCAATATTTATCAAATGGGCATTTTCTGTGGTACAAAATTCCGTGTGACCGGAGTAATTGGTAGCTATAACGTGTTTACCGCAACTCATCATTTCAAGTAATTCTAAGTTCCAGCCCTCCGCTCTGGCGGGAAAAATACCACAATCTGTTTGTGTCATAATATTATACACATCTTTTTGTGTTTTTTGACGGGGAATGACGCGGATTTTGTCTCCGAGAGGAGACGATTTGTATGTATCAATCCATTTTTGATTATCAACATTAGGAAATGGGTTATCGCACATCATCCACAATTCCACATTATCGTTATAGTTAAATGCTTCATTAAAATAATCCACCAAAACATCATGTCCCTTTCTAACTTCCCATTTTCCACAATTAAAAAAAATAGTCTGTTGTCGGGAAGATGGTTTTTCCTTAAAAATATTTCTATCAACACCCAAAGGCACAACGTGAATATTGTCACCGTTAAAACTTGTATTTTGAGCAACAATTTCCTTGGCCCACCTAGAACAAACAAATATTTTATCACAGTGTAACATACTGGCAACTTCAGTAGGACTAAATTTAGTTAATTCAAAAACGGGAAAGCCAACATGCACCCCTTTACCTACATGATGATGTAGCTCATGCTGATGCCATAATCGCACAGAAGGAGAAGACGTGCTAACCGATTGTTGGTTACTAAGGCATTTTTCTACTATTGCCATATCGGGCATTTGTTCTGGTTGCCCAATGGGATACAGGGCAACACCATTATTTTTGTGTAGCTCTTTCATAATGTTATAGCCAGCAATACCATATCCCAAATTATTAATTGGGGCTGTTAAATTTATCATTTTTGATCCTTTGCGTTATTACAGTAGTAGATATCGCTTTAGCGTAAGGAATAAACAAAATTTCACACTTCATATCGTCCAGTAATTCTTGTGTTAGATTTAAATAACTCAAATAATTTTTTGTTTTCCAGTTTGACCCCAAAACAATGTAATGGGGCTTACACACCTGTTCTATAAGATATCGCTGGTTGTGTTCAGAAGGAACTATAAACGCTTCGTCTACATATTGACATGCTTGAACGACTTCTAGGCGCTCATTACCATGCATAATTGGCGTATTTTCCTCAGAAAAATGATCTCCTTCAATAGCCACAATCAGCTTGCAGCTCTGACTGAAAACATAGGCGCGATTTTTTTTTCTAAAATATCTTTTGATGTTTCTAAGAAATTTGACATGTCCGTAATGGAACAAATCAAATGTGCCTCTGGTGTAAACTATGGGGGGGCTCATGTCTATGCCTTTGTGTGTGTGTTCTTAAATCTTGGAGAAGAAAGGACTCAGTCGGAAAAGAAGAGGTAGGACATACCTTAATTATCTAGTATTTTTTTTATTACCGGAGCCAACGTATCATATACCGCAAAATGTTCTTCTGTAGTGGGATAATAACTATTATGGGTCATAACTCGTTTTGGCTCCCCTAAAAACTCTTGTGCGTACTTATTTTCTTGGGGAAAAGGGAATCTTTCGGGCTCAGACTGATATATTATTTCTACGAATTCGTCGGCTTCTTCAGCAATATTCATTATGGTGTCTTTGTCAATCAATTGGGGGAACCTACCAAATAAAGTATTTGTATCAGTTGTATCTATAGTGTTATCTGAATATCCAAATTTTGACATGAATAAAAATATGACTGGCACAGTAATAGCCCTAAAAAGTTCTTTGAACTCCTTCATGTATTGCACACGAGTTTCCAAAACTAATTCTATAATTTTATCCGTTTCAAATTTATTAATTATATATTCCCAAAAGACTTGTCCTACACAGTGCTCACCGGTTATTTCATTTTTTCCATGATTAGACCACGCTGTCCAATATTTATTACTCACGCTTCTTCCAGACATAACTGTTACAACCGCCAACTGACCTCTATTAATAACATCTAAATTATCCACAAAAAAGGGACTGGAAGGCCCATGGCCAGCAGTTCCAAAGTTTGCACATTCAACACCTAAAAAATTATGAATAAGTGTCGGAAAAGGGAACGACGCATATCTTCCAAAAACTTGTCCAGCCCCCAAAAACGAAATATAATCTTTCTCTAACATAGGAGCAGGACCCCTAAAGGGATGCCTATTGGAATGCCATATTTCATAATTAAACCAAGGGTCTTCTTTTTGATAGTATCCGTAGTCTAGCATCTCAATTATTTCCTATGGTGTTTCTAAGTTCGGTTGCGTTGGGTATTAATTCATATTTAATATTACCTAAATTAAATTTGTCAGCAGGCGAGAGGAATTGCTTCCACTGATCATTCTTTATGCGGCACTCTAGAAAATTACAAAGTCCAAGAAAATTTTTTTGCACATTTTCATTGTACCATTTTTCATAAGTTATATAATATGTCTGTTTACGTTGTGCCATTCTACGGTATATTTTTAAATTTTTATTCAGCAGCCTGTGCCTATGGTTGACAAGACCCATAGGCATCGGGTCTCTCATGAGAGTATGGAAATCTGAAAAATCTTTTTTCGTATGACCACCTTCGGCCTTGTCCCATTCATTCCAAAATGAGTGTCCAGTTTTTTGTTTATAGTTAATAGACATCCATTCTGATAAAGCAACCTCCAGCTGGTCTTCTCTGTGTATAAAAACAATTTTGTGAGCGATGTCAAACAGTCTCTTCAAATCAGCCATTGGGATTTGGTGAGACAAATGTTTGATACCTTCGTTTGACATAGTTGCTAACATCTCAAATACAGATTCAATATCCTCATGCACAATAAGGTTATCTGGCCCCTTTTTAATATTCTTGTTGCAGTCTGGATTAAAGGGTTCTACTAAAATATTAATGTCCGTAGACTTGTTTAAAGATTTGTTTATTGATGTACTTCCACATCTGGGAGTTGTTCCAAATAGTAATATCATGTTACCCGCTCACAATATATGATAACGACTTTACTAATGATTGCGAAAACAAATGGCCACTAAGCCACCTTTTATCCATTTGCTTAAGATAAGTATGGGCTTTTATTATATTGTTAGTATTCGATAGCAATTGGGCCGCATGATTAAGATTATTGAAATACAAGGGATAATCTTCTCCTAGGTATTCTACAACTGCGTCTATCTTATTTATTAGAATGGGAGTATTGCTGGCCACACATTCAATTACGGCGTTATTAGCAGAACTATCGTACAGATCTAAAAAGACAACAGATGATGACATTAGATAGTCGTACTCTTCGTTTGTTACGGTGTCACATATCGCCACTGAAGAGTCTTTAAATAGGTAGCTATGAGGCTGAGGTAGTAGTGACTTGTATTTATCAAATAAACCTATCGCGTGATCCTTCTCACTAGGAAGCCAAACTTTACAAAATTGTGGCGGCGATTGTAAATCAAATATGGATTCCAATTTTCTTAACCAATAACCTATTTGAATAATTTTTTTAGGGTGACAAGATAAAAATTTAGAAGGTGACCATTTGATCAAAGGGATTCGTGTAGGATGCTTGATTGATATCACTGGCACCTCTACCCTTTTACGAAGCCACTTACCAAGATACTCCGATAGCGTAACAAAGCATTTACAGGTAGATAAAGATTCCTTAAATACCTGCCTATCCAGTATGGCCTGTGGCGAATTATATATTTCAAACCAATCAGGAGGATTTGGAGGATTATGTAAGAACCCAATCCAATCTTGTTTGTAGGGCAGATTGTGTGGATTGTTTCCACAGTAATATTCGTTTAGTTTCCATGAGAAACTTCTTTCCATGAAATCATCAAGAATAATACCCGCCTTAGAATGAAATGGACGCAGCGCGTTTATACAATAAGCCCATCCACTTCTATGATGAGTGAACCCGCTGCACTGAGACAGGTTTAAAGATATCATATTATCTTTCTGCCTAACATTCCTTCAAAAAAGCCCACTTGGTATTTACACTTAAGAAATACTAACTTTTCAGCATAGCTATAATTTGTTTCCTCGTCATCAGACAGTAGCCAACGAGGAGATGTATTATCAAACATTTCTGGAGATTCAATAAATCTATGCCATGTTTCTGCCAGTCTTTCCTTGTCTGTCTTATAAGATATAAGTATACCGTCTTGATATCCTAAGTCATAATAATATTCAGAAATACTTTCTATATCAAATTCAGCCTCTGATATAAAATATATACTCTTTAAAGAAGACGAATGTATTATCCGGCCCTTTGTGGACATCATTTTTATAAAATGTTTATTATTGCGTAAATATCCTCTAGGAGAAGCGATTGGTGTATAGCCACCTATTTCATTGTATATTCTACCAGAAAAGAAGCATCCATTAATGGGCGGAAAATTATGTTCTTCATCTGATATGTCAATCAACAACATCTCTTCTGTAACTGGTATACTATAGTTTTTATAATTTTCCTCAATCGCCTTTGTAAACCAATCGGAATTATTTTTATGCCGAGTACAAATTGGTCCACATAACACGGCTGCATCTCTATGTAAATTATTTATAGAAACAACAGCCGCCAAATAATCACTTCTAATAAACATATTTTCATCTAATATACCCACTAACGAAGCATCACTAGTTGTAGGGATATTCTCTACATCTACAAGAGTAACTATAGCATCAATACCAAATTGGGTAGCTTGTTTTTGAAGGGAGTCTGTACACGATTCCAAAACGGTGTCCTTTTGTCGTATACTGTTTTCCTTAACTGTATGTTTGTTTGGTATAACAAATATTTCAATTTGTTTCATATTTTATTCCCATACCGATCACGGCCTTGTAAATTATCAATTTCATCCCATACCTGTGTCCAGCCTTCCTCGCTATTTCCATTAACTCTTGCAGCCTTATCATCAATATACATTACTCCCGCTGGTTTTCCCATAAATGCATGATGATATTTTACACCATGCTTAGCCAACCAATCAGTCCACTCTCTATACCCTCGTTCGTATTGTTTATGAAGGTTACCCTTTTCCCTATCTCCATATCTAGCAGTATAAAGAGTAATCTTATATCCCATATCATATAACTTATTAACTTGAGCTATACCGTGAAGCAACGGCCCAGCTTTTGCATATTCTCCACCATGTGCTTTGTCGGCTATCACACCATCACAATCTACTATAAGTGTTTGTTCGGATGACATATTAATCCTCCCATTCCAGTGCTGCTGACACGTTAGAAAAGTTTTCTTGAAATATTTTTTTGATTCCGTTTGCGACCTCCCTATGTTCCTTTTGTGTCTCCTCCTTACATCTTAGTTGCAAGTAATGTACCCAACTCCTAATACTTCCTTTCATATACATAGTAGTCTGTATTCCCAATGGAAGAATCATTCTAGCGGATTCTTTTGCTACACCCATAGCAATCATGTCACCATAAACCTGAAGACATCTATCCATTGCTTGTTTTGCATGGGCGTGCCATTTTTGATCAGCAATATCCGTACTACTCTGCCGATTACTTTTGGCTTGGTTACGCAGTTCTAGGTCCTCTATTTCTTGGGCTACTGAATATCTTTGGGAAAATTCTTGGAAAGAAAAAGAGCGATGCCGCAAAATTTGTGCGGCTATCGCCCTACTAGTTTTTATCTCCACGCACATATCTACCATTTCAAATGGAGACCAGTGCTTATGTTTAATTAAATATTTAATAAGACGAGGAGCAGTTTCATTGTTAGACTGATTTTCAGGATTACTGACCCTAGCACAATATACTATCAGCTCCTCTGGCAAAGCTAGATCTTCAATTAACGGAGCTGTTATACTAACGAGCTTTACTTCCATCAATTAGTCCTCAGTATCATCTTCCTCTTCTACATTTAAACCTAACGCCACTATTTTTTGATACCAATATCTTTCATTACTCTTATCGTTTACTGGGCCACCAGTATTATTATTAAAATGTGATCTAAGGAGATGTAGTTGCACTACAGTTCCTTGTGGATTTTTAGCGTGGACGATATATCCATCGTCTGTTGCATGGGGAAGGTTGAGTTTTACGGGATCGCCGCCGAACTCACCATCTTCTACATCCTCATCCCATTCGTCATTATGTACAACCACAGGGACCTCAGGTACGGGCTCGTTCGGTTCACGATGCCACTCAGGAAAGACAGACATATCATTCTCCTTTTATTTTTAAGTTTTTCCCTTATATACTAAAACAACACCGTCTTTTTTATACAAACCTCTTCGTGTATAAGTAAATACTTCGCCTGTTTTAGGATTTCGGTATTTATAGTCAGCACTTGACTCTTCCTCACACATAGATGCTTGATATTCTTCATCAGCCTTTTCAAAAAGACTTTTAGATTTTTTCCTAAAATCCGATTCGTTTTCATTTTTGCTTGGCGTTGGTAGAGGCATAGCTTTCTCCTCTAAAAGTTATACTGAACTAGATAACTCATTGAATCGCAATAGCCATCGTCACACTCTATACTAGACATAAATTCCAAATTTAGCAACTATTTTTTTCCCCAACCCTCTCGTAATACACGTAAGGCATTACCCCCTAGTATGTGTTCCATCTGTTTTTCCGTGTACCCTAACGCGCATAAATAACTCGTAAGTCGAGGCATTTCTGACATATCTACAATTTCGTCTGGAGGATCAGTAAACCCATCCAAGTCACTACCTATTCCTACTACTTCTATTCCACCTACATTTATCATATGATTAATATTATTTTCTATATGCTTTAATCCTAATCCACTGTGCGAATTAGATAAATAATAAGTCATCAGTATTACACCAATAACCCCTCCATTATCAGCAATCCATTTAATTTCTTTATTGGTTAGGTTGATAGGGTCACGGTTAATATCAAAGGAGGCCATGTGACTAGCTATAATACAATTCTTTTTGCGATGGTGCTTGGCGATATCCATAACCTTAGCTCTGGCACTGGGCGTACAGTGTGTGATGTCTATCAGCATCCCCAACTCCAGCATTCTTTCTACTACCTTTTCGCCTATGGATGTCAACCCTTTATTCATATCCCAACTGCCAGTTACTTTACGCCAGTCAAGCATCTTGCTAGAATATTCTGGATAAGGAAACACGGGATAAGCCACATGGTTAGGATAGAAATGAGCCAAAGTGAGATAGGCCACACCCCGATTGAAAAGGTATACCAGATTAGATAATAATTCTTTTTCAACTGAATCGGCACACGCTCCATCTTCCACGGTTTTTCCGCCCTCTATACCATTAAGAGAATGGGCTCCTTCCACAGAATGCACAACACACATATCTCCAGCCTCAAGACCTTGGTTCAATGTTGAAACAGAATCAGACAAACATACTTTTCTAGAAGGCTTCTTCTTGTTATATGAAATAATCTGACGTTCCATTTCATCTAACATAAAATTTGTAGCATCAAAATAGGGAGGATCTACGATGGCGCGTCGTACACTGGGGAATATTCTAAAGAGCCACCTTATAAGGGAGATTTCTTTAATCCACTCTTGTTCTAAAATATAAGCAGTAGATAGTATTACATCTACACCACCCTTGTCCATCTTGGGAAACGTAACTCGATTACTAAGTGGCCAAAATTTCTTGTCAAACATTCTAGATAGCCAATTTCTTTTGGATGAGTCTAGACTGATTTCCAAAATAATAGCCTTGAGGGCTGGATGCGTATGTAGATCTACAAGCGTAGATTCTTTATGTAGATTTTGCCAGTTCATATCAATCACTGAATAAGATATTTAAGTTACCCCGAACAGTTGTTTCAACATCTTCCAAATGATCATCAGACATTGGATATAGAAAGGGAGAAACCTCGGCTCGCACCTCCGTGGGAGCGTCAGGAATCCATTCCAAATCTTTTACGGTAAGAACCACAGAAGCTCCCTTAGATTTAAAGTCGTGCCCTTCGATTTCATTTACAGACGTAATAGATACATGTACATCATCAGTGTATTTAGGGTTCCATACCTTACCGTCTTTATTCCACAGCGGAAGACTGCCCCTCCATTCGTTCTGAGTGGGACCAAGAATTTCACTGACATATGGTACACCGCTAGGCATTAATCCTAAAACGTTTATTTCAAATTCCTGATGATGAATACCAGAAGGCGGCACCCACTGCACATGTATCTCTGGATATTTTCTCACATTTTACCTTTCGTATTTAACATCTTTCTTGTCTTCTCTTTTATCTTTCTCCAAATCTCGAATTTCTCTTTCGATATTTTTGATAGCGTCCTTGTGATGCTTTAGGCGTTCACGAAGTGTTTCACTATCCATTTCTTTCTTGTCTTGATGATCTTCGTCTCGATCTAGTCTTTCATGTCTTTGACGATCAGAAGCATCTCTCTTGTCGTATCGCTCGTCTTTTTTCAGATCTTTAGTTTCTCTTTCTTTCTTATCAGAAGGAGGATCTTTTTTAAGCTTTTTGAGTTTTTCTTTATCGTCTTTTATAGCGTCCTTTTCATGTTCTTTTTTTTCTTTTTTGGTATCACGTTTGAGTTCTTTTCTATCAATTTTATCCCAATCTTTTTTGGTTTTGCCTGATGTGCCATCAAGCTCTTCACTATATTTAGTAGCTCTATATTCATCATCAGTTTTACCGAGAAGGCCTTGAGATTTCTTTTTTCTGAATTGACTCATACAAATAGCAATCGCTTGCTTATTATCTTTAGCCTCTTTGCTGGCAATAGGCATACATCTTTGCACAAAATCAGATTCTTTTTCGTTTTTGTTAGGTGTTGGTAGTGGCATATCAGATTCCTTTTAGTAAGTGCTGTTTAACATTATTCCACAGTACGTTTGCTAGAACTACACCAGCATCGTTATCAGAAGCATAATGAACTCCCTGTAAAACTCTCGCATAACCCGCTAGTAATCCCATCCTGTAGAACTCAGGTGCATGTTCTGGGTATATATCGCTCAGTATAGAAGCCACCAGAGCACCATAGGCAGCATGACCAGAAGGATAAGCGGGAGTTTGATGAGTATCAGTATTAATAATATCTAGAGGGATATTAAAAATTTTAGCCAGCTGATAAGGACGTGGTCGTGAATACTGCCATTTTAATTGAATGGCGACAATTTCTAAGATATCGTTAGCTTTCTTAAATATATTATGAGGAAAAGAAAGGTTGTGTTTCTTTAAGAATGGCAGAAATAGATCGATGGGATCTTTATCCACGAGCTTTATAAGATCTATATCTAATTTTGTACGATTACTCGTAGCCTCAGATACGTTTTTAAGCTCATTTCTGGTGATATCACTATCGTTTTGAGGAGGGGCTGGAAGGATATTTTTCCAGTCAATAGTGACAAGTTGAGATACACTTTTACGCAACAACCTACGGTAATGTGCGCTAGGTGGATAAGTGTATTTAATATTATTTATGTAGCCGCTTTCGGCGAGTAGGATCTGTTCTTCCATAGTCTATTTCCATTTCGATAATATCACCTTTTTGTTGGGTGCCACAAAATGGACATACAAATATGTATGATCTGCCAGATTTTGTTTCAACAATATCTACAAGATTACATAGTCTGGAATCGTATTCAGTCTTACAAGAACTACAATATAATCCATACTGACTGTGATTTATGTACGTGTCAAACTGGCTCATAGTTTCACCCCCATTTTAATATATACACAAATTATGACTTTTAACCAAATACATCCTGAATTATACTTCCCGCATCTGTATAAGATTTATCCTTGAGAAACCCCTTTACTGTGTCAGTGGCTTCTTTTTTGCGAAAACCAAGGGAAGTAAGGCCCTGAATTGCTTCCCGTGCCACCTGCGGGGGTGTATTATGCTTTGGTTGAGAGGGAGTCTCTACCTTTGGTTTGGGAGTAGCTTTTGGTTTCGCAGACACTGGCTTTGAGGGTGCTCGTTTTGGTTTCGAAGAAGCGGTCTTCGGTGGCCTTTGTTTGGTCACGGGTGAAGATTTAGGAGTTTTTGATGGAGACTTAGGTTGAAATACATTTTCTGTAACCCAGTCTCTAGCATCAGCATCTCCGTTAATAGCATTCTGTATGGTACGCTGTTTAATTTGTGTCCACGCTTCTGTTTCTGATTCAACAGAATTGTACTGACCAGATTCTATGTTTGACAGAATAGCTCCTACAAAATACAAAACTATAGGCACAAGAAGAGCAGCCGTAAAAATAAAAAGCAGATCAGAATTCCATGTCCCAATATTTTCCATTATCATTTTTCCCTAAATCGTGTACCAGAACCCAAATATCAGACACTAAAGCTTTCCCCGCAGCCACAGGTGCGACTTGCGTTAGGATTGTTAAAGGTAAAGCCTTGTTTCATAAGGTCATTATACCAGTCGATAGTCGTGCCGTCTATATATAATTCAGATTTTTTATCAACTATAACTGTGATGCCATCCTGATTATATTTATTGTAGATATCTTCTGTATATTCGCTTTTATCAACAAAAGAAAGTTTATAATCAAATCCTGCACATCCTCCTCCTGCTACTCCTATTCGAAGATAGGGATCGGAATCATATGAAGCATCTTTCATGACTCGTTTTACTTCTGTGACTGCCGCATCGCTAAGACTAATCATTTACCAACTCCTTCAAAGATATTACCCACGACAGTTTTCTCGGCTTCATCCATGTTAATCCGATCTCCACCGGATAGAAGACACGCATAAAACATGCAGGCATCTTGATCCCATTTTACAACCATCGTCTCCTGTGAAGCCCAATGGTCAGAAAGAATCAGATCCCCCTCATAAATCTCAACACCATTCTTATCTTTGAGTCCGGTGTATTGTTGAACAACATAATTCTCTGAATCTTCAACATTGGCAGCACCATTACCATACCCCTCATGGCACAAAAAACCATCGTGAGAAATTGCCAAAAAGTCTCCACTGTCTTTATACTTTACTGGTCCTTTTCCGTATTCCCAATCCTCTTGAGACATTGTTACATATTTATTAGTTGGTTTGTGCCAAACCCTAAACTTTAGAAGTCTCATTTGTCAATATCCTCTGCCCAATCTGAAAATAATAAATCACTATACCAATCTGCTTTTAAGAAACCCAGCGAAAAAACAGTAACTAAAGACTCTATAATTCGCACCAAATGCAATACAACAAACTTACCTTTTCTTCGACATTTAGTTTTTTTAATCATTTTCTATCCAACTAGGAGGATACCAACTGTGAGCATCATCTTCCGCAATAAACTCTTTAATTTCAACAAAATCATGGTTAGATTCTTCACAGTCAACCGCCTGCCATTCATCGTAATGGTCAGACCATTCCCACCACTCGTCTGCGATATTTTGAATATAACACAGGTCAGTTTTTTTGTCAACAAACATTTTCCAATTAATTAGGTTTTCCATCTTATTTGTCAACTCCTTCAAAGATATTTCCAACTACTTCCCAAGATTTATCAGGAGGGCAACCGTAATAAAATTCTATTTCTGGCAGTTCTCCATCCTCTCCCTTTTCTGCATAAACCCATCCTTCTTTTTTATATGGGACGTATTGATATTGTAAAAGATTCCAACCAAGAATACCACCATAGTTTCTATCATTAAAGTCAACTAGACCTCTTTCTCGTCGTCTTTCTACTATATCCCCTTCATAAATCTCTACTCCATTCTTATCTTTAAGTCCGGTGTATTGCTGCACAACAACGTGATCAGACACGTCTTCTTTTACAAGACCAGAAGTGAACATGCCACCGTGATCGTTCCCAAGCAGTACTACCATCAGTCGTGCTGTCAGAACGTCATGCCCTAGTTCATGTCTAAATTTATTGACTCGTTTATCCCAAAAACGAAATTTAATCTCCCTCATTTATCAACTCCTAAAAAATTTCTACCTGCTGTAGACCAATTTTCTATTCCCATGCAAATAACCTCGCCACCGACCTGAATACCAATTATTCCGTCTTTGGTTACATGTATTGAGGGCGAATAAAAGTCTTCGTTGTCCTGCCTCCAAAGTTCTATATCACTATTGGCTTTAGGTTCGTCAGAACTCATTTATCAACTCCTTCGCGGTCCTTCAACATAGTCAAAGTAAAACCAATCTCAACTGCTAATCTTTCTATGATTACCAGCATGTCAGATCTATCAACATTATCCTCTTCCATCTTATCAATCATTTCCCGCCCCCATTTGAGGCATTCATGATTCGCAAAGTAAATCGCTAAACTCGCAGTAATATGTTCCATTTCACCGGATAAATAAGCGTTTCTTAAACGATCCATAGCTTCTTGAGTTATATTGTAACTATTTTCAAATTCTACCCAAGACTGATCCGGTTTCTTCATAAGAATTATAAGTTCGTCTATGATCTTTAGATCAGTCATTTATTTTATTAACTCCATCGCTCGTTAAACAGAATATTCAATACTGCGCACACTAACATTATAACACCGACCCAGAAGTTAAGCCAACTTTCTAGAGCAAAAAAACAGGCAAAATTAGTTACTGCAAAGAAAAGACAAAGGTTGGATTGTTTAATTCTCACAATGTTGCCCTCGGCGGGTAATAATTATTCTATCATCTTTCTAGTTAAGTCAAGAGTAAATTTACTAATTTGTACCAATCCTTCATAGTTAATTAAGTCTGAGTCATCAGTGGTCCGATGGTACTGAGGATGAGTTCCTGTGTGGAAAAAGAGGACAGGCACACCATTCCAGTTGAATGGAGCATGGTCTGATCTGTTTCCAGCGGCAGTGATATTGACATCAAACGGATAGTCATCATCTAATTTATCTACTAATTGAGTTACTGATCTTGATAGATTACCACCCTGAGCAGTAACAGTTGTTCCTCTCAGTCTTCCTACCATATCTAAATTAATCATTAATTTACAATTGTCAAGAGGCAGGAGAGGGTTTCTTACATAATATTTAGAACCCAGCAAACCTAACTCTTCAGCATTGAAAGCAATAAAAACAATAGTATCTTTTGGCTTAGTGTCACCTAACGCTTCAGCAAGTTCAAGTAGGGCGGTTGTTCCAGAAGCATTGTCATCCGCTCCATTGTATACATCACCATCTCTATCAACGCCCAGATGATCCATATGAGCCCCTATGACCATATGTTTGTCACTGGTCCCTTTGAGTACTCCAATGACATTCATTGTTTCTACCTGTACGGTTCTCCATCTAAACAGACCCACTCTCCATCTAAACGAATAAGTAAACTTTTGCAGGCGAGTCTCAAGACCATAAGATTTAAATTCTTTTCTAATAAAAGATACAGTTAGAAAGTTTCCCGGATTCCCCGGCTTTCTCCCTTCCATCTCATCAGACGATAGATACGACAGTGACTCCTTACAGTTTTCTACTGTGATGGCCGGTTGCGCATTTACAGACGCAGGAAAAGACGTGAGTAATAGTGCCCACAGAATCAACCGTTTCATATTAAACACCAACCTTTTCTTTTCTGTTGTTTAGAAGATTTACAAGACCACGCAGACGAGCAGTAATCTTATGATTCCACTCACGAGTATACTGCAAGGTTTTAAATCTGTCAAGCTCTGTCGAAGTAAAATAAACAGACTTGTCAAAAACAGTATCAAATTTAGCTACCACTTCATATCGACAGCATCGTAACTTTTGAAATCTCACATCATTAGGCACTGATACAACGTCACGAGGATTAACTTTACAAATCATAATTTTATTTCCGCCACTTTCATCGTCAGTGTTAGGGTCTGGATTATCCAAATCAATTCCACCATATGAAGTGACATAATCAATCGCCCCAACATGAAGACCGTTACCACAATGTTGTGAACGATTAGCATCTACTGACTCACGCGGAACTTCTGGAGTATCCCCGATATTATTATCAATCGTACCAGTATAGAGATCCTTGTTACTACTACTAACTGCTTTATAAGCAAGAAAATGTCCGTCGGCAGTGATAGGAAGATTCTTGTTTTGCATGAAGTCAAACAGTTCAAGAATGGATTTATCCGATGGATTTTGTGCCATGTTATCTAGGAAATTAAGCATGGGTTCAAAACCTACGCCCTCATTTTTCATCTGAAGAATGCGGTCAGCAAAGAGTTCTGGCATCTCCACATCATTCCATAAAAATTGACCCTTTTCAATCTGGATGTAGCCATCACAATAGTTGGCGATATTTTGTGCTACATTAAACTCTGCTTCAAAATATTCTACGTTCTTGTTTTTAAGATACGCAAGCAGTTTATGGTAGCTTGGGTGACTTTGACTAAAAGCATAAGTTGTCCCGTCAACAATAGCGCACACGTTTCCAGAATTTGAAATGATGTAGTTCATCGTTTTCTCCTGAGGTGAAGATACCAGTAACGCTTTGATTGTAACACACTTATCGGATTTGTAAAGTATCTACATTAATTTTTTCTGGTTTTTCCTTTGAGATATGTATTAGGGTAGGAAATTGAACGGAATCCTTAGTCGCAGACTTCTTAGTCTCTGTTTTACTTTGAGACTTAGTTCCTTCCAGTGGGATTGACAAAATATCTTCCAAAGAAGGCACTTCTACGTCCTTGCTCAATGCCCAAAGAACATTATTCTTTTTAGACCACGCACGCATTCGACGTATAGGAACCACCAAATTAAAAGTTTCTCCAGCACCCCTCACAAGCATCCCCATATATTGACCAGCTTTATCACCGGAACGTTCACTAAGAAAAACACCACCGCCTGAACTTCCGGGAAATGCAGTAACCGTGGTTTGATCAAAGACAGTGCCATCACCAGTTCCCAGATTAAGAACTCTACCTACCTGAGAAACAATTCCACGAGTCATAGAATTAGAGCCTGTCTGCCCCAGTAGCGATCCTACATGATACAACTCTGTTCCAATAGGAACAGGAACTCCCTTACCATCATAAAATTCAGAATTATTAGCAATGAAGCTTCGTTTTCTAACCATCAGAAGAGCCAAGTCTTCTCCATCGTTTGCGTCACTATATTTCAAAACCTTAGCATCCATCTTAAGCTCACCCACACGTCGCCCATTTTCCACCAACTCCTTAACAATATATACATCTCTAAATTCTACCACCTTCATAGGTTGACCATTATTAATAACATTTCTAACTGATCGCAGGTTATCTATAACATGACCAGCCGTCCACACAAAATTAATCTGTTCTGTTTTATTAGGTGATACACGCACTTCTCGCGTTATAATAACTCCCGACCCTTCACTCATACCCGCTTTTACGGTAACAGAAATTTCTTGTAACTTCTGATAGAGTTCATCAGAAAATACATTATGGGTTGTAAACAAAACAATAATTAGTGACAATAGAGCTTTCTTCATGTTTGTCCTTCCTAAAAAACAGTGGTGAGAGAAATATCCATCTTAATATATCCTAAGTGGCCCTATTTAGCCTAAAAATTTTAATCTTTTTCAGGAAGAATTGTATCAGGCAGGTCATGAAAGCTTATATCATCACTATTACTGAAGCTACCGCCTCCCTTTCCTTCTCCTTTAGTGCCTTCGCCCTTACCTTTACCCTTACCCTTTTCGTCACCCTTTTCTCCACCTTCTCCTTCTCCCCGCTTTCCATTGTTTTTTCCCATTACGGATTCTCCGGCCCTAATTTTACCAAGAGCACCATCCGCCCTTTCATGTCCTTCCACAGAATAAGGAGTGCGATAGGAACGAGGCTCTTTCATATCCTGAATAGCAAAAGATAAAAGGTACTGTCTCCATCCTATATCTTCTTCTTCCTGCGTACCACTAAGATTAGTTGCCCAAATATAAATATGACCATCCTCTTTTGTTCTTTTGTCTGGCTCTTTTACCACAATCCAATGTACTAAAAATTTATTGGGAAGACTATCAGCAGACGGCCATCCAGCAAAATTTGGTATTGACATACCAACAGAAAGACAGAGGTATAATGTTAGAGATATAACAGCAGCTTTTAGAAGCCAGTGACCCTTAGATCCAATAATAAACCATAATATTAAAGCCGTAAGACTGAAAAATACTAGTGGGATTGTCATGGTGTGCCTCCGGGCAAAGTAGGCGCAGGATTTGTAACGATCAGAGATTTCTCTAGTTGATTTGTGTGTATCACTTTACCTTCACTATCAACAGTGAATCTAAACGCTGTTTTTTCCTCGCCCCTCGCTGTTAATACAACATTTCTACCTGTCACCACGCTATATGGATTAATTTTCTCTAAAATAATAGTTACAGGAGTTTCAGCTTCTTCTCTCTTTGTATACATGTGAACGTTAACTACGTATTCACCCGGAACATATCCTCTAATGCTGACCATCTCCCGGTTTTCCTTGTATTCTACAACTCCAAACGCCGTAGAAATCGTATCGAATGCTACCCCCGTGTCATCGCGATCTAAGTGCATCAGGCCTTGCTCTCTTCTATTGAAGGCCACTAGATTTCCCTCAGGATCTTCTACATAAGTATCCACATCATCATCCATATCAGATGACCATATCACAGTGATTATAAATTCTGCTTTAGCATCTACAGTTTTATTTTTTTGATTTGGATTTATAAGTACAAACGCCAGAGAAAAAAGCGCGGCAAAACATAGAAGTGTATTGAACAACAAATCCAGAAAAGCCATGTTGGTATGATAGTTTCTTTTCATTTTCTTGCCTTATCTATAGCCTGACTCAGATTGAAGTACTGAATCTTCAGGAGGGCGCTACAGCCCAATCCTACGAGTGTAGTATACAAGGCTGTTGACATTCCAATCCCTAAATTTTTAATTAGATCTTGAACGGTAGCCATATCTTGTACATCTATGCCTGCAAAACCAGAAAGCATCATGATGAATCCAATCACGGTTCCAATCATACCAATACTTAGACAGAGGTCACTTGTAAACCATCCTACCTCCATAAGATGCTCAATTTTCTCTACGAGGTAATCTTCAGTTTGGTCGTTATCAAGAAATTTACTCAGTGTCCAAGTTTTATATCCGCACCAGCCGGACATAACAGTAAAAATAGTTAACAGTAAAAAACTAAGCTTGGTAGCATCTTTATTCCACATAGTGCTCAGCCAACCATTTCCTGCAAGGTACAGGGCGCCTAACATCGCCATGCTCATAAATAGCCACCACTTTAAAAATAGTGTGTGCTTTATCATGTTTCCACTCCATAAAAGATTCACCCACAATCCGAACGTGGCGACATATGGGGAGACGTACCTTCCGTCATCCATTTTACTTCATCGTGATGACTGTTTGCCCACTCGCCTAAAGCCCACTCGATAATCTCTTTTTTATCCATGGACTCCGATACAGATTTGCGACTCTCTAAGATAATTTTATTGTCTCGTGTTTTACACATAATAATTTCTTCAGCTTCATCGACAGAAGCCCAAGCGGGTTTTGTTTTATACCACTTCATGTCTAGCCCTTTTATCCATAAGATGAATGTAGTCTACCGTGTTATTAATTTCATCTTCATTAAGCGCCCCCCAGCCATGGCTTATGAGGGATACAATCATAGGATATTGAATCAATATATTATCAAGCGTTGCCTGAAAGTCAACCTTAGAAACCTTATAGGCATCAGTCTGCTGCGCAGCGCGGACAATCTTGTCAAGTTTTGAACTAACCAAACCAAACTCTTTTGTAATGGAATTAACATCCTCAAAAAACATACTAAGCCTGTGTGAGGATGGCAACTTGGCTGCTATGTCTGCCAATCTACTATCTTTGTCAAATTTTCTAACCGAAATATATCGGTTAATAGCGTCTTGGTTCTTTTCGAAAATCTCCTTGGTTTTAGATTGAAATAATTGATAAAAATTAGACCAATTGGATCTTTCCGTGACCCTCATGGTCTTTCCTTTGGATGGTGTCATTATATAAACATTATATTGAGAAAGATCTACGTCATTGGTATGCAGTAACTGCATGGCAGATCTTATATTAGTGTTCCAGCATGACTCAAGTTTACCGCGAGATTCAAATATATAATATGCATTTTCTTGTTTTACAGAAACCTTCTCGGATTTCCACTCTACAACTGAATTACCATCTGTATCTTTGGTAACTGTTAATTTCTTAACAAGAGTTGTACCATAACTACTATGGCTACGTGATTCTGGAGCGGGAAGCTCCGAGGTCAGTAACAAATTCTCTTTACTACATCCTAATGCAGCAAGTACGCTATCCATAGCAATGTTTCTGAAGAGATAGCATGACCTAACACGAGCGGTATCTTTGATATATTCTTTAGTTCTACCAATTCCACCCCTCTTGAGATCATCATATACATATATGCACTGAGTATCCAGATGAATATCACTCTCACTTGTGAGACGAACAGTGTCAACAACATTACCAGTCACATAATATCTACGACTATCTCCCTTTTCTCCCATACTAATATTATAATTAAGATTAGGAAATAATACATGCTCCTTCCACTTCATATTATCATGAATGGCTGCTGCTTGCGTTCTACCAAATTTATCAGAAAGCTTAAAGAACTTCATGCGAGCATCAAACAGTGTCTCTTCAGAGTCTATTTCTTCCTGAATAGCTGCAACAATACTGTTTGTAATGTTATTGAATTGTTGAGATAAAAAATCTTTTGTTTGTTTGGTATAGGATAAAGATTCCCGACTGGGAGTAATATCTACTGCACCAATGTCAACATGTAAAACAATGCCGCTCAACTTTTGATTATCCACTTGGTCTTCATCAAGAGGATAGGCGACATTACCCATCACCAGAGTATTTTCCCACCCATATACCAATTCCCAATTATCTTTTTTCAGTAGCGGCTTGCTATCTGACATATTGAGATTACCACCCTGAACGTTTGGCTTAACCTTAAACCATTTGTAAACATTTTCAGCCTCATCCTTAAATTTCCAACAGTCATCCTCTTCAACATTAATATTTACAAATACACCGTTGATCTCATCAGTTTCCTGCTCATTCAGTAGGGCAAATACGGGATTCCCTTCCTCGTTTTTGTACGCAGTGTACGTTCGTTTGGTCCCGTCTTGGAAAGACTCCACAGTAAACTGATCGGTATATGCGAACGGAGATTTACTTCCCAACCCTAAACACCCAACAGAATCATTGCGGTGTGTCTTAGTCGAATTGAAGTACGAGGTGTAGAGATGCATACATTCATCATGGGACATACCGATCCCGTAATCTCTAATAGAAAAGAAAGGCTCAAGCCGATTGGGGAGGTGAATATCAAATGGTGTATCCACGTTACCGTTCTCCACATGAGCATCGTATGCATTCGTAGATAGTTCTCGGATGACCGCCTTAATCTTATTAGAATAAAGCCCATCTGAGAGAATAAAAAACGCTTTAGCAGATGCCTGAATAGAAAAATTAGACTCTTCAAACTCGCCTGAACGCTCAACAACATTAACAGATTCGTGTAACTTCATCAATTTTCTCCCTAGCAACGTGGATGATACGCTCTCATTCTACAACAGTTATCGTGGTTTGCAATCTTTTTCTTTATTTTTTTTTGTTGTTTTTTGCGATTTAGCCTCAGTTGATTTCTGCATCTTTTCTAGCATCTTGCTTCTAGCCACAGCATCGGGGTGTATTTTCATTAGAATGCATCCAAGTGCCTAAGAGTTTCAGTTATAATGTCATCACCCAGAAACACATCGTTCAAATGAATATCAAACCCACGTTCCGATATCTTCCAGTTAATACCGACCGTCATAGTTCCGTATACTTTGAAAGTTCGGATACACGCATCAAGAGGATTGGTTGCTAAAATAACGGCGTTTGTAAGACTATTGGAAACATAATATTTATGTAGTTTCATCACTTTCTTCCTTTAATTTTTCGGCTGTTACTCTTAATACCTCCTGTTCCATTTTCCATGTTTCTTTTTTCGCTCTTCTATCCTTAGCACTCTGGATTCGCCTTCGATGTTTTTCAGCTTTTCGCTGCTTCTTAGTTTTTTTTGTCATGACAAATCCTTACGTTATACACATGTATATCAAAATGTTGTCTTTTTCCGGGGGGAAAAGACAGTCGGAAGAGATAAGGTACGACAACTTCTTTGTTTAATATCTCATTAAAATAGAATCAGAGTTCACTTCCCTTCTTCTTGTTATCCCTTGTGAAGATATGTAGTACTCGCGCTCACTAATTTCTTTACCCAACAGGACGCTGCGTTTGATTTGCTGGTCTGTTGGATGGCGCCCAATAATATTGTTATACAAGTTATCACAAGACACTTCAGCAGTTCTAATGACGATATCATTTTCAAATATTGATGCGTAGGTACAGGTAACAATAATTGTTACAAGATGTTGTATCTTTCTAGACAATAGAGATATTCTACACTGTCTATCTCCCAACTTCAATTGGTATTTTCTCATTAAGGAGCTTAATTCTTTTCCTGTCCCTTGAAGATTTTTAGCAGCAAAAGCCGCATAAGCTTGAAGTGTAAGAGGAAGGCCATCCATACGCATAGCGCCTTTATGATACGTTGTTTCCTTAAGCATCCACTGAGCGTAAGGTAGGAATAGTTTATAATTTTTAGCCATATCCACCAAAGACATATTCTTTTTACCAGTCTTAGCTAGGGCTTGACCAATAGGTTCAAAGTATTGTAGACCATGTTCTTTAACAAGGGATTTAAAGAAGGCCATGTTTAACATATCACCCTCACCCTCATAAATAAGAGGCGCAAGAAACTCATGAATATTATCTCCAATTGCATGACCCTCCAAAAAAGATCTACCTCCATGTGTTTTCATACATAGATCTATTGCAGCTTCTTTCTGGCATTCAGACCCAAAGGTCTTAGCTATAATACATTCCAACTCACCACGATAACCGCTATCAATTAATGATGAGCACCATGCCACCAAAGCATCAGATGATAAAATATATCCAGCCAATTTTCCAATTCTATTCTGCACCAGCTCTCTATTCTTTATGGGCTGCCCATATGTTGTTCTATAATGTGCCCACGGTATCATAGATTCCAACATCATCTTCATACATCCCGATGCATTAGCACAGAGGGAAATTCTTCCCAAGTTTAAACCATGATATGCTATTGTAAGACCATCACCTCGCTCAAGTTGAATGAGGTTTTCTTTGGGGACTCTGAAGTTTTTAAACACCAAACCGTTATTATGAAGACGCTTCAATGCGTGCAGTCCATAGTTAACGATTTGAAATTCATCATTCTCAGCCGCAGGTAGTTCTACCAAAAGAACCTGTGGTTTACTATCTATCATACATACTAAAGAAATAAGACGGCCACATATCGCATTGGTGATAAATAATTTTTCTCCATTAACAACATAATGATCACCATCCAAGACGGCTGTTGTTTTTAGGGAAGTCATATCAGATCCAGCGCCCGGCTCTGTTAGGGCAAACCCAGAAAGAAATTTACCGTTGGCTAATTTTGGAAGGTATCGCTCCTTCTGGTCTTGATTACCAAATGTTTTAATTGGATCAACAGCACCAATACATCCATGTACTGAAGCTAGACCGGCGACATTTGCTTCAATGCGCGCAACTTCTGTTAGAAATGCTGAGAATTCAGAAAACTTTATTGGTGGCTTTTCTGCAAGTGGGACAAGTAATCCAAAATATCCAGCTTCAGAAAGATCTGTTAACAGATCCTCATGTAGTTTGCCACTAGAATTATGGCACGTACCCGTAGCTTTGTGCCTATTAATAGTACTTATACTATCTTCTAGTTTATGCCAATTAGGTCTGGTCAAATCAAAAGAAAAGAATTCGTTGGAGGGAAATGTATGATCCCAGACAGCTCTATACACTGGGCTATTTTTAGTTTGGTATTTTTCCTGAAATAATCCCTCCACCTGATCATCTGCTGTATCTATTTTGCCTATACTCTCAGACTCGTCAGTTGTTTTTCCACTCAACTCCATGGCAACTTCAGCAAATGACTTACTCATATCTTGTTCTCCAGTGTGTTTTACTGCTCGTATATTTCAGAAAAATTAAAAAATCTCCACCGCTTGAGGTGATCCACATCTTCATCTTCGTCAATATGATGCAAATACTCCAACAGTAAACTCCAGTTGTCAAACATATGTTGATGTGGAATCACTCCAAACATCCAGTTGGGCACACTAGGCTTACCTTGTTTACATACTATTAGTACTGGCTTCTTCTGGCTAACAGCTACAAACGCTTCATGATATGAGCCGCACATATGAACATCTATATCCATATACATTACCACAAAGTGGGCGATGTCTACCATACGCAGATCAATAGCAGCAATATCTTTCATCTCTCTTTTAATATTATCAAACTGATGTGTCCTCTTTAGCTCATTTATTGTCTCCCGAAAATTAATATCTTCCTTGGCAAACTCTGTTGGTTTCTTAGATGGGTCAAGAACGCCCACGCCCATCTCTTTTAATTTAGGCGAGAGGTTCCTTCTCCATGTTACACCACCATCAGCCACACGATCCATTGGGCCACACAGATAACAGATAGTATTCTTTAGTCTATTCATTTTTTCTCCTAAGTAGGACTGGAAGGAATTGAACCTTCGGCCACCGCTTTATAAGAACGGCGCTCTTACCACTGAGCTACAGTCCCGTCAATTCCGATTCTTTATAAGGAATTATACTCGTGTATTCCTTATCGTCAATAGTAAACTTCAGTTCCACCCACCAATCATACTGACCGTCATCTCTATTCCAAGGTCTGAGTATCACTCCTTTCTCTTGTTGAAAGGTAATAACTTTGTCATCAATCTTCATACTCACTCCAACAGCTTAGAAAGGGAGTGTCACAATCAATAATGTCATCCTCTATGTTGTTTGTTAGCCAGCAATTTGTAAGTAAAGTTCCGTCAAGCACATTATTCAATACTATTACCTCACTATCCAAATCCTTGTCGCTCATTTTGTTCAGCTCTTCTCGTAGTTCTCGCCATTTCATATTGTTATCCCTTGTGAAGATATGTAGTACTCGCGATAGGATTTGAACCTATGACCTACGGATTAGAAGTCCGTTGCTCTATCCAACTGAGCTACGCGAGCGTATTAGAGGGTAGATAATACTTCTTCATATAGAAGAGCCAAATCTTGTAGTTGGTCTGGTGTATATTCTATACCACATTCTGCAAGATGAGTTCTAAATTTAAAAGGAGCCATCTTGAACGCCCCAATAAAATGAGTGTAAAACTCAGGATCTTTGATCATCTCTTGTCGCAACTCTTTTTTAACGTCCATCGTGATTCTCCCATGTAGTGCAGTTGACATCCTCATTGTACATCAGCATAACAAGAAGTCAAGAAAAAAAAGGGGGATTAAATCCCCCTTAAGCTACTCTAGTTCTATCACAAGATCTGGAGGCATAACCTCGTAGATCTTTCCCGCTTCATAATGAACGCGGGGCGGCTGATAGAAAAGGTAGCGTGCTCGTGGCTTCTTCCACTTTACGTGGAAGGGTGCCGTAATAATGCCCCACGTACCTTCTAGAACTGTGACAGCTCCTCCAACAACTCCTTTTGTTGTGTTGAGAACAAATCCACCTACAGAATGCAAGCAACCCCTGATAGGATACACTGCATACACAGTACCGCTTTCACGAGGCTCATGTGCCCATACACTAGAGTTAAAACTTAGCGCAACCATAACTGACAAAATCATTTTGTACATTCATATCTCCTATGTCGTCAATACTACTTAAATGTCTGAAGTCTTTTTTCCAATTTTTTCTTTTCTTTGCTCAGTTTACTGGATTTTCTTTTTAACTCCTTATGTTCATGAGGATTGAGCTGAGGCTCGTGCAAAGCGTTACCAACAAGGAACAGCTCATTTTCTATTAGAGAAATTCTGGATTTGATTCTGTCTTGCTTCATTTTAATATAGAACTAAAAGGGTTCTGCTTCAGTAACGGCTGCCTTCTTTGGTCGCACTACCTTAGAAAAGGTATTAGGAACAACAACAACAGACGTGCGATTATTACCCTGACCATCTTTCCAGCTGCGTTCCTGAAGTCGACCCTTCAGGATTACTCTATCTCCTTTAGAAAGGTTAACGTTTTTACAGTAAGGGACGTGCCATCCCCAAGCATTCACATCAATATAAAGAGTCTCTTCCTTTTCCCGATTGAGACGTTCGTTGACAGCAATTCTAAATACAGCCAAGTCCTTATCTTCTGAAACGGTTTTGTATTCAGGATCTTTAGTCAAATTTCCTTCAAAACTAACGAGATTATTATTCATCATACGTCCTTATCAAAGTGTTTAAGAAATTGGGAAAGTTAATTGGTTGCCTCCCACTCCAAACACACCAGAGAGTTAGTACCCACGTCGAGTCAGCGCCTTGCGGGCCAACCGTCGTCCATAGGTAACGCCATGCTGACGCAAAAGCTGACGGACTGCGCCGCCGCTCTCCGTGTTCGCAAATTGTGAATACAAGGTGCGCCCACTCATCTCGCCGGTAGCAAAACTCTTCATCGTACTCACACTAGACTTACTCGACAAAATGCCACTCCAATCAACCATAACTAAACCTCCAATAAAGAAACAAACTAACAATAAACTATTTTGTGAGGACAATTATAATAATTATCCATAAGGTGCGACTTCTTATATTTACCCATATAGATGAATTCATAGCAGTGTGAATGACGCTTATCCTCTACTGCCATGATACCATCTTTCATCACAGATTGCACAATAAATTTGCCGTAGTGGCCCATATAGAGTCTGTCCATGGTTTCTGGATTTTCCCAGTATGGACCATTACTACCTACAGACCTGATAGTATCCCCCTTCTTTAAATTTCGCCAGTCTTCGATGACTTGGTTCTTTTTTTTTCTAAGGTAGAATACATGATCACAGTTCTTGCAGGCAGAAGATCGCACATGACAATCTGTTTCGCACTCGGGGCATTTTTTAGTTGGTGTTTTTCGTGTTTTCATCTTTACGTCGTGAAATAAAGGTCGTTATCGTCAGATATTTCTTCCACTTTAATATGACCCCCAATGAATCTCTCCATGAGGAGCGCCCCTATTCTAGCTTTTTCACACCATCTAACAATCTTAACCACGTTGTCCAATTCTTTGAATCCAGAGTTATGGGCTGATTCAATTATAGCATCCAGTTCCTCAGATGTAAAGCAAATCCATTTATTTTCTTCCTCAGACCATACTAGGTTGTCGTGCGGAATTAATTGTGAAAGATCTAACATGGCCTATTCCAGAAACAGAGGAACTCTTTTATCAATAGCATTTTGAATTCGCCCCTTGAATGCTAAAGCAGAAAATGGGAGGTCAATAGTTACTTCAACATTTGTGTCATGAATATCTATCGTCCCTTTTGTGTTGACTCCTCGACTTATTCCTTCAAATTTAAAATAATTTTTTTCCTCGATGACTGAAATATCCTGCATCTCAAAGGCTTTAAGTAAATCATCAAGTGCTAACTTCATTTTACCTCTTACATCGCTAATGTCAAGAGTGTGTTCATAAATTCCTGTAACCTTAGGCATCCTTTTCTCCTTCGTTGGGGGAATCGTATCTTTTAAAAACAAGTCCACAGTCTTTACAGTTAAATTTGTCATTTGCTGGATCAACAGGACACTTAAAACTCTGTTCCCAGTTGACACTTCCACATGAACACTTAATCACTTCTTTTTTCTCCAGATCAAGTTCAGTACCCAAACCCCATATTTCATTCATATCGTCGGCTTCAGCCTGTCGGGAAAGAATAGCATAGATTAGACAGGCCCCTCTCTTATAGCCATCTTTAAAATCCGTAGCCTTAGCACTCGATTCGTTAATAGTTAATATTTGATAGACAAGAGGATTTTCAAGAAGTATTTTCTGGGTGACATCTTTCCAAAATTGTTTTCTGGCGTGCGCCATTGAGGCTGAAGTGGATTGTATAACCTCCGTCGAAACTATTGGCATACCCATTTTTATCTCCACATATTAGAAAAGATATAGTGGGTATACACATTTTTAAGGCAATAACTTACTAAGTGGTTTAATAACATAGTGACCAATAAAGCCACCAATCTGTTTTTTACCCATACTGGCTCGCATATTATTTTCCCAGTTAGTCAAGGGGCATTTGATTTCTTTACTGAAAGTAATCAGGAAAATAAAAGAACAGATAGGCAGTGAGATATACCAAGGAGCCAGAAATGGAGCGATAAAAAAGGATACAGCATTACCAATGATAATAAACATGTGAAATATTACTAGTAAAATCCATTTTGTTTTCATGTTATTCCATAATAAAAACCCGTGCGAGGTGAAAAACTAATTAATAGTGATACGCTTTGGTTGTTTTTCTGGAGGCACTATCTCCTCCAGTTCCACAACTAACATACCGTCCTTCATCTCTGCCGAATTTACCTCCACCTGTTCGCCCAAAGTAAACTTCCTCACAAAATTGCGAGTAGCAATACCCTGATGAATGTGGTTATCCGGCTTGTTCCTGTCCTTGTTATCTCCTGTGATAGAAAGAATACCATCTTCCACCACTACTTCAATGTTATCTTTACTATAGCCCGCGAGAGCCATTTCTACTAAAATTTTATCTCCATCCTTAATAATATTGTAAGGAGGGAACGTATTACACAGATTATCACGCTTAATAGAGCCCAATCTGCTGAATACACCATCTAAACCAATCGAAAAGGGAAAAAAGTCCTGCATAAACTGATCGTGTCGTTTTACTATGTTACTCATAATTTTCTCCTTGTAAAGCAAGAATAATTAGTCACCCTATAAGGCATGACTATTTTCTACCCCGCACGGGCTCCTTATTCTTTCCAAACTATATCAATAATGTTTTCTCCAAAGAATTTCTTTGTAAATTCTACTGCGTCCATCGGATCAAATTTTTTACACGTATATATATCTACACTAATAAAAAAGGGAGGCTTAGTATCCCAAGTATACATGTGCATCCCAGATTCTTTCCAATGCATGTATCCGCACCACCCATAATCGGGCTCATGAGATAAGATTGGAGAGGTTACTGGTGTCATATCGAGAAGAGGACCCACACTTTTAATATAGCGTAATATCTCTATGGCGCGCATAGGACGCTCAAGAGTTGCCTCTATGACCAGTCTTTGTCTAGTTATCGTCGGTGATAAGTCTCTCCACATCGTCGGCCTCCCAACTTAATATTACCTCTTCACCACAATTACTACACACTTTTTCAAATTCATCTACAATTGATCCACAATCACAATAGTTCCAAATTGTCATTCCTGCTCCTTATTTTTAAAAAAAAACGGGTTTTATCGAGTTTACTCAGTACAGTGTGGATTACCCGAAACCACCTGCTCCATAACCCTCCTGAGTAAACAAGGGGGAATTTTTTAGTATCTTTAGTCGGTGAAGCGTGGAAAAATTCTTACAAAAACCACCTTCATACTAAAGTCGCCGACTAAACCAGCTAATCTATATTAAATATAGACTTGATATCGGACACACGAATCACCCTCGGGTCTCTACTTCTGGGCGTACCGTAGTACCCAAAAGCATGGCCCTTAGAATGGAGAGTCTCACCAATAAACTGGTAATTCTGCACGGCATTCAAGTCAGGCTGAGCCTCATGTCCACATTGTTGACACTTAAACTCGTCTGCGTTTTTACGATTATCCTTTTCTACATGTCCGCATTTGGCACATCTTTGAGATGTATAAGAGGTTGGTGGCACATAGAATGGGATTCGTCGGTCTTCGCATTGAGTAATAAGGTAGTCAATGATTTTGTCCTGACCGAAACTCCCATTTTGAGCGCCGGTCGTAACTCCATCAATAACTAAGCCACTACGATTTCTCTCTATCTCCTCAAGAATAGGATCAAGAAAGTTTTTAATGGCTTTCTTATGCTTTTTATGAAGCTTCTTCCACCTTTTCCTAAGACCTCGACGCTGAGAAGAATCATAATGACCCTCTTTCTTATGTCGTTGTCCTTTGGGTTTGTTAATTTCCACTTGAACTTCGGAAATTGCATCCTCAAGGGTAGCAATATGATCAGGCTTGGCGTGAACGGTAGATCCTATCACCAACCAAAACTCATCACGTTTGTTGATATCCATACCAATCCAGCTCTCAGGCTCATATGCGGATTCGTATGGAATTTCAACGGCGGCGATAAAACTCCCTTGTTGAATGTTTAGATTTCCTCCAAACTTCATTTTTTTGAGATGTACCTTATTAACAAGAGTACCACTGTTAGTATTATAACCAACAGAGTGAGTAAAAGATCCAGCAGGAGTAGTAAAACATAAACTACTTCCATCATCTTTTACAAAAGGACCCTTGTAATGGATATCTTTAGGCTTAAACGTGATAAGCTCACTGAAAGCTTTGTTGCGTTTTATATAACCCTGATATCTATTTAGAACATGTTCTAAACTATCAGTTTTAAACGCTTCAATCTTCGGAGCCCAACCATTTCGTTCAAAAATAGGACGATAGATATCTTTGAGGGTACTCTTAGTTGTAGGCTTACCATCATAGATGACATCTTTCTTGTCACCTCCTCCTCTAACATGAATATTAGAGAGCCGCCCACTGTTAAGGTCTTGAAACACTTGCCTAGAAAGATCATTCAAGGTTTTATTATGTCCCTTGAGCTGACTCACAAGAGGGGAGTCTGCAAGATCAAGTTGCCATTTTATATTTCTTTTCTTAGTACAATACATAATAATCTCCAATATAACATAGTTAGTATAATAGTTAACTTAACATTAAGCCAACTTTTCAAAACTAAACTTCCTCTCCTCTAATTCCTCCTTTCTCTCAAGTAAAAAAAACAAAAACATTTTATCTATGTTAATCAGTACAGTGGGGTAATGTTAAACCCCCTGCATACTAAAGCCGCTGACCAAACCGGCTATCTTCATAAAAACAAAAGTGCGTTTTAACCTCTTTAATCAGTACAGTGTGGGAACGCACGAACCACCTGCATATTAAAGCCGCTGATTAAACCGGCTGGGTTTTATCGACGTTGATCAGTACAGTGTGGCAACTCCTTCCACCTGCATCCTAAAGCTGCTGACCAAACCAGCTATCTTTATAAAAAAAACGGGTTTTAGGGCCTTTGATCAGTACAGAGGGGACAACCCGAAACCCCCTGCATATTAAAGTCGCTGACCAAACCAACTGAGTTTTATCGGGGTTGATCAGTACAGTGTGGAAACTCATACCACCTGCAAAATAAGGCTGCTGACCAAACCAGCCAAGTGGACCCGGCGGGAATCGAACCCGCGTCCTGTCTAACTTCAATAATAACATCTACATGTTTAAACCGCAAACAAAAAATATCATTTTTTAGTTAATACGGGAAATGTAACCCCTCGTCCTAATTGGGTAACAAGGTCTAGGACAACCCCGCACTGCTAGGCAGCGAGTGCTAAGCTAGGCTCGGCAAGTAAAATAGTTTAACCGATTTTTTAGCTGGCCCTTCGGTCAACCAGCACATGCAGTTATTACCTCCACCATCAGTCGATACCATTTCAGGCCCCTGAATAACGATCCTTCTTGTTCTTGGTGCTGTTAAGAGCATAATCATTTCGGTGAGCCCGCATGAATAGTCTCTCATAACAGTCTCTACATTGATGCAGATCACCCCTATTGGTCTTAATAGTATAATAGTTATATGTCTTATCTGAACAGTTGGTACATTTCTCAATTTTTTTCATTTTTTCTATCTCTAAATGTTATTTTAAATTGGCTGACTCCCAAAGCGTACACTTATATGATGTATTCGAAGTCAAGAAAAAGCAAGCAGAAAAGGACTATTAATATCTCTTTTTTGGATAATGGGCGGCTGCCCTGACTGTAGCTTTAGATAGTGTTTTTCCAGCATAATAAGCTAAAATACTACTATTAATAATAACAGTACTATATAACATATAAAAGAGAACATTAACAGCTAAAGACTCATTGTAAAACATTGTTCCAACTTCCTCTTTATGCAATAAGTAATAATACTAAGGTTATTTACTAATTACTTTGTCCCTTTTCCGGTCTGGAGGGGGTTTTTTGCCCATCACTTGGCTGCTTAAACATGAAATCGGGCTCATTACTGACTTTAGAAGTACTCCAAACTGAAATAGTGGTCTCGTAAACTTTAATAAAGTAACTATTTATCTTGACATCCTTATAGTCATCTTTATTCATGACCTTGAACCATACATCAAGTCGGCCCCTCTGTACTCCTCCATGGTCCCAACCCTTGTACCAGAGTAAATTCTCGCTAGTTATATTATCAGGGCGCCCAAAGTTACGATTAATGTGGGCTCTAACATAACTATCAAAGTCCCTGTTAAAAATTGGCTTAGGGGCTTCTAGTCTCTTCTTGCGTCTGGCTGGTTTCTGCTTAGTCACAGTTGTCATCTCCATCTCCTTATAAAGGCCAGTAAGTTTACTACAGTATACATCGACTTTTTGCAATGTCAAGCGCAATGTTTTTTATTATTTTTCTGGGCAAAATTCACCACTACTGGATAACATAAGGTGTTATGAGAAAAAAAGTTAATCTTATTTATAATTACACATTACTATAAAAATTAAGGTTGATCTCAGTTCATTGGAGCAGAAAAAGAATTATCAATATAAGTAAAGGTAAGATTTAACACTTATACTTAAACTTTCCTCTGCTGCATCTGAATAACGTTTGGTTATTTTTTACAGGCAGATAGAAATTATGGTTAAAGATTTTTTATTCGGTTTAGTTACTGGAATTGCGCTATCGTTGTGTCTATACTTAGTGTGGGAGACTTACCGACATGTCCCGGTGCTGATTCGGTCTGCGCCCCCTCCAAGGAGCCTTCCCTTTCGGCCATCAGAACGCAGGGATTTATCGACCAAATTTTCTAGAGTTGCTGACTGTAGGTCTTTTCTTTTGTCTGAAAAGAAAGGGTGAGACAAGAAGGCCCCGGATTCTAAAAGGGGCTGACTATCACAATGACCACGAGTCTGAAGAGGGGGGGAAGGACATGCATATTCCTATGCCTAGCCTACCAAAGCTAATATTAATACTAGCCTGCCCAATTGTTTTTTTGGTTTTGTTGTTGACTTTTTTAATTTACTGTTTTCGCTGACTATCACTATGGGAGCGAGTCTGAGGGGGAGGGGAGAGACAAGGGGACGATGTGGCTCTGGGCGCCCAGTGGTTCTGAGTTGTTGTCTCTGCTGCATCTCTTTGCCCTAAGTCCAATCATACCATATACTTCGGTCAATGTCAACCTAAGTCTTTAACCTATAAGGGTTTATATCAACTAAAGTTTTGGCATGAAATTTGCAGGCATTCAATTGGCATGATATTTGCAGGGAGATATTTACGTAAGTCCTTTGATAGTAAGTAGTTATGTCAGGCCCGGCGCCCCCGGCCGCCCCTAAGTCCTTTGCTGGTAAAGGTTTACGTCATTTACTAGGGCAAACCGTGTGCCAAAAAAAGCCCCCCTTGCGGGGGGGGCGAACCATCATCGTCCGGGGGTTTTTTGGTCTATCGGGCGGCAGCCCTACCCCTGTAGTAGCCCATTGGCGTAACCTCCTATGCTGTATGGCTAATCTTTTAACAACTCTTGCAGCCCTGAAAAAATCCCAACAAAGAAGGCCACAACCACGGCAATCAAAAGCGGTTTGTTGCTCATGAGGCCATCGCGAAAACTTTGTCGAAGTCTTTCACGTCCAGAGAATCGGCACGCTTTACCGTGGAATCCCAACGGCTTGGCGACATCTCCAACAGTTGACCACCGATCTGATCAAACCGCACCCAATTTTGTGGGTCAAATGTTTGACCCGCACGAGTCACCGCGTTGACAACCCCGAACAGATTCTTATCTTCCCGCTCGTATGTTGCCCATTGGGAAAGTACCTCGCTCGCTTCCCGTTTGGAAAACTTATTGTCAATTGCCACGGCGGCAATCACATTTTTCATGCGAACACCATCCGCATCCATGGATTGAGTGTCCAACAATTTCCGAACGCCCAATGGTAACAATGGCAATTGTGCCTCAATATTCTGCTCGATTTGCAGACGCAAGGTAGTGAGATCAATCTCGCCAATGTGGCGTTTCTTAATCTGCTGCCCTGCTACTTGTCCCCATATGCAACCATTGAGACAGATCGAACGAAACAGAGACGGGATTTGTGAAATGCGACGTTTGCCAATCTCACAGTTTCCAATCGACAACATACCACCATAATCGGAATCGTCGTCCTGCCCATAATCGATGATAGTATCAGGCAGTAAGACGTTCCCGAAAATGGTATCCTCGTCACCTCGCCAGTGTGACAAACGACCACCGGGCAAGGTATCTTTCAACACATCCAGATACCAACGGTTGTCAATTGGCGCATACTTATCAGTTACAAACGCGCGGCAAGTGTCGTCGGTATAGGTGCGCAAACGGAAAACTTTATCCTGCTCTAATCGTCGCAAGGCATTATTGGCGAGTTGCATCATAACCTCAGCATCCTGCTCATCGGCATCCTCTTGAGCACGTAGCTTCTGGATTACAGTGGACGATGGTACTTTTGAGCGGATAGAAAACTGCTGTAGTGCCCAGTCGGTTGGACGTAGTACCCTATCATTAACTTGCAGTTTGAATTCTCCATCAAAATCATCAACAATTGCGTCGATGTTTTTAGCAGGTGCCAAAATGTCTTCGCGATCATCAGCCGCACGCTGGAGATTTTCCATTGCGTCATCGTAGGATATGGTAGTGGCATACCAGTCCTTGTGAACGTGGGTATTGTCGGCTAAACCCGTGCCGGTTTGGCCTTCCAACGTCTTGACAAAATCGCCTTCGCTCTTGTCCGCCGTCATCCGCAACTTTTTGTACTCGCTCATCCAAACTCTCCAAAAAAAAAGTGAAACAGTAAACTACCCCCTTAGTATACTATAGTTATCGGCCATGTCAAACAATATCTTTAACTTTTTTTCGGCATGGTATTTGCGGGGGAGAATCGTCGTAAGTCCTTATGTGGTAAGGGTTTACGTCGAGCGGGGCGCCCCCGCGCCGCCCTAAGTCCTTTGGTAGTAAGGGTTTACGTCCATCCCCATGCTAAGATACCATCATCATCCGTCACATCTAGATCCGCATATTTTGATTCGTGTATATAATGGTCGGGTTCGTGATCAAAGTAAAATGAGCCAGCTTTATATGGGTTATATTTTACATATTCCCACGAAAATGGCGGTGTCCAATCCGAATCGCGTGGACTACATAGATAACCTCGCACAAACGCATGGACGTTTTTTTTTCGCTCAACTAAAACGCGCCGCCTTCCCGCAGGTTGAACTATATATTCACAATCCCGCAATGTTATATAGTTGGTATGGCACACCACCCGCGCACCCTGTCGAACAGACCAGCAATCATTATGCAAATTTCTGTATACGTCGATTTTTTTGTTTTTGTTAACGTATTTAGAAATAGTTTCAAACCAATTTGCGCCCGATTTCACTTGTGGTTTATTCACTTTGTTAGCTTTCGATTGATAGAAATAAATGGCCTTTGTCTAGTATATCATCTGCTTCTGTGGTTTCTAGTGTGTTACATGGATAATATTCGCCCATACTTTTATCATATATAGTAACGTTGTCCTGTAAATAAAGCGGATCATCTAGCGCCCTGTCATGTAGAAATTCTAATAGTTCGCCCCACGTCATGCTGTCACCTTTCTATTGTAGGAATGTTTGACTTTGTCCCGCTTCAAAATTTTCAACGCTTCGGCGGCTTTACTTCCTTTCGGCTGTACTCCGTGAACCAACAGAGCAAAGCTATTGTTCCGCCATTCTGGCACAGCGGCATGGCTGTCATCGTGATCAATCTCCATTTTCTTATTATACGCTTCGTCTTCGGAAAATACAACCACGGATTCCCGTAGGTTATCCCGGTCAATCATATCATCATCACGCCCGCCACGGCTGGCAG